>Ga0137317_1000004_pt1 | contig 51177 bp, 80 predicted proteins | sample EasRivERMZT266_2_FD_106651 | JGI IMG/M metagenome (GOLD analysis project Ga0137317, IMG submission 106651) | Soil microbial communities from meander-bound floodplain in the East River, Colorado, USA - East River MetaG ERMZT266_2 | ecosystem: Environmental > Terrestrial > Soil > Floodplain ...
AACGGCCTACGCACGCAAGACGCCTGAGGACAACGCCGCCATCGCTCGCATCGCCAAGGAGATTGAGGGCACACCCCCGCTGGTGCTGAGTTTCCCGTATGTCGAGGTTCCACTGTGATCCGACAAGTTGTGGCGACAGGGTTATTGCTGATTGGTTGTGTCCAGTTGGCGTTCCTGTTTGGCTATCGAGTCGGTCTAGCAGTGCTACTGATTACTATTGCCTCCTGGATTGTTCTGGAGGAGCAATCGTGAGCGTGCTGTCTGTGGTGACATGGAAGTGGCGCTCCCCAAAGGGCTACCGCTCCACCTTCACCTCGGCCCACGTCAACACATTATTTAGGATGGTCAAGCGCCACTATGCCGATGGCCATCGCACGATCTGCGTCACGGACGACCCAACAGGGTTGGACCCGCACATCGAGGTGGTCCCCCTGTGGAAGGAATGGGCCGACATCCCCAGCCCACACGGAGGGCATAACCCCAGTTGCTATCGACGGTTGAAGATGTTCAGCCCAGAGGCTGGCAGGTTGTTCGGGGAGCGGTTTGTCAGCATCGACCTCGACACGGTCATTACCGGCAACCTGCGCCACCTGTGGAACCGTCCAGAGGACTTCGTGATGTGGGGCGAAACCGACCCCCGCAGTTACTACAACGGCAGCATGTGCCTGATGACGGCTGGCTCTCGGCCTCAGGTGTGGGAACGCTTCAACCCACAAACCTCGCCCAAGGAAGCCAAAGCCGCAGGGAAGTTCGGGTCTGACCAGGGCTGGATCTCCTACGTGCTCGGCCCTGGTGAGGCGACATGGACCACCAAGGATGGTGTGTATTCCTACCGGCTGCACGTCTACCCCAAGAAGGACAAGCTCCCCCCTGATGCTCGGGTCATTATGTGGCATGGCGGCCAAGATCCCTGGGGACCACACGGCCAGCGGATCGAGTGGGTCAGGCGGCACTATGTCTGACCGCTACCTCTATCATCAGAATTGTCGGGCCAACCGTATCTGGTTCCTGCGCTGGCCTGTGCCGAAGCGCGTCATGGTGTGGCTTGACCACGGCCCTAGGTGGATGGGTCGGTGGCTCTACTGGCGTGGACTGTCACGGATGACGATTACGGAAGACACGGCATTTGGGACACGCGCCTATCGCTGCCAGCGGTGCTGGTTGTGGCTGCACGAGGATCTGTGATGAAACTGTTCCACCCTTACAAGATTGATTGGCTAGATGTGGGCCTGATCGTCTTCAGCTCACTCATGGCCGCAGCGTCGTTCGGCATGGCGGTCGGATTCATCATCTGGGTGATCATTCGGTGAGTCTCGCCCCACTTCGCATCTGCAGCGAGCCAGGCTGTCCCACTCCCACACGGGACACCCGCTGCCCCGTGCATACGCGCACACGGATACAGGCGTATGATAGGCAGCGTGGCACCTCCACCGAGCGTGGCTACGGCGTCAGATGGGGACGCTACCGGGCCTGGTTCCTCGAGCAATGGCCCCTGTGTGGGGACAAACCAGACTCGGCCCCCCAGACCACGGACAGCGAGTGCGAGTGGCTGGGCCTCCAGGTGCCCGCTACGGTGGTCGATCACATCATCCCGGTGACTGGGCCAGACGATCCGACGTTCTTCAAGCCAGAGGCCCACCAAGCCCTCTGTAGCCGCTGCCACGATGTGAAGCGACAACGGGAGAGCACGCAGGCGAGGACGTCATGCCGATAGGCCCACCACGGGAAGGCGCCTCACGGCGTGAGATGGCTGAGCACGTCGCCAAACTGGTCTACCAGGAGATTATGGGGTGTCGCCACTGCAAGGTAGACTGGCGCACTCGTGATGGCGTGACGAACAACGCGAACCCGATGGTCATCCAGCCCTTCTCGGCCACTCCCAAGACCATTGTGATTGAGATCGACGGCGGATGCGGACAGCCAGTGTGGAACGGGGGGGAGGTTGTAACCTCGTGAGGTCAAAAGCCCAAAACCGCGCTGGTCCTTTCCTCGCGTGGCCGCAAAAACGGGCTAGGGGTATTATTTTAGCACCATGCCAAAAACATTAGGAAAAGTGGGGAAGGCCCACCGTGCAGACTCAGGCGTCTCGCACATCAAGGACTTGGTGCCTGATCCTGAGAATCGGCGGGCGCATAACCCCCGGAATCTCGGGATGGTGTCGGATGCGCTGCGGGAAGTTGGGGCTGCGCGGTCGATTGTCATCGACGAGGACAACGTGATCCTGGCTGGCAATGGGGTGACTGAGGCGGCGGCTGAGGCTGGGATTACCCGTGTGCGGGTCATCGAGGCGTCCGGGGATGAGTTGATTGCGGTGCGGCGGTCTGGCCTGACGCCGGCCCAGAAGCGGGCGCTGGCGATTTACGACAACCGGACGGGGGAGTTGGCGACGTGGGATTTCGACCAGTTGAAGGCGGATGTGGATGCTGGGCTGAGCCTCCAGCCGTTCTGGACCGAGGAGGAGACGGCCGCGCTACTGGCGAAGCACTTTCCACCGGCCGAAGGTTTGACCGACCCGGATGCCGTGCCAGACGAGCGGGCGACCGACATCGTGCCTGGGGATCTGTTCGAGTTAGGTCGGCACCGGCTGATCTGCGGCGACTCCACAGACGCGCTGGTGGTGGACAAGGTGCTGGCTGGCGTGAAGCCGCACCTGATGGTGACGGACCCGCCGTATGGTGTGAATTACGACCCAGCCAAAGCTAGAGCACCCAGTAAGGACTCGGCGCGAGGCAAGGTGTTGAACGACGACCGATCCGACTGGCGTGAGGCATGGTCACTGTTCACAGGATCGGTTGCCTACATCTGGCACGCCATGCGAACGAGCGGCACGGTGTTCTCAAGCCTAGAGGATTGCGGTTTTGAGGTCCGTTCAGAGATCGTGTGGGATAAGGGTCGGCTAGTGATGAGCCGAGGCCACTACCATCCTCAGCACGAAAGTTGTTGGTATGCCGTGCGCGATACGGCCAGCTGGTCAGGCGGTACGAAACAGTCGACGGTTTGGCTGATTCATCACCAGAAGTCGGAAACAGGCCACGGCGCCCAGAAGCCGGTCGAGTGCATGCGTCGGCCCATCGAAAACAACTCCAGCCACGGCCAAGCCGTCTACGAGCCATTCAGTGGCAGCGGGACCACCATCATCGCGGCCGAGCAAACTGGCCGAGCCTGCTACGCCATCGAACTAAACCCGACCTACGTGCAGGTCGCCATTGATCGCTGGGAAGCCTTCACCGGCCAGAAGGCCGTCAAAGTTGGAGAGGCGGTCAGCGTATGAGCGTCCGCTGGTTTATGCCCACCGTGACGACCCACGAGGATATCTGGCGGCATCTGCGCTATGTCCCGATCTGCGGCTGGCGGTTGTCGTTCCGTGGTGGGGGTTGTGAATGAGAGGCCGCAAGCCGCAGCCGACGGAGCTAAAAAAGCTGCAGGGCAACCCAGGTAAGCGCCCGCTCAACACCCGCGAGCCGGTCATGCCGGAAGCGGACCCCTCCTTCGATGCGCCTCCGGTGGAACTAGCGTCTGACCTGGTTGCGGCTGGGGAGTGGCAGCGGTTAGCGCCTATTCTGCGGAAGTCCAAGACGGTGACAGAGGCGGATCGTGGGGCGTTGTTATCGCTGTGCCAGCAGTGGAGCCGATACCTTGAGGCCAACAAGAGCGTGGCGACGGCCGGTATGGTGGTCAGATCCCCAAGCGGCTACCCGATGCCCAACCCCTACATCGCCATTGCGAATCGGGCGCTGTCGATGTGCGTCAAGCTCTGGGCCGAGTTGGGGTTAACGCCGAGTTCCCGCAGCCGTGTGACCTCCGTGGGCGATGATTCCGCTGGCGATCCGTTTGCCGAGTTCGACGCCACCCCAGCCCATGTCAACTAACCCCGTCGATGACTATGCGCTGGCTGTCGTCAAGGGGCACATTCCTGCCGGCAAGTATCATCGGCTGGCCTGCACGCGGCACCTGAAGGACACGCAACGCGAAGGCACGCCTGGATTTCCGTATCGATTTGACCTGACTCGAGCGAATCGCCTGTTCCGGTTTGCCGAGCAACTCCGGCACTATAAGGGCGAGTGGGCTGGACGGAATATCAAGCTCGAGCCGTGGCAACTCTTCATCCTCGGCAGCGTGATTGGCTGGGTGCATCAAGACACTGGCCTGCGACGGTATCGCACGGCCTTCCAACAGATCCCTCGCAAGAACGGAAAGAGCCTCATCGCGGCCATCGTCCTGCTCTACCTGACGTTCTTTGACGGGGAGCAGGGCGCAGAAGGCTATTCGATTGCCACCAAGCGTGACCAGGCCAAGATCGTGTTCGGTGACGCCAAGAAGATGGTGCAGTCCAGCGGGTTGAAGACCCGGATCAAGATCCTCGTCTCCAACCTACACCGGGACGATTCAGCGTCTAAACTGATGCCCCTTGGGGCCGACCATGACGGCACAGACGGCCTGAACCCTTCGGTGGTCGTAGTCGATGAGATGCACGCGATGAAGGATCGCGGCATGTTGGACGTGATGGAGACGGCGACTGGTGCCAGACGGCAGCCGCTCATCTATGAAATCACGACCTTTGGAGACGATCCAGTCTCGCCGTGGGGCGACCAGAACGATTACGCCAACAAGATCCTTGAGGGCGTGCTAGTCGATGAGTCGTTCTTCGTGTTCACGGCCCACGCCGATCTCGAGGATGACTGGACGAAGCCAGAGACGGCACGGAAGGCCAACCCGAACTACGGTATCTCCGTCAACCCAGAGGACTTGGCCGCGAAGGTGCTGAAGGCGCAGGGGATTCCGAGTGCTTCGGCCACCTATAAACAGAAGCACCTGAATCTGCTCGTGAACGCCTCTGCGCCCTGCCTGTCTGTGGACGGCTGGCGCCGTGGCCAGTCGCATCTGAGCCGGGAGGAGTTCGCGGAGTCGCTTGAGCATGAGCCGTGTTTTGTCGGCATTGACCTCGCCTCCAAGATCGACTTGTGTGCGCTTTCCTTAGTGTTTCCTCCGTCACCACTTCGGTCGAAGTGGGCCGTGATTCAGCACATCTGGACCCCAGAAGACACGATGGTCGAGCGTGCCCACCGGGATAGAGCTCCGTATGGCATCTGGCATGACCAGGGCTGGCTGGAGACAACTCCCGGCACCCGCATCGACCACGAGGTTATCCGAGAGACGCTGGTAGCAGCACGGGAACGCTACGACCTAGAGATGATTGGCTTCGACCCGTGGCACGCGGACAAATTGATCGAGGAATTGATCAAAGTGGACGGCTTCCCTGAAGCGCAAGTGGTGGCGGTGCCGCAGACCTTTGCCGGCATGTCCTCGGCCTGCCTCCGGGTGCAGGCGGATATTCTCGCTGGGGAAGTCGATGCCGGTGGCTGTCCGGTGACGGCGTGGGCCGTGAGTAATTGCGTGGACCAGCGGGACGGTAAGGACAATATCCAGTTTATCAAGAAAAAGTCGAGGGGCCGGATTGACCCGGTCGTGTCGCTGTCGATTGGCGTGGCGCTCTGGCTGAAACGGCCAGAAGCGGTGGCCCCAGCCTTCCAAGTCATGGTGTTTGGCCGATGAGTTTACTCAAGCGTGCCGTGGACTGTCGGCCAGTCGGCCGTCCACGAAGCCTGACGCAGAAGTCCACCGTTTGCACCTGGGTTGAGAACACCACGCATGATCGGCTGATTCAAGTGGCGAACCAGCGCGGGATGTCAGTTTCGGAATACGTGCGGCGTGTGGTGGTCTTTGCTATCAAGGACGAGAGTTCAGGGAAGCCCACTTGACAACCGACCGCACACTATAGGAAAGTAGCGGAACCGTCGCGTGTATTCAGCACACGACGGCTCCTCACCACGTCAGGTCCGAAGGGGGACCAGATCATGGCTAAAGCCAAGAGTAACACCTCTACCGTTCTCGCTCCGTCCGACACCGTCAGCGACATTCTGAAAGTCAGCACCGGCACGCTGAACTGCTGCGTGCTCGGCACCAGCCCGATCATTCTCAATCGTCTCAGCGAGAAGGCGAAGCACGAACTGCTGATGCCCCGTGGACGCAAGTCCGTGTCAGAGCGGAGCACGTCGCTGAAGCACGATCCGTTCGCGGAATACCGTGCGTCTCCGCACACGCTGCGGTCTGACGACAGCCAGCCGACGTTTCTGGCGGTGCCGGCGACGGCATTCAAGGGGGCGCTTCGCACGGCCGCGCTCGACATGCCTGGGATGAAGAAGGCGCAGATCGGACGCCTCACGTATATCGAAGGCGATTACGTGAACCTCTACGGCATCCCAAAGTTGTTCATGGCGGCGGTGCGGTCGGCCGACATGAATCGCACGCCGGACATTCGCACGCGGGCCATCGTGCCGCAGTGGGCCTGCGAGGTGCGGATCACGTTCGTGGAACCGCTCATCCGGGCGCAAGCGGTGGCGAATCTGCTTGGTGCGGCAGGCATCACCATCGGCGTGGGTGACGGGCGTCCAGAGAAGGGCGCGATGAACAACGGCCAGTTCAAGATCGTCTCGAAGGATGACCCGGAGTTTCTGGCCGTCATCAAGTCTGGTGGTCGCAAGGCGCAGATCGAGGCCATTGAGCACCCGACCTGTTACGACGACGAATCCACCGAACTGCTGTCATGGTTCACGGGCGAATTGGAGCAGCGGAAACTGAAAGGGGTTGCGTGATGAAGCTCACGGAAGCACAGATCGCACGGCTGCACGGGTTGGCCTCGGAACGTGGCGAACTCCTGCCGAGTCGTGTCGTGGAAGATGCGAAGAGGAAGACCAGTCCACTGCACACGTTGTTTGAGTGGGACGTGAAAGCGGCGGCGGCGATCCAGTGGATCGACCGCGCACGGGAGATCATCGGCAGCGTCGTGATTGTTGTCCAGCGGAGCGAATACGTCGTCAAGACGCCTGCTTACACGCGAGATCCTGACGCGAAAGGCGAAGGCTATCGCTCGGTGACTGCGCTGCGTGACGATCCGGTGGCTGCGCGTGCGTCGTTGCGTTACACGTTGGAGGTGGCATCGGGCCACCTCCGTCGTGCCTACGACTTGGCGGAACCGCTGGGACTGGCTGGTGAAATCGACAAGATCGTCGAGGACATCATGGGCGTGCAGCGGAAGATCTCCACGGCTGCATAGAACACGGCAGGCATGGCGCGGTGCGATCTGGCGAGTTCAGTCAGGGTCCGGCGCGGTCTGGCAAGGTTAGGAGTGGCGGGGTGCGGTCAGGCACGGCAGGCGAGGTTGGGCTTGGCACGGTCCGCTATGGTCTGGCAGGGCACCGTTAGGCCTGGTATGGCAAGGCAGGCGAGGCGGTGTCTGGCGAGGCGTGGCCGGGAGCGGACTGGCGTGGTGAAGCCAGGAGAGACACGGCAGGCTAGGCGTCACAGGTCTTGGTGCGGCACGGTCAGGCTCGGCCCGGCTAGTTGCGGCACGGCAGGACTGGCAAGGACTGGTGCGGTGTGTCGGGGTGAGGCCCGACCCGGCAGGCTAGGTAGGGCAAGGCGTGTGTCTGAGAGGCACGGCAGGCATGGCGGTGCCAGGACGGGCTTGGTACGGCTCGGCGGGACGAGGTTGGGCAGGCATGGCTGCGCTGGGCATCGTCGGGCTAGGCTAGGCCGGGTGCGGCTGGCCAAGGCAGGCACGGTGTGGCTTGGTAGTGTTCGGGACGGCCCGATGCGGCTGGATACGGCAGGCCGGGATTGGCGCGGCACGGCATGACGGGGCGCGGCCCGCTGCGGCAGGCGTGGAAAGGATAGGCGGCGTCTGATATGGCAAGGCGCGGCGTGGGTCTTCATGGCTCACGCCGCTTTTGTATTTTCCTACTAGAAAACCCACAGATATCGCAAACGCCCTCAGTATGGCATCCGAGCCATGCTCGATCGCGCGTATTCCATTTTAGAAGTTAAATCGGTCGATGCGGAGAAGCGCACCTTCTCCGGCTGGGCAACCACGCCTAGCCCCGACAGGGTTGGCGATGTCATCGAACCGATGGGCGTCGAGTTCAAGAACCCATCGCCCCTCCTGCTCTACCACGACACCACGCAGCCTGTCGGCCATGTGACCTTCGGCAAGCCGACGAGCAAGGGCGTGCCGTTCACGGCCACCATTCCCAACGTGGTCGAGCCTGGGACGCTGCAGGATCGCGTCAACGAAGCGTGGTTGTCCGTCAAATACGAATTGTTCAAAGCCGTCAGTATCGGCTTTAAGGCTGTGTCTGGATTTGTCGAGCCGCTGAAGTCTGGCGGGCTCCGATTCCTCAAGACCGAAGTCCTTGAACTCTCGCTCGTGGTCGTGCCGGCGAATGCCGAGGCCGTGATTACCACGGTGAAGTCGCTGGATGCCGAGCATCTCCCCGCGTCAGGGGTCGAAGCTCTGCCAGTTGTTACTCCATCATCTGCGGGCGTCTCCGCATCACGCGCAAAAGCGCAGACCCCAAAGAAAATGAAATCTTACGCTGACCGTATCGCCGATTGCGAAGCCAACCTGCTGACCAAGACCTCCGACCGTGAAGCCATCCAGGCCAAGGTGAGCGAGGAAGGGCGCACGAAAGACCCGCAGGAGCGGGAAACCTTCGACAGCCTCGGGCGAGACATCGCGGGCCTCGAAGCCGAGATCGCGGACCTGAAGGAACTGCAGTCCATGCAGGCCAAGGCCGCCGTGCCCGTGTCCGGCACCGACCCGAAGAAGGCGTCCGACGCCCGTGGCGGCACCAACGTCATCCAGGTCACGTCCAACCTACCCAAGGGCACCGGCTTTACCCGCTACGTCATGGCGCTCGCGGCCAGCCGTGGCAACCGGGGTGAGGCGCTCCAGTTTGCCAAGCGGTGGGAGCGTGATTCACCGGAAGTCGTGCAAGTCCTGAAGGCGGCAGTGGATGCCGGCACCACGACCGATGCAACGTGGGCCGCGCCCCTGGTCGTCTACAACAACCTGGCGAGCGAGTTTATCGAGCTGCTGCGACCGGCCACGATCATCGGGAAGATCTCGGGCTTCCGGCGTGTGCCGTTCAATGTCTCGATGCCGCGCCAGACGGCCGGCTCGACGGTGGGCTGGGTCGGACAGGCCAAGCCGAAGCCGGTCGGAGAACTGGCGTTCGACACCGTGTCGCTCGGCATGGCGAAGGCCGCCGGCATCATCGTGATTGCCGAGGAACTGGCCCGCTCGAGTGACCCCTCGGCCGAGATGGTCATCAGCACCGACCTCCGCAACGCGATCGCGGAGTTCCTCGACGCGCAGTTCATCGACCCAGCCGTGGCGGCCGTGGCGAACGTGTCGCCGGCCGCTGTCACCAACGGCGCCTCCGTCATCGACTCGACGGGCACCACGGCTGCGGCCTTCCGCACGGACTTCGCGGCGGCCCTGGCCGTCTGGTCAGCGGCAGACCTGTCGATCTCCGGTGGTGTGGTCGTGATGACTGAGACGCAGGCGATGCGCCTCGGCATGATCGTCAATGCGTTCGGCCAGCCGGAGTTCCCTGGTATCGGCGCGGGTGGCGGGAGCATCTTCGGGATGCCGGTCGTGACCTCGGAGAACATCCCGGCCGAAGGCGGATCGCCGGCCGGCAACCGCATCATCCTGCTCAAGCCGGGTGAGATCTTCATGGCGGACAACGGCGGGATCGTGGTGGATGTGAGCCGTGAGGCGAGCGTCCAGATGAACACCGCGCCGGATGACCCGGCCACGGCCAGCACGGTGCATGTGTCGTTCTGGCAGAACAACCTCGTCGGCATTCGCGCCGAACGGTTCATCAACTGGCTGAAGCGGCGTAGTGCGGCGGCGGTCATCATCGAAGGCGCCGTCTACACGGGCGCGTAGTCGTGACCGAGGGCGCTGCGGGTATACCGTGGCGCCCTCACTTAACCGCCATGCTACTCCTGCATCTCTGGCTGTTGCTGGCGCTCTTATTGGTAGTGCTTTCCCAAGGACGACGCATCATGGCAACCGCCGCAGAAATCAAGGCGCTCGTAGTGGAAGTGAAGGCCATCGCGGCCGAAGTGGCTGGCGACCTCGACGAAGTCATCGGCAAGCTCGAGGGCGGGCTGTCGGCCGAGGAAGCGGCGGCTGTAGCCACCGACCTGTCTGAACTGCGCGACCAGTTGCGCGGCGTGGCCGACAAGGTGCCGGAGCCGGTCGAGCCGCCTGTCGAACCTCCCGTCTAGGTGGCCGCCGTGGTGGCGCTGATTGCCAAGGCGACCTTCCCCTACAACGGGCTGGCGCTCACTCCTGGCGACCTGTTTGAGGCCGTGTCCGAGCGGGACGCGGAAACCCTCCGTCTGCTCGACAAGGCCGAGGACGCCCCGAAGCCCAAGCGCCGGTATCAGCGTCGTGATCTGGTGTCGGAGCCGTGAACCTGTTCGGCCTGTCGATCACGCGCACGAAAGCGGCGCCTGTCAACCTCTCTGGGGTGGACGGGAGCCGCTCGTGGTGGCCGCTGATTCGTGAGAGTTTCACTGGCGCGTGGCAGCAGAACGTCGAAGTCACGGTCACCGATGCGCTGACCTATCCCACCGCGTTTGCGTGCGTGGTCCGCATCGCCTCGGACATCTCCAAGTTGGCGGTGCTGCTCACGAAACCGACTGAGGACGACATCTGGACCGAGGTCGAGAACCCGGCGTTCTCCCCTGTCCTTCGGACCCCTAATCACTTCCAGACGCATCTGCAGTTCTACGAATACTGGATGCTGTCGAAACTCACGAGGGGCAACACCTACGTCCTGAAGATCCGTGACAACCGGAGTGTCGTCACGGCCCTCTACGTATTGGACCCTAATCGTGTCCAGCCCCTCGTGGCTCCTAACGGCGACGTGTTCTACCAACTCAATCGGGATGACCTCTCGCGCACACCGGACGAACTCATCGTGCCTGCGCGGGAGATCATTCACGACCGCTTTAACTGCCTCTACCACCCACTGGTCGGGTTGTCACCACTCCATGCGGGCGGGTTGAACGCCATCCAAGGGCTACGGATTCAGACCAACACCGCGAACCTGTTTGCCAACGGCGCGAACCCAGGTGGCATCCTGACGGCTCCACTCCACATTCCGCAGGAGACAGCCGACCGGATCAAGGCGTATGTGGACGGCAGTTTCCAAGGCGCTGGGGTTGGCAAGACGCTGGTGCTCGGCGACGGCATGGGCTACACGCCGGTCATGATGAACGCCGTCGATAGCGAGTTGGTCGAGCAGTTGAAGTGGTCCGACGAGAAGTTGTGCTCGGTCTTCGGCGTGCCGGCCTACATGGTCGGGGTTGGCCCCTACCCGTCCTACAACAACGTGCAGGCGCTCCAGCAGCAGTATCACAGCCAGTGCTTGCAAGTGCATCTGGAGTCCATTGAGCGGCTGCTGGATGAAGGACTCGGGCTGCTGCCGCTTGGCTTCCGGTCGATGTTTGACCTGAATAGCCTCCTGCGGATGGACTCGGCCACCATGATGGCGACGATCGCGCAAGGCGTCGGCGCTGGGGTGATGAAGCCCAACGAGGGCCGCAACCAGTTGAACCTCGCTGCCGTGACTGGTGGCGATACGCCCTATCTGCAGCAGCAGAACTACTCACTAGCGGCACTGGACGCTCGAGACAAAGCCGCACCAGCGCCTTCAGATACGACGCCTTCCACTCCTGAGCCTGAACCTGAGCCAGAGGATGAACCGGAAGACGAGCCGGTGGACGACAAAGCCATCGGCGAGATGCTCCAGAAAGCACTCGAGGAGTTACAAGCCGCATGACCGCACAGGATACGGCGGCGATCGTCAAGGGCATTGCCCCGGTGATTCTCCAGGTGGTGTCGTCGGCCGTGGCGCCCTTGCAAATAAAGATCGCCGCGCTCGAGGCGCAACTGGCTGGCGTCAGGGATGGCCGCGATGGCAAGGACGGTCAGGATGGGAAGGACGGCAGAGATGCCGAGTTGGTCAGCAAAGAAGACATCCTCGATTGCATTCTGACCAATGCCGGGGGGCTTGATGGCATTGTGCGGGATTACCTGATAGCCAACCCTCCGAAGGATGGCGCGAAGGGCGAACCTGGGATAAACGGCAAAGACGGCGAGCCAGGGATTGCCGGCAAGGACGGGATCGGCCTTGCTGGGACGCTGATCAACAAGGACGGCTCGCTCGTCGTGACGCTCTCAGACGGCACCATCCACGAACTGGGGCCAGTGGTCGGGCGTGACGGCGAAAAGGGCGCAGACGGCGTCGGTATTCAAGGCGAGCCAGGACTGAACGGCAAAGACGGGACGCTCGAGAACATCTACCCAGTGCTGGAAGAGCGCTCGCTGTTCTTTAGGTTCAAGTCTGACGACAAGTTGGTGCCTGGGTGGGCCGTGAAGCTCCCGATGCTGATCGACCGTGGCGTCTGGTCACGGGACAAGGCTTACGAGATCGGGGACGTCCTGAGTTACGGCGGCTCGGCGTGGATCTGCAAGCAGGACTGCCAAGCCCAGCAACCTGGCACGGATGCCGGCGCTGACTTCTGGCGGCTGGCGGTGAAGCGTGGGAACGACGGCAAGCCTGGGACGAAGGGCTTGGACGGCAAGGACGGCCTGACTGGGCCTCCCGGCCGTGACGGGACGAGGACTTACTGATGGCCTGGTCCCCGCTGCAGGAACTGGTGACGCTGGATCAGGTGAAGGACCGCCTGCGGATTCCTCGCACGCATCTGGCGGAAGACGAAGACTTGCAGTTGCAGTTGGAGATCGCCCACGAAGTCTGTATGGACTTCATCGCCCAGCGGGTGTCAGGTCTAGCGGCGTGGCAGTCCACGGCGGATGGGTGGACGGCGTCCACAGTGCCTCGGCGGGTGGTGGGCGCGATCCTCGCGCAGACGGTCTGGTTGTATCGGTTCCGTGGGGACGACACCGACACGCCGGAGCGCAACGAAGGTGCGGCCATTTGCAAAGAGGCGGCGGCGTTACTGATGCGCCTCCGTGACCCGGCTATCTCATGACGAAGCTGCCACAGTGCCAGTCTGGCACGGTCGCAATACTGGCGTCTGGCCCATCGCTGGCGCCGGAAGACGTCGCGTATTGCCGAGGCAAAGCCACGGTCATTGCCGTGAATGATGCCGTGCGGTTGGCGCCGTGGGCCGACGTGCTGTATTCCAGCGATCCGGGTTGGTGGCAGAAGCACAAGTGGATGCCTGACTTCGCAGGCGTGCGCGTGAAGGTAGACAGCGTGCGGGCACATAGCGCCCATAAGCCTCCACTTGAGTGGAATGGGGTTCTTTCGCTGAGGAACACAGGCAAGGACGGCGTTGAGTTCTCGCCTGACGGCTTGAGAACGCAAATCAATTCCGGTGGCGCGGCTATCAACCTTGCCGTCCATCTCGGCGCGAAGCGGATCGTGTTGCTGGGTTACGACATGGGGCCATCAGGGAAGCGGTATCACTTCCACGACGAGAAGAATACCTACTCGGCCTACGACGTGTTCATCAAGAACATCGGCACGATGGCGGCTCCGTTGGCAGCGGCTGGCATCGAGGTGGTGAACTGCTCGCGGCAGACGAAACTCCAGTGTTTTCCTCGCATGTCGCTCAAAGAGGCCCTACCTGAACGAATGGCGGTGGCCTCGTGAGTATCGGCACGATGCGGTCGTATGTGCGGGTGCTGGTGCCGACCACCACCGATGACGGGGAAGGTGGACAGTCCGTCCGCTGGGACGAGGGCGAGGAACTGTGGGCCGACATCCGGCCGTTGTCGGCGAGGGAGCAGGCGCTGGCCGGGGCGCTGCAGTCCATTGTGACGCTGGTTGCTGTGACGCACTACACGACCTGTGTCACGACCCAGCGCCGGCTGCAGCGGATTGACCCGGAAGGGCCAGACCTGCAGATCCTCGGTGTGCGCGACCCGGATGGACGTCGGCGCATTGTGGAGATGGACTGTGCGGAGGTCGTCTAGTGGCCGGCTCGCGTGTCCGCGATGTCGTGAACGCGGCAGTGGATGGGTTGAAGGCGGATGCGGCGCTATTGGTGCTCATCGGCCCAGCCACGAAGGTGGACACGCACATTCGGCAGGGGACTGACACCCCTTACACGATGGTGCTGGGAGGCGACGAGATTCCGTGGGCGCCGGTCCTCCTGCAGACGCTGGGGTCGCCGCTGGATACCGATGGCGGGGATGACGGCGGGCGACAGGTGGATGTGATTGTGCAGTGCGTCTCGACCTATCGCGGCACGAAGGAAGTCGATCAGATCGCGGATCGTGTGATGACGGTGCTGACAGACGACGGGACGTGGCGATTGGTCACCGGGTTTCAGTTGTCCGAGTTTGTGCGGAACCAGTTCCAGCCGCCTGTCGATTTGAACGCCGACGGGGTGTTGTGGTTTGTGCGGCTGGTCACGGTGCGAGTCACCCTGCAGTGACCCCTGCGGCGTATGACCAGTTGCTGGTGTTGTTACGACATTGCGTCATCGACAATCCCCCTGACGATCAGGTGCGGCGGTTGTCGAAGGGGTTAGTTAAAGCTTTGACCCGTTACCTGCAGATGCAGGGGACGGATTCACCCGACCAGGCTCGCATCGGAACGCCTCGCCCTGATGGGCCTCGCCTCCGCGAACGCCTCCCTGGCACTTCAAACAGGACGGTGTAACGTGGCGAAATATCACGGCCGCAGGGGCCAGATCGAGGTCGGCGCAGGGTCACCGAGGACCATCATTTGCTCGATCGCGTCGTGGAGCATTTCCTTCACACGCGACAAGACCGATGTGACCTCGCTGTGCAACACCAACAAGGTCTATCTCGTGGGCCTGAAGGATGTCAGCGGATCGTTCGAAGGGTTCTTCGACACGGACGACTTCAGGGCGCTGTTCGAGGCCGGCGATTCGGCCACCGGCACGACGATTCGGATCACCCCCTCGCTGGATGCGGGCGAGTGGTATTTCGACGGGCCGGCATGGCTGGATGTGACCGTCACCGGCTCGACGGCTGACGCGGTGAAGGTCAGCGGCACATTCTCAGCGAACGGCGACTGGCGTGCCGTGCTGGGCGGATCGCCGGTCTAACCGGCACGACGAGGCTACTGGGCACGGGCAGCAATCCCGCTGCCCCTCCCCAGTGGCGAGCAAGGACGTATGGCGACACGACTGGAACTCCCGAACGGACAATGGATCGACGTGAAAGACAAGCTCAACATGCAGGATGTCGAGGATAAAAATCTCTACTCCTCGGACGGTGTCTCTGCGGACGGGCAGACGATGCGGTTTTCCGTCATCCGGCACAGCGTGGCGACGGCGGCGATCTACATCAAGAACTGGTCCGATGGGTTGACCGACGAGAACGGCAAGCCCGTGCGGTGGCCGCTCGAGAAGCCGTCCTTCCGGGACCGCACGGCGACGGTGAAGAAGCTCGACCAGGACGTCTTCGAGACGATCTACAAAGTCCTGCGGAAGCACGCGAAGGAGACGGAGGACGAGGACGAGAGCGAAAAAAAAGAAGCCCCTGGTGGCGAGAGCGACTCTGGTCCGACTTCACCCTCTGCGAGTTGATGCACTGGACGCTGCCAGAGTTGCGGCAGTTGACGGTGGCCGAGCATGAGGCGCTGATCGAGTGGGCACGGGACCGGGCCGACCGGATGAGCGGCGAAGAAGGCATCGACATGGACAAGGTCATCGACGCTGCCACAACTGCGAAGGAGGACGACGATGCCTGAAGACTTCTCCGTGGCGCAACTGCAGAAGGCGATGGAAACCGCCACCGACGACATCAAGCGGGAGATGTCTGGGCTGATCGACAGTGCCGCCCAGTCGATGCTCAACCGAGTGCAGCAACGGTTCCCGGTGGGTCCGACTGGCAACCTGCGGGCGCTGGTGCGCGTCACGGCCTCGAGGCCATCGGTTGGGGCACTCCTAGGCAAGAAGGTGCGTGGGACGGCCGCGCACATCCACATCTGGCAAGAAGGCACACGGCAGCGTACGGATGCCACGAGAGGCAATGCGAACCGTGGCCGGATGCCAGTCGGGGGCCGCGTGTTTGAAACTGCGGCGGCAGAAACCAGAGCCAACATGTTGCGACGAGCGCAGGACATGCTGAACCGGAACCGGGAACTGTAGGCGGATGCTCCAAGCAACCTTCGTAGCCGACTTCACAAAATGGGATAAGGCATTAGCCGATGCCCAGAAGGGCCTCAAGACGTTTGAGGTGGCTGGGAAAGGTGTGCAGAAGCAACTGGAGAATATGTCGAAGTCCCTCTCTGGGGTGAACATCAAGAGAGAGTCCGACATCGCAGTGGCGGGGATCAAAGCCATCGGCGGGGCGTCGGCCTTGACGCAGAAGGAAGCGCAGCGACTGAACGCTATCCTCACTGAGTCCATTGCCAAATACAAAGCGATGGGCCAGCAAGTGCCGGCAGAACTGCGAAAGATCCAAGCCGAGACGGCGAAGGTAACGAAGGAAACAGGATTACTTGGGAGCGCAGTTGGGAAGGCTGGTGCGCTGCTCGCTGGCGCCTTCACGGTCGGCGCAGTCGTGAACATGAGCCGGAAGGTGCTGCAACTCGGCAGCGATCTCGCGGACCTGTCGGCCAAGACTGGCATCGGGGTTGAGGCACTGCAGGAGTTCAAGTTCGCTGGCGGATTGGTGGGGGTGTCTGTCGAACAGATCACCAATGCCGTCAACCAAATGCAGAACCGCATCTCCGAAGGCGACAAGTCTGCGGTGGGTGCGCTGAAGCGGCTCAATATCTCGTTCGACTACTTCAAGAAACTCAAGCCTGAGGACCAGTTCCAGGCCGTCGCTGATGCGGTCGGAGAGATCAAAGACCCCGCCGAGAAGGTCCGCACGGCGATGGACCTGATGGGCAAGACCGGGGCGCAAGTGCTGCCGGCGCTCACGGCCGGATTCAAAGACGCCAGAGAAGAAGCCCTACGCATGGGCGTCGTGCTGGACGAGAAGACTATCCAGGCACTCGACCGGATGGGCGAGCGGATCGAGGCCATTCAGGGCATCTACCTCGCCGGGTTCGCTCGTCTCCTCGTGGAGCTCGAGCCGCTCCTGATCACCTTTGCCAAGGGCCTCGCCAACTCTGCGACGTGGCTTGGCAAGATGCAGGACGAGTTTGAGATCATGCTGGTTGGAGTTGGCCAAACGACGGCCGAGTTTGCCGACATGGAAGTCGGCCTCTACAAACTGGCCGAGGCGCTCAACCCTGCCGCCAAATTGATGGGCACGTTTAGCGACTCCATCGCAGACGCACGCAGGCGAGCGACAGAGGCGCGGACGTGGGTCAAGGCGATGGCCGATGGCATACAGCGTGATGCCACCAAGGCGCTGATCGCACTGGCCAAAATAGGAGAAGTTCGCCGCGCTCCGATTGCACTTGGTGCTGGTGGGGCTTCAGGGGCGCCGAGCGACGAGGAGATCAAGCGGTTCCAGAAGTGGCGCGACGAAGTCACTGGGGCGGCCACTGAAAAAGCCCTCGCGCAACTGACGAAGGACTGGATGGCACTGTCAGCGGCTGAACGGCAGTCGGTCGCAGCCCGTCAGGCGGTCACCAAACAATACGAAGTCCTGCGGGCACTCTTGCCGACGGTGGGCGGGGCGCTTGAGGACTTGCGGAACGACACGATTAGCCTGCTGATTCCGAACAAGGTCTTGCAGCAGCAGTTCCTGAGCCTCGGCTCGACCGCGATGCCTGATGCGGTGCGGATGTTCAGGGCCGGACAGGCGGCAGTGGACAACCTCAACCGAGACACCACATCACTGTCTCGGACGGTGGTGAAACTCAAGGACGGCATGGGCGCGATGCCGGCTGTCCTGAAGTCCACTTCTGTCGCTGCGAATGACTTGGCATTGCGGCAACTGGAAGCTGCCGAAGCCGCGCAACTCTGGCGCGATAATCTGGAAGACCTCGCGCAAGCCTTCGCCCTGCTGGCCCAGATTGCCCCAGGTGCGCTCGGGAAAGTGGCCTCACTGATGGGCAAGGTCACTGGGTCCATCAACCTCGCCGTGAAGGGCTGGGATTCCTTCATGTCCGGCATGAAGGCGCTCAAGGGTGGCAACACGCTGGCCGGGTTGACTGGTATCGCCTCTGGTATTCTCGGCATCGCTTCTGCCGCCGTGGCACTCGGCAAAGCCATTGCCGACCTGTTCCACTCGCGGGCCGAGAAAACGATGGCGCGGGTGGCCTACGAGTTCGGGGTCACCATCAGCGAGGAGTTGGCACAGGGGATCGAGGACGAAGCGGAACGGCAGTTCGGCGGTAGTCGGCAGGCGTCCAAGATCTTCCACCTTGACAAGATTTTGTCGGAAGGCGGCGGGTTGTCAGAAGCCAACATTAAGCCGATGTTTGCGCGGTTCCGTGACTTGTTCTCGATGCTGCAAACAGGTGCGTTCACCAGCGCCCAAGCTGTGCAAGTCCTCGATGACAACTTCCGCACCTTTGCGGACTTCGTGACGAAGGGTGGCTCGCTCGCCAGTAAGGAACTGCTCGACATCATCCGACTCACCAGAGAGACGGGTCTGGCCTCCGCTGAAGTCTCAGCCTTTGTGGTGCAGGAAAGCAATAAGGCGCTGGGTGGGCTGACGACCTTCCTGCAGAACGTCCAGGTAAAGACGCAGGCCGCTGCCGATGGGATCGGGGCGGCACTGTTCGGCATCTTCGAGGCGCAGACGGCGAATGGGGTGCCAGCGGCCGAGGTCATCAAACAACTCGACCCGCTGATCAAGAACCTCGACGCGCAACTCAAGAAGGCCGGTCTGTCTGGTGGCGCGGCGTTTACCGCCATCAAGGACTTGGCTGCGGTCGCCGGTCACGAGATCGCGGGGCCGCTCATCACCGGCATCCTTGGGCTCGGCACGGCGCTCGAGGGGTTGCACAACTCGGGCATCCTCACGGAGGAGATGTTCGACGGGTTGACGGCCTCCATCGCGGACACCTACGCGCAGATCCTCGCCACAGGAGTTGACGGGTCGAAGGCGCTCCAGCTCATCGCCCCAAGTCTGCAGGACATCTGGGAATTGACAGAGGATTTTGGGCACACTGTCGATGACGCTACGCAGAAGTTACTCGACGAAGCCAAGGCCGCTGGATTGGTTGGGGATGAACACCGCACCGCGACCGAGCAGATGCTGAAGCTGACCGAACGGATGACCACAGCGGTTGAGTTTCTCGCCAAAGCCTTTGGCTATGTGACCGATAACGTCGAAGACCTCGGAGACGCGATTGAGAACCTGCCCGATGTCCCAAGGGGCGTGCCAGAGGGTGGCGGCGGTGGTGGTGACTACGAGCGCTATGCTCGCGGCGGGCTTGTCCCCAAGCGCATGGCGTGGGGTGGCCCCAGCGGGTCCGATACCGTGCCGGCGTGGCTGAGTCCTGGCGAGTTTGTGATGAGCCGTGCTGCTGTCAGCCGGATCGGGGCCAACAACCTTCAGGCCATGAACAGTGGCTCCGGTGGTGGTGTGACCTTGAATTTTCCAGGGATGGTCATCAACGCCTCGTCCAAGTCTGACGGGGAAGCGGCGGCCGAAGCCTTCTTAACCTACATTGAGCGCAACTCGAAGGGCGCGGGATCTCGCATCCGTGCTGTGGTGCGCTAGGTGTCCTGCTTCAAGTTTATGCGGCCAGACGAAAACATCCTCTATGGTGGCGCGGTATCAGGCGGGGCCGCCAGTGGGTTTTCGGATGACTGGTTAGTGGATGGCGTGGTGAATAAGCCGGCCAAGGCGACCACCGGCACGCAGACCTGGACCGTCACCCCGCTCGTGGCTGGGACGGTAGACTTTATTGCGGTCGCCAATCACAACATCGATGCGGCGAGGACGATCACCATCGGGGGGGATGTGTCTGCCACGCTCGCTGGTCCTGCGGCTCGAGCGAACGGCATCAACGTGAACCCGTGGGCGCAAGTGTCCAGCGTGGCCGGCGTGGATAACATCACCATCGGTGTGTCTGGGAACAGTTCGGCGTTGACCATCGGGGAGTTCTTTGCTGGGAAGTTGCGCGAGTCGTCGTATGGGATGCGGGTGCGGACGCCATTTACGCCGTCGTATAGTGGCATTCGGCATGAGACGGATGGCGGGACGGCGCTGATCTACGAATTGCCATTCGTGCGGCGCGGTATTTCCACGTCCATGGGGGCGGATGATTCCGACCTTGAACAGTTCCTCGCATGGTTTGAGGCGGCCAGGGCGAACACGCGGCCGTCGGTGATTATTCCGTTTGATGATCAACAGGATGCCTGGGTGGTGGAATTTCTCAGGTTAACCTACGAGCCAATTCTGTATCAGAGCAGTTCGTCAGCGACCTACATGGTGACGATGGAGTTTGCCGAGTTTCCAAGGTATCGCTTCTGATGGCTGGGCTGTTCGCGGACAATTTCGGGTGGTATACCAAGGCGCAGATGCCGCGCTACTGGAATGGCTTGAGCAGTGAGACGGGGACGATCCTGCTCGGACCATACGGTCGCTCGAGTGGCACGGGCCTTCGGTTCTCTGGCAACTTTGGGGACTTCATTTCCGTCGATCTGACGGGCCGGGTGTCTGGCGCGAAGTGTATCGGCGGGTGCGACTTTCGCATCTCGGCCTATCACGGATCGACCAACGTGATCTTCGGGGCCAACGAGGGCGGGTCGGTGCAGTGGACGTGTTATCTCAACGCGAACGGGACGATCTCGTTCTACCGTGGGTTGGGGGTGGGATTGCTTGGCACGACCACCTACGTGGTGCCGCTCAACGAGCACATCTATCTGAACTGGGACGTGGAGATTGGCAACGTCGGCAGTGCGCGGCTGGACGTCTGGGAAGATGGCGATGCCTCGGCGCAAGTGGTGCTCAACGTCTCCGGCGTCGACACGCAAGCGACCGCAAACGCGACGTGGGATGCGTGGTCATTTGGTGCTGCGAGCAGCGGCACCACGGACTATGCCAACGCGATCCTGCAAGACGGATCGGGCAGCTACAACAATGCGCGCCTCGGGCCGGCCGATGTCCTCGGTCCCCGGCCCTTCTCGGCGGGGTTCCATCAGGCGTGGGCACCAGGTGCCGGGATCGACCATGTGACACAGATCAGCGAAGCCACCTCGGACGACGACGCGACCACGCTGGTGGCGACCTCGACGGGGCTGACCGAGACGTTTGAGTTCGAGGACGCGCCCTACCCGGAACGTCAGATTGCGTTCTCGGAACTGATCGCGGTGGCGAAGGAAGCCGGGGGCGGGGCCATTGCACTGGTGGCCCGTCAGGACGTCACGGATACGGTCGGCAGCGATCAGCCGCTGACGTCCGACTATCTCGCCTACTACGGCTGCTACCAGACCGCACCGGACGCGACCCCGTGGACGCCGGCCGTGTGGAACCCGATGCAGTGGGGCGTGCAATCGTGAGGAGGATCTTTGGCTTCAGGTAACACGCTTTGCGTCTTCACGGCGCTGCACAACAGTCCGCCGGCCAGCAATCCGGCGACGTTTGACACGCGCAACGGGACGCCGGTCCTCGACTTCGATACGACCACGCAGGAGATCGCGATCTTCGTGGGCGTATTGCCTCGGCACTATGCCGGAGGCGGGGTCACGGTCTATCTGCACTGGGCCGCCACGTCCGCCACGAGCGGCACCATCGGCTGGGACGTGGCCTTTGAGCGGCACCTGGCCGGCACAGACACGCTGGCGGCTGATTCGTTCGCCTCCGCGCAGACCGTCACGGCCGCCACCGTGCCAGGGACGGCGGGCATCCTGAGTGTCACGAACGTGGCGTTCACCAACGGCGCGCAGATGGATTCGCTGGCGGTCGGTGAGAGCTTCCGGTTGCGGGTTCGACGCGATGTGTCGAACGACACTGCGGCGGGTGACGGCGAGTTGCTCGCCGCCGAAATCAAGGAATCGTAGTGGCGATCAACCTCCTGGGATCGACCGACTCTCGCGTGAACTTTGGCGCCGTGGCGATCGCCGGGTTCACCGCGATCACGGTGGCGTTCACGATTCGTACGGCCGCGTCCCTCGTGGGGACTTTCTTTGTCACGAAGTGGGGCAACCTGCTGAACGAACAGGCATTACTGATTGATCGGATCAACACCGACGAGATCGAGGTGCTCGTCGCGCAGAACTCCGGGTCCGCCGTCTACTACGGCGTGGCGACCACCGACTCTCCGGTGACGACGAGCACGCTGCTTCGGGTTGTGTGTCGGATGGACATTGCGGGCGTCACGGCAGACATCTGGGTGAACGGGGCCGTGCGGTCCATGGCAAACACCTTCACCGATGGGCCGACAGCAATCGGGACCAGCGCGGGCGATATGTGCGTGGGTCAGCAGCCGTTCCACCCAGCCGATGGTGTCGATGGCGACTATTCAGAGTTCGCGATCTGGTCTGAAAAGGTGCCGGACTGGGTGGCGGAATCCTACGGCAAGGGCATGTCGCCGGCCTTCTACCGAAGGAGTACCAGTTTCCTGTATTCCAGGCTGTCGAATACGTCGGACATGCGGGACATCTGGACGAGCGGAACGGGCGCCCATAACAACGGGATCGATGCGGCCCATCCGTCTATCTATTACCCAGCCACGCCGTTATCCACCTTCCCAGGTGTCGTGCCAGCGGGCGGCGGTGGCACTATCCCGGTCTTCATGCACAACTACCGACGAAGGCGAGCGGCATAGCCATGATGTTTCTCAAGCAAAGCACCGCCGTCGATGTGGGGATCGGCCCGTTCCTGGATGAGACCGACGGGTTTACCGCGATGAGCGGATTGACGCTCTCGCAGGCCGACATTCGCCTGAAGAAGAACGCAGGCGCCTGGGCGCAGAAGAACGATACCAATGCCGCCACACACGAGGAGGCGGGCTGGTACGAGTGTGCGCTGAACACCACCGACACCGACACCCTCGGCAAGCTCCTGCTCGCGGTGCATGAGTCTGGGGCGTTGCCGGTGTGGCACGAGTTCACGGTGCTCGCGGCCAACGTGTACGACTCGCTGATCGGGGGGACCGACGCCCTGCAGGTTCACGCCAACGAGATCACAAATGGCCTGATCACGGCGGCGGCGATTGCCACGGGGGCGGTGGATGCGGACGCGCTCGCCACCGATGCGGTCAACGAGATCGCGGACGGGATCATGACGCGGGCCTCCACCAACTGGGAAGCGAGCGCCCCCGTGAAGTCGCTCGGCACCGCCGTGATGCTCGCCACACATCACACGGAAGACGACGCGGGCACGCTGCGGGTCTATCGCGCGGACGGCACCACGCCGCACGCCAGTGCCGCGATCACGACGAACGCCGCCAAGCAACCGATCGAGGACATCGCCGGACTCGCCTGATGGCTGCCACCAGGGGACGCGGACTTCGGAGCAAGGGGCTGTTCGGCCGGTGGGCGGTCGATGGCAGCGGTAGCACACTCGTGCTGACGCAACTCGTCAACCTGCTCGTGCAACTGCGTCCGATTGTCCCGGCTGCCGCCTCCCCTTGCGCGGGTGGCGGCACGGTGGCCTCGAGCACGAACCCGTCGGCAGGCACGAGCCTCGCCACGGCGATCACCCCCCTCGCCTACATGACCCTGCAGACCGACAGCGGGGAAGAACGCTACGGCACGCAGCACATCGCCTTCGGGAGCACATTTATCGAGGCTAGGGTCACACGGTGGGGATCGTTACGTCGGTCGTTGTCGGATTGGTTTGGCGGGTTCGACGTCGGCACCTTCCAAGTGGAACTGGCCGACACCGATCGCCGCCTGCGTGGACTGGCTGATTCGGGGACATTGCTCAAGAAGCGGGTGGATGTCTACGTGTCCGATGCCGCCACGATCCGATCGAGTGGGACGGCGCGGCGGGTGTTCTCTGGTGTCGTCATTACCCACCGCCCGCTCTCTGGACTGCGGTATCAGTTGACCTGTGAGGATCGGCTGGGGTCCATCCTCAACCAATACTTTTCCGGAAGGAAAACGGCCCCGTCTCGGGTGTTCACGGTTGAGGACTTCCCGAACCTGGCCAACCCCAACGATGCGGATAGTCCCAGTCCAGGCAACCCGACGCTCATCGGCAAGCCGGTGCCTGTGTGCTATGGGAACCTCTCCGACGTGCATCTGGGGTCTGACCGCATCGGGGTGGTCCCCGCGCACTTCGTCGGCCGGCGATTAGTGGACGGGTTCGACTGGGACGAATACGTCGTCTGTCAGGGGGCGGTCACGAATATCTCGGAGTGGTTTCAGTATCCAGGCATCGGGCCGCTCATCCGGCACCTGAAGGAGCCGGAAAGCGAGGGGGTGTCGGTTCTGATTCCAGGCCACGCCGGGTGGACGGCCGCCGTGGGTCCGGACAAGTTTCGGGACTTCAACGGCCGGCGCTACACGGTCATCTACGCTCGCGGTCCGAGCAGTTGGCTGGCCACCGATGGGCGTATCCCGATCACACTGAACCTGTGCGGGTATGAAACGGTCGGGGATGGCACCGGCTCGATGATTGACTCGTTGGCGCTTCAAGTGCAGCACTTCCTGACCAACTTTGTATTCTCGGAATACGAGGACGGGAATTGGAATGCGATCCCCACGGTGAATAGTTATTCCGTGCTAAAGTCTGGCACATTCTCTACCGTGAAGACGGTCAGCGAGGCGCGTGTGTCCGGTGGGCATAAGGGCGCGTGGATGCTCGCCCATGATGGCAGCGCCCCGAACCTCCGCGATGTGTTGGCGGACCTCTGCCGGTCGGGAGACTTCGATCTCGGACAGAACTGGGACGGACAGATCATTGCCTCAATGGTGAATGCTTCCTCGTCCTCGGTGGCGGATTGGACCGACCTGATCAACGTGTTACAGGACGGCCTCGATCTGGAGCGGAGGTTTGATCTGTCCGCCACGGCGGTGCGCTACCGCTACGCCCGTCGGTATATCCAACCCATCACCAACCCCACGCCGGCCGAGACGGACCTATTGCCTGGGGCGAACCGGATTCCTGATCCCGACTGGATTCTCAGTGACGAGGTCACGGATGCTGGCGCCGAAGCCGCTCTCGGAGAAGACAAGCCCTACGACGTGACGTATGGCGCGGTGCGCGATGTGGTGACGGCCGATGACGTCTCTGCCGAATGGTTAGCCCGAAGCGCCCAACACAACGAGGGGCCATTGATGGGGCAAGTCAGGACGCATCTGGAAGCCACCGACGTGGACCTTGGGGATAACGTGGACGTAACGCACTTCGGAGGGGTGGGCGCCAGCGGCTATACCGATAAGCGCCTGCGGGTGCGTGAACAAGACCTCGACCTGAATCAGATGACGGTCACGTCGACGGTGCAGGATGTGTCGGTATGAATGCGCCACTCCCCGCGTTCGCCCTGCTCATTCGTGCCCATCGTGCGGCGCTCGATCTCCTCCATGCGTGTAAAGTGCTGTCGTCCAAGGACTGCGACTGCGGGATTTGCCGCTCGCGGTCGTGGCGCCAGAACCGGTTGTGTCTGAAACGAGGAACTCCCATGAAAGTGAAATTGTCGATGTTGCTCGCGCTCGGATTAGTGATTCTCTCGGCGCTGCCGGCGGCGGCGCAGCCTGCCAACTCCAAGATCACCTTCGGTCTGCAGAGTTCGGTCAGCGTGTTCGCCATCAACTTTAAGGCCGACGCGACGCCGACCGCGGCGTCGACGGGGTTCGGCAAGACGGTCGTCAACTTCACCTGTGGTGCGGTGGCGGTCGCCTCTCCACACTGCCTGCCATCGGACAGCTACACGCTGACGTTGGTGGATAGCGTGACCAAGCAGGCCGTGACATGGGCGCGCATTGGCAAGGCTACGCCTCCGTTCGCCACGCCTCCGGGAGTGCCTGCTGGGAGCACAGCCACATTTACGGCCGCGTTGAATCTGCCCAACTCCATCGCAGTCGTGGTGGACGTCAACGGCACCGGTGCGGCGCGATCCGCGACGTTCTCGATTGAGGTCGCCGGGGGCACGATCACCACCCTCCCGACGATCACTGTTACCCAGCAGTAGGTAGGGACCACACTTCCATGCCGACCGCACCGTTGTTTCTGCCGTACGGGGTACCGATCTGGGGGTACAACAACCCGTCCTCGGTGACGTTCAGCGGGGTCAACCTGAACGCCAACAACGTTGCGGTTGGCTGGGCCTTCCAGCCACATGACGTACTGACGATTACCCACCTGGGCTTTCGCTACAACCAGCGCACCGGCACACCGCCGACGTATCTGATCTCGCTGCAAAGTTTGACGACTGGCGGTCTTCCGGACGGCACCCCGAAGGGTGGAGGCTCGCCCGCGTCGAAGACGTTCACGCCCCCGGCCGACGCCACATGGGATGGTACGTGGCAATGGATCGCGCTCGACAACGCGTACGCGGCGACGCGCGGCGAGCTGCTGGCCATTGCCATTGAGTACTCCTCAGGCACTGTCAACGGCAGCAACTTCTCGAACATCACAGCCCGGTGGTTCGGTGGACCACAACTCCAGGGATTCCCACACAGTTTCACGATGACAGCCGGGACATGGTCGAGGGGGTTCCTCTCCCCGGTGTTCGGCTATCGCACGGCCTCCGGTCGGTTCGGCCAGCCGCTCGTCAGTAGCACGGTCACGAACGTGGCAAGCGATCTGACGCCAGATGAAGTGGGCCTGTCGTTCAATGTGCCAGCCGAGATCGCATCCGCATACCAGTGCCTCGGCGTGGACATTCAGATGAGGGGCGGGCCCACCGCCACAGATTTCGATCTGGTTCTGTATAGCGGGACGACGGTCATTCAAACCCTCACGATTGACTGCGACGTGGTCTCTGTTAGCAGCGAACTGTTCAACCGCTTGTATTTTGCCGACGCCACCCTACCGACGCTCGTCGGCGGGCAGACGTATCGACTCGCCATCAAACCCAACTTCGTCAACGCGAGTGGGCAGGCGCAACTCCGCACGTGGACCTTTGCCGAGAACGCCGATCTCGGAGCCTTTCCTGGGGGCACGAGTTGGGTCGCGACGAGTCGCACGGACGGGGGCGCGTGGTCCGACACGGATACGGCGAGACCTTTTCTGATCCCGCTCCTGCACGACATCTCACACAGTGCCCCCGTGGTCATTTACATGCCGGACGTGCCATGAGCCTGACCACGACCGAACGCACGCTGTACGAGGAGATGTGGGCGGTGCCGCAGTACGCCGAGCACTCGCCTGGCGTGCAGATGCTCCCGATGTTCCTGCAATGCGTGGGGGCCGCGCGTGGGCATGTCCTGGATGCCGGCAGCGGGTCCGGGAAGGGCGCCCTCGCCTTGCGTGACGCCGGGTTCCGCGTGACGTGCTGCGACGTCACCGACGCGGGCCTGGTGCCGGACGCCCGCCTGTTGCCCTTCCGTCAGGCCTGCCTCTGGGCGCCGCTGCGCCCGATCGCGCCGACGGGGTCGTTCGACTGGGTCTACTGCACCGACGTCCTCGAGCACGTCCCAACGCAGTTCACGATGCTGGCGATCGACCAGATGCTCCGGGTCGCGACGCGGGGCCTGTTCATCAGCGTCTCGCTCGTGCCGGACAGCTTCGGCGTCTGGGCCGGGAAAGCGCTCCATCAGACCGTGCAGTCCTTTCCATGGTGGAAGGACTCGATCGCCGAGGTGGGGCGCGTCGTCGATGCGCGTGACCTGATCAACGCCGCTACCTTCTACGTGGAGCCACGATGACGACCGCGCTGACCGAGGACCGGTTGAAGGTGCTCGACGGGATCGAGATGCAGGGGAACATCAACACCCCTGACGAACGGCTGGCCGCCAACGTGGCGCACAGTATCCGCCTCGGGTTCCCGCAACTCCGTCCGCAAGCGCCCCAGGCCGACCGGGTCTGTCTCGTCGGTGGCGGGCCGAGCCTCGCAGACACCGAAGAGGAACTGATCGCCCTCTACTTCGCCGGCGCGAAGGTGGTCACGGTCAACGGGTCCTACCGCTGGTGCCTGGAGCGGAACATCCGGCCGAGCGCGCAGATCGTCCTCGATGCCAGGGCGGAGAACGCGCGCTTCGTCTCGCCAGCGATCCCGCAGTGCCGCTACATGGTGGCGAGCCAGTGCGCCTCGGAGACCTGGGCGGCGCTCGAGGGTCGGCCCGATGTGTGGATCTGGCACGCGGCGGCACGTGACAACGAGACGATCCGCCCGATCCTCGACGCCTACTACCTGGGCCAGTGGATGCCCACGCCGGGCGGCACGACGGTCGTGATGCGGGCGGTGTCGATTCTGCGGGCCTTGGGGTTTCTGCGGTTCGACCTCTTCGGGGTCGACAGCTGTTTCATGGGTGGCGCGCATCACGCCTACGCCCAGCCGGAGAACGAAGCGGATCGGGCGTTCCCGTTTACCGTCTGGCCGACAGGGCACAAAGACCTGGCGCGCGAGTTCCTCTGTGCGCCCTGGCATGTGAAGCAGCTCGAATGCTTCCTGCAGACGATCCGAATCAACGGCGATCAGTTTCTCCTGAACGTGCATGGCGAGGGGTTGTTGGCGTTCGCCCTCCAGGCGAGCGCTGAGGTGGAGTGGTCGGTCGATGCTGCCGCTATCGCGTGCAGCCGGAAGGAGTAGCGAGTTATGGCTGCAGGCGCTTGGACGGTTTACAACGAAGCGAAGAAGTACATCGGCAACGCCACGCTGAGTCTGGCGACGGCCAAGCGGATCACGCTGCACACCAGCGCGAGCAACGCCAACACGGCCACGCTGAGCATCTACTCGGAACTGACGACCGAGGTGACCTCAGGCAATGGATACAGCTCGAGCGGCAAGTCGCTGGCCACGATCGCGTGGACGGTCGGCGCGTCGGCTGGGCAGTACAAGTTCGATGCCGACGACGTCGTCTGGACGGGCACGGGCGGGTCGATTGCGAACATCAAATTCGCCGTCATCTCGAACGTGTCCGGCGGTGCCTCCGGCAAGCTGCTCTGCCGGTCGCAGTTGACGAGCAGCCAGTTCACTCTGGCGAGTGGAAATACCTTGACCATCGCAATGAACGCGTCGGGCATCTTGACGCTGGCGTAAGCCATGACGGTCAAGTTCGTCGTCCGTCTCCTCGATGCGGCGGGTGGGTTGCTCGCGTGGGCCACGGTGTACGGGACCGCCCGTCCACAGGACCGCGCGGGCTCCTGCCCGTTCTTTCCTCCTGGCCCGACCGCGTTCGCGATCGAACGCGAGGGCCTCGCCGTACAGATCAGCGTCCACTGGTGTGACCTCGACGTCGCACGGGTCCAGGCGCTGGTCGAGCCCGTGCCCGTTTCGCCTGGGAAGGTCTTCTCGTTCGCGTGGATCGAGCCGGTGTGGCTCGTGCCCGGGATGCGCGACGTGCCATTGCCGGCCGTGACCGTGCGTGCTCCTGTTGCGATTGGCGTGCCGGTGGGCACGATGGCGGCGGTGACCTAGCCGATGGCGATGCCCGTCACGACGTTTCGTGCGTCGATTTTCTCGACGACTGCGGCGACGTCATACGCGACGACGAGCACGTACACGCCGGCTGCTAATTCTCTCCTGCTCGCCGTCGTCGTCGGCTGTTCGACGTCGGTCGTCGATCCGAATGCCGCGACACCCTTCGCAGGCCATGGCGTCACTTGGACGAAGTTGACGCTTTCGGCGAACGGCATCTCGACGACACACGCTGTCAGTGTGTGGGTCGCCAAAGCCGGTGCGTCGCCGAGCAGTGCCGCCTGTACGGCCGCGTGGACGACCAACCGCACCGGCTGCGCGATTATCGAGTTCGAGATCACCGGGGCCGACGTGTCAGGGACCTCGGCTGACGCGATTGTCCAAAACCCCACGACGAACGGCACGGCCACCAGCGTCACGGCCACCGACCTACTCGCGGCAGCTGGGAAGGCGGACAACGCCGCAATCGCGTTCTGGTGTCACCTTGCCAACGAGGCCACGACGGCTGGCGGTGGCGACTGGTCGGAGCCGGCAGGCGCGGACGGGAACTTCAACAGTCCGGCCACCGGCACTGAGGGCCAGGTTGCCGGCACTTTCAACCGGAGTCCAGCCGCCTCGTGGAGCACCTCCTCGGCCTACCGGGTCGTCGGGATTGAAGTCAAGAGCAATAACACCAGCATCTCTCCGGAACAAGGCCCTGCGACCATGACCGGGTTGGTGCCGTCACTGGCGCTGGCGTTCGGGATTGGCGCTGGTGCGCTGGGCCTGACCGGCCACGTGCCGAACGTTGGCGTCACCACGCCACCCCTCGAGCCTGGCGTGGGATCGCTGAGTGTGGCGGGCACAGCCCCCAGCCTTGGATCTGGAGCCTACGTCGGCGCGGGCAGCATCGCCTTCAGCGGCCCCGCCCCTACGGCGACGACCGGCCGAACGATTGACGTTCCCACGGGCGCCCTCGTCCTCAAGGGACCGCAGCGGGCGACCAAGTCGAACCTGAACTTTACCGGCTACGCCCCGGCGCTGCTGGTCGGTCAGACGCTGGCTCCCGACGCTGGCAGTCTGATCCTGACCGGGCACGCGCCCTCACTCGTAACGGACGTCCGGCTCTCGCCGGCGGCCGTGGCGCTGGTCTTCACCGGCTTCGCACCATCGATCGCGGCGAGCGAAACCGTCAGTCCTGGCGGGGGCGTCCTCACGATCACCGGGTTGGCGCCAGACGCTCGCCTGACGTACCTGGCCACGCCAGACGCCGGGGCGCTGGTCCTTGCCGGGCAGACCCCGACGGCCCGAGAGGAGCATACCGTCGCCCCGGCCGCTGGCGCACTGACCCTCTCGGGCCTCACGCCGACCGTCCAATTCGTGGAGACCGTCAGCCCGCCTGCTGGCGTTCTGACGCTGACGGGCTTGGCCCCGACCCTGGCGGCAGCAGAGCAGGTCAGCCCCGCCGCAGGCGCCCTGACGCTGTCTGGGCTCGCGCCTGCGCTGGACGCCGGTCTGACGCCTGCCCCTGGTGCGCTCGCCCTGACAGGCTTGGCGCCGGCCCTGGAGTTCTCCTACACCCTCACGCCCACGACCGGCGCACTTGTGCTAACCGGGCCGCCGCCTGCGGCACTTGGGGCCGGGACGTTCCAACCGAATACCGGCACGCTGACACTCATCGGCCACGCGCCGAGTTTCACCGTCGCGGAGGTCGTCAGGCCGGCATCGGGATCGCTGGCGCTGAGCGGTCAGGCCCCAACGCTGGCCTTCGGACTGCCGGTGGGCGCGGGCGCGCTCGTGCTGTCGGGACAGACGCCTACCGCTAGCGCGACCGACCACCACGACATCTCGGTGCCGTCCGGGAGCCTTATCCTCACCGGCTACGGGCCGACGCTGAGTGGCCAACTCTCGGCGGCGCCGGCCGCTGGGGCGATGGTGCTCACCGGCCATGCGCCAGCCGTGCGCGTCGCCGAGACGCTGTCGGTGCCATCCGGGGCGCTGACGCTGACGGGGTATGCGCCGGCGTTGACGTTCGAGCTCCGGATAGAGGTCACCGCAGGCACGCTCAGCCTGCAGGGGTATCCGCCGGCCCTGACCTTCGGCGAGGTCGCGCCGGACACGGGCGTCCTGACATTCACCGGCCACGCGCCGACCGTCCGCGACGTCACCCCGCTCAACCTCTGCGACGCCGACACCGTGTCGCTCGTGCCCGATCGTCACTCAGTCTCACTGGTGCCTGAGCGCGAATCCCTCTCGCTGGTGCCTGACCGACGGACAAGGACGTACTGCCCATGAGCACGCCGAAACTGATCATTGTCGAAGGCGAGACGACGGCCAAACCCCAGCAGTTGCTGGAGGAGGGGGAACCCTTCGACGGCACCGGCCTGACGGTGGAGTTGGAGATCAAGCGGTGGAACGGGTCCGCCATGGTGGACATCGGCGTCAGCCCTGGCCCGGTCGCGGCGTGGCAGACGCAAGCCACTGGCATCGTGGAAGTGACTGGCGTGGATGCGCTGTCACTCGGCAGTTACTTCGTCCGGTACAAACTCACCAACGGCGCGAGCGAGTTTGACTACATCCCCAACGGCGATCGATCGGACCTGTGGCAAGTGGTGCCTGTGGCCGCTCGATAAAGGAGTCTCCATGTCTGTGCTGTTCTCGGTCGTCGGCTGGCTCATCAAGCTCTACGTCGGCACGCTCATCGCCTCGCTGTCGCCATTGGCGATGACGTCTGGCTTCTCGCTGTTGGCCTTCGGGCTGGTCAACGCCATCGGGTTGCATATTCTTCTGAATGCCATCCAGCGCGAGCACAACGTGGTGCCGCCCAAGCCCATCCTGATTGGGCTGTGCGTGGCGGGGTTGCTGGCCGTTGGGGTGTCGGTGGCCTCGGCGCTGCCGGCCAACGGCTGCGAGACGTGCGTGGCCAACGGGAATGGCTGGTGGTATTGCTTCGCCATTTACGGGCTCTACTGCCTGTGAGTCTTCGGCATGAGGGTCTATGTTTGGCCTACTCTTTTCGAGGCGGTATGACGATGAGTGGCTGACGGTTCGTCCCGATCTCTCCCGCTATGCCACACTGAAAGAGGAAATGGACGAACGTGACCGACTCAACTATGAGCCTCCCCGGCACCGTCGAAAGGATGACAGCGACGTGCATCCTCTTATTCGGTATGGCGTGCGTGTCGGGATTCCCTCCGTCATGGCGGCGTGCCTCGTCTATTGGCTGGTGATGAAACTCGACACGAAGCAAGACGCCGCGCTCGAGTTGGCACGGACCCATGCCACGATGACCACGATGATGACGGAACAGTCCAGCCGGATTGAACGCCTGATGGAGATCTCCGTGGCGCTGCAGACGGCGCAGTGCTACAACGACGCCGACACGGTGGACGAACGCCGACAATGCGGGCTGGCGAGTCGATAGGAGACGAGGTGGCGACTCCCGATGAGGTGTCCCTGCGTGTTTATCTGGAGTCCTTGATCGCCTCAGCCGATCAACGCTACTCGCAGCGGTTTGACGCGCAAGAGAAGGCCGTGACCTCGGCGCTGGCCGCCGCGAAAGAGGCGGTGATCAAGGCCGAGATCGCGTCAGACAAACGCTTTGAGGGGGTCAATGAGTTTCGGGCGGCGCTCTCCGATCAACAGCGGACGTTGATGCCTCGGGCGGAAGTTGAAGCGATCAACACGGCGCATGAAAAGGAAGTCTTTGAACTCAAGAAACGGCTGGACGCGCTCGCCGCTGAACGTGCCGGCATCAAGGGCGGCTGGGGCTATGCGGTCGGGGTTGCGGGACTCGTGGCCTTACTCATCGGTGGGGTGTTGACGGTGTTGAACCTGTCGAAAGGCTGAGATGCCTGACAAACTCCTCGGCGTCCATCCCGACCTCCAAGAGAAGGTCCACCGCATCCTTGACGCCATGACGGTGCTGGGGTTGGAGATGCGGGTGACGGACGGGCTGCGGACCATCGAGCAGCAGCAAGCCCTCTATGCCCTCGGGCGGTCGAAGCCTGGGAAGATCGTGACCAATGCGGATGGGGTGGTCCATCGATCCAACCATCAGGTCCATGCGGACGACTTCGGCCATGCGGTGGACTGCACCTTCTGGGTGGACGGAACGCCGTCGTGGGCCGAAGACCTCCAATGGCGACTCTATGGCGAGATGGCGAAGGCGCTCGGGCTGAAGTGGGGCGGGGACTGGTCAAAGCCAGACAAGCCGCACATTGAGTTGCCATGAGCAATTTGACCACCGACGGCACGGCGCTCTACACCAGCAGGATTCATGGGCACCTCGTTGAGGTGTGGCGCGAGTCTGCCCTGCTGCAGGCGTCCCGGCTGATGCCGGTGGCCATCATGGATGACGTGGTCGCCGTCTCCCCCGCTGGTCGTGTGGCGCTGTCGGTCAAGACCGGGGCCGATCATGCGTGGGGATGTGTGGACTTCGGCCCGTGGATCGACTTCGGTCCTGCTCAAGGTGGGCACAGCAACCACGTCGCGTGGGTGGATGAGCGGTTTGTCTTCGCCCGTATCGATGCTGGCGCCGTGGACCTGGTCGAGCAGAACGAGACAGGGCAGGAGATCCACCGTGTGCCCTGCAGCATCCCCGGCACCTCGCAGGGCATCCTCCAGTATGACGACCTCGAGCATCGGTTTGTCCTGAGCGACGAGCGCCGGGACGTGGCCATCGGGACGATCCACTACGTCCTCCCCGTGCGCCGTGGGGCGTGGTGGAACGGGCAGTGCATCGTGGGCGGCGACCACAACCGGATCACCCATGCCAGCGGGGCACCGTCGTGGCAGTCCGGCCCACAGTCCCAGGCCGAGCAACCGCAACTGGCGGTGATTGGCGAGCGCCTCGTCACCAACGGGCCGATGGAATACTCGACCGCGCACCCCAACCAGCCGCCGACGGTCACCCCTATCCCCCCGGAGCCGCCTGTGCCCATCGCCAGACCCAAAGTGACGATTACGGACTATCAGCCGCGCACGGGGCCGGCGCCGTTGGCGTGTCGGGCCGTCTGGGCCAAGGAAACCGGCTCGGGGCCAGTCACACGGGTCGAGTGGCTGATCCGGCCGCTGGGCACCTCCGCGTGGACGGTGGCCGCCAACAACGTTGCGACAGACGCCACGCACACCTATCGCGTCGGGGCGGGATCGTTTGAGATTGCCCTGAAGGGGATCGGTCCCGGAGGCACCGCGCAGACGAGCAAGCAACGCATCATCCGGGCGACCGCGCCCACGCCAGAGCCGCCAGACCCCGGCCCTGTGCCGCCCATCCCGCCTGAGCTACCCGTGCCGCCGCCGACCTCGGCAAGGCTGGGCCTCGTGCGGGGGAACGGCTTCCAGTTCACGGACGATACCGGGGGGTTCCTGGCGTGGGGCACGACCCTGTTCTGGGGTGCCTACGGTTATGTGTTTGAGCGGGACCGGATCGAGGCGCACCTCGCCAATATCCAGCGCAAGGGCATCGATTACGTGCGGGTGATTGCCACTGGGCTGCGGAAGGGCACGGCCGAGCGATCGCTGGACCCCTCCACCTCGAGCTACGCGCAGGGCATCGCCGGCCTGACCGATCTGGCGTATGACACCTACGGCCTTCGGGTGCAGTGGACGATCTTTGGGGCCACGTATGACGCGCCGACGAAGACGGATCGGGCGCGGGCGGTGGACACGTTCTGTGCGGCGCTGGCCGGACGCACGCACAAAGTCCATGCGGTGGAAATTGGGAATGAGGCGTGGACTAACGGATTTCCTGGCGACGAGGGTCGCGACGAACTCACCGCGCTGGTAGGCCGTGTCCGTGACAAACTCCCGAACCTCGTCGCGCCGACCTGTCCCGCCCCCGGTGACGACATCACCCGCGAGAAAGTCCAGTATTACTACAAGGGCACCAGAGCCACGGTCATCACCGAGCACCATGCGCGGTCGGAAAAGCCTCCAGATGGCGTGTGGCGGCACACGAAGAAGCCGTGGCGCGAGACGATGTTCGTCGTGGAGGGGTGTCCGAAGCTGCGCCGGAATCAGGAGCCGTGGGGACCGGAGTCCTCCGGGGATGAGGGCAACGATCCCACGGTGCTGGCGATTGACGCCGTAGTCACCTGGCTGGCCGGTGAGGGCGATTACCTGCTGCACTGCGGGGGAGGTATCTACGGGCTGGCCGACCCCACCAGGGGGCGCCCAGCGGACCTGTGGGACACCGAGAATTGGGACGCGATCTGTGCCGGCATCAAGGCCATGCGGGCAGCGGTGCCGGCCGACCTCCCCAACTTCACCAAACACAAGACCAACAAAGGCCCCTTCCGGTTTGTCGATACCCCTGACGAACAACTCAGCGCGGCGTATAGTGCCACCAGCGGATCTGGGGTTGGGCAGCGGATTGTGCAGCCCGTCTGGGGTGTGGTGAAAGCCACAACATTCACCTTACAGGATGGCCGCTGCACGGGCACCATGCTGGACCCGGCCACCGGGGCTGTGCTCGCCACCTTCGATCGGTCGTTTACGGTAACACCGCAACAGCGGGCCGTGGTCGTCGTGGCCACCAGGACCGCGTAGGAGCCTCCTGTGACTCTGTCAAAGATCCTCGCGCTCGTCGGGCTGTTCTGTGCGGTCGTGTCGCTCCTGGGCATCCCAGCGGCCGTCTACGTGCTTCCGGTTGGTCTAGCCTGCGTAGCGGGCGCGGTGCTGGTGTCATGAATACGATTACCGGCTCGGCCGTCATCGACTCCCTCGCCATTTCCACGGCCGTCGTGGCGCTGGTGCAACTGTCGAAGTGGGGCTTCCTGCACGACAAGTATGGTCCGCTGGCGGTGATGATCTACTCCCTGCTCGGCGTGGCCCTGTTTGGCTACAGCAAGGCCATCCCGTTTTCCGGCGCCAACGTCTGGGAATACTTCGTCGGGTTCATCGCCGTGATGCTCCAGGCGGCGGGCATCTTCGGGTTCACCCGTGCCAGTGCGGAGGCCGTCTCGAGGATGACCCCGCCCCCAGGTGGGGCCGCTGGTGGGAGCACCACGGTCTAACCTCATGCCCCGGCTCCCCAGGCCCATCCGGAAACCACGGCCACCCCTGCCCCGGTGGAAGCGGGCGTGGCGGTGGTATCAGGGACTGCCCCAGCCCGCCAAGCATGGCTTCGCGTTTGGGGCGCGTCTGTTCGTATTGACAGGGGCGCTCTACTTGAACGCCACGCACTTCGACAAGACGGAATACCGGACCATCATTGCGATGGCGGTCATGGATGCGGTCGGATTTAAACGGAGAACCTAATGCAGACAATGAGACGACAGACGCTGGCGGCACTGATTGTGCTGTCGGCCTTGAGCACGGCGGCCTCGTGCCCCCCGAAGCCCACCGAACCACAACGGCAGGAGCAGGTTGTGCTCCTCGCGCAATCCGCGAAGCGGGCTGAGCAGATCGTGCATGTGGTTGAGTCAGCACAGACGACCGAGATCGCGCTGTTCAACTCGGAGACCATCTCTGACTTCACGCTGGTGAAGCATCAGCAGTATCAGGCGAAGTTTGAGAGGTTCGCGGACATCGCGAAACCCCAACTCGTTCTTGCGAAGGCCGCATCCACGCCAGACTCAACCCGGGCTCAAGCCATCAACATCGTCGAGCAGGGCGTTCAGGAGTTAATCAAGGAGTTTAAGGTCGATTCCCCCTCCCCACTGGTCACCGCGATCTTCACTACGCTTGAGCTGACGCTCGAGATCACACAGGGAGGGCAGTAATGGGAATCCTACAGATCCTTAACATCGTGTCGATCATTGCCTCTGGCTTCGCGCCATTCAAGAAACAGTTGCAGTGGGTGGAACTCGGCGCGAAGCTCACGACGGATGTCGTCAATGAACTCACGAGCGGTGGCGCCGTGGTTGTGGACGAGAACGGGAATCCTCTGACGAAGGAACAGGTGTCTGAGATAGCTCAGGCGCACTGGACCGAAGCCATCGCGGGACTCGACCGCATCAAGGAGCGGGCGCAGAACGAACGCGCTCGGACGGACGGCTGATGGCCGGAACCTTCGTCACCTACAAAGGCCGGAAGCAAGGCCGTCAGGTCTGGCGCTGGAAGACGGTGGCCAGGAATGGGCGCAAGACGGCCAACGCCGGAGAAGCCTACGTCAATCAGTCGGATGCGGTGACCGGCGCATTAGCGACGGCCCGGATCATTGCCGAGGCCAACGGCTACCGGCTGGCGAAGGGCTGAAGCTCAGCCGGTCAGCGCGTGCTGGGAGGGGTGTTACCCTGACGCCCTCAGCGGGGTTGGACCGCTGGCACGCGCTGGCCTGCCAAAGATAGTGCTTGACCTACCGATAGACATGGCATATACATACCAGTATGCCAAAACGAGAGCGCGGTAAGACCTTCCTGCTCGACCAGATTCCACCAGGCCCGTGGGCCAAAGTGAAAGCGCGGGCGCAGCGCGAAGGGCGTTCCGTCAAGTTCGTCATCCTCACACTGCTGGCCGAGTATCTTCAACACGGACTGCGAAGGGACTAGTCATGGACCTCGACATTCTGCTGCAGTCGCTGCGTGAGTCGCTGGCAGGGTTTACGCTCTCGCTGGTGATGGCGGGTGTGGCGATCCTCCTGTTTGGGTTGCTGGCCCGTGTGGCTGAGCGGTGGGGGTTCTGATGCGTGCGGTGGTGCTCGCCTTGGTCGGGACTGTCGGCTTTATGTTGCTGCTGGTATCGGCGGTGCTGTGGATGCTGCAGATTGTCAAGGCCGTCTTTCCGCACGACCCGCCGCCGCTGCAGGATGGCGAGTCGATTGCCAGCCACCTCGGCAAGTTGCACTGGTAAACGGCCATGCCTGAATTGACCTATCGTGACCGCGTGGCGTGCTACTTCAAGGCGCACCCAGGCCAATGGATCGACGGGATGGCACTAGCACAGGTTGGAGGGTGTTATGCCTGGAGGACACGGGTAAGCGAGTGCCACACCCAACTTGGCATGGACATCGAGAACGACGTGCGGCAGGTGCCCAACAGCCGGCGCAAGGTCAGCCTGTATCGGTATCGGCCTACCATTTTGGAGATGGCTGAGATGCCCAAAGACCCGATGGAAAGCCCGGAGCAGGCCGAAGTGGAAGCGGACGAACGCTTCTATGAAGACCGGGACGACGCTGAGCCCGACGACGATGAAGACGAGGACCAGCCAGAGGAGAATCCCCGCGAGAAGGGGGACGACGACGGCGTGGAATACGGCGACCCCAGAGACGAGCAAGAGGAGCGGCGCCGCGATTGGTAGAAAGAGGGGGCGACCGGCTGCGAATACGGCCGCCCCGATCCACAGGAAGGATGAGGCTCCCAATGGACCATAACAGCCCGAGTTTACCAGATATTCCGATCATGAAAGAAAGCAACGTCAGGCCGATGCCACTGTCGGTGGCCACGCGCATCGAGGTGGTGTGTAACGTCATCGCGGACGTGCTGCACAACGCCTACCAGGTGCAGGCGGGGTTGCCCCCGACCAACTTCAACTCGCTGCCTGGGGACGTCCAGCGCGTCTACGAAGGCATGGCGCGGTTGGCCGTGGTGCCGTTGTTGGACGAGAACGCCCTGAAGGTGGCCGAGGGGAAGGCCATCGAGAGCGCGGCAGGCATCCTGCTGAACTACCTCAACGAAGACAATATGGTAGAAGCCGAATTTGTCCCACCAGAGCGGTGGGAGTATCGCGTCACGGCGATCGTGCGCTCGGCCATTGCCGTCTACCAGAAGTCGCTGATGGAGGTGCCAAGGTGAACCGCATTTTCGTGTTCTGCAACAACTGCTCCGGTGATGGCGATTGGCACGAGTTCACCGCGTTGTCCGAGGATGGCGTGTTTCTCGCTGGTCATATCTGCTCACATCACGCCTATGGCCCTCACGATATGGGCGTGATCGAAACCGGCTGGAAGCGTGATATTTACGCACGTCACTTCCCTGACGGGTTCACGGTTGAGATGGTGGATAACCCAAAGACCGATCAAGACGTGCAAGCCGCCTACGCACGTCACTTGGCCATGACGAAGGACGAGTATCAGGCCAAGATCGCTAGGCTTCAAGAGGTGTCCAAATGAGTCCGTTTACGAAGGTGGGCGACATCGCCCCGGTGGCCCTGACCCGTATCTCCCCTGCGCCACGGCCGATGTTCACCGACGAACAAGTCGAATTGATCAAGCGGACTATCGCTCCTGGTTGTTCCGACGACGAGTTGGCGTTGTTTATCCAACAGTGCCAGCGCACCGGACTCGACCCTTTTGGCCGGCAGATTTATGCCGTGAAGCGATGGGACAATCGCGCTGGCCGTGAAGTCATGGCCGTGCAGGTTAGCATTGACGGGTTTCGGTTGGTTGCGGAACGGGCTGGCGACTACGCCGGTCAGCAAGGTCCCTTCTGGTGTGCCCCTGACGGCCTCTGGCGGGACGTGTGGCTTGATAAAGACCACCCGGCCGCAGCCAAGGTTGGGGTGATGCGCCGAGGCTTTACAGAGCCGCTGTATGCGGTGGCGCTCTGGACGGAATACGCCCAGAAGAAGAAGGACGGGTCGCTCATCGGCATGTGGACCCGGATGCCGGCGCTGATGCTGGCGAAGTGTGCGGAGTCCCTCGCCCTGCGGAAAGCCTTCCCCCAGGAACTCAGCGGCCTCTACACGGCCGACGAGATGGCCCAAGCCACGCCAGACCGTGAGCCGGAGTTGATGGCCGTAAAGGCCACGCCAGCGCCTGAGGATGGCCAGGTGCGCGTGCTCGAGGTTGGGCCTCCCGTGAAGGCGGGGCAATTCTTCTTCGCCCCGGTGACGCTGACAGGCGGCGTAGTGGTCCGAGCCAAAGGTCAGGACGCGATCGCGCTGTGCCGGGAGTTGGCTTTCGACCAGTCTCCGATCGTGGTGGAGACGAAGCCGGTGCCGAAGTCGGACGGTACGCAGTCCGAGCAGATCGTGGAGATCCACCGAGTGAACGCGCTGCCGACCGCACCTGAGGCACCGCCAGAAGTTGAGCAGGCGCTGGGCGAGATCCCGTTCTGATGGCTACCGTCCGTGAGATGGTGCGGCAGATTCAGGTCGAAGTGCGCGGCGGGGATCTACCGCCAGACCGCGCCAGAGAAGTGCTGAACACGCTGACCTCGCTGATTGGGAACTGCAACGACGAGTTGCGCGAGGCCGACATGAATTACAACGTGGTGCTATTGAAGCACCTCGACACGGACGAAGCCGCCAACCGCGCCAAGATTCGGGCTGAGACAACACCGGAGTATGCCAGGAAGCGCGAGGCGAAGGACACGCTGACGCTGGTGATCGAGATGGTGCGCTCGCTCAAGGTAGTGCTCAAGAGCCAGCAGGAGGAGATGGGGTTGACGCGATGACGGAGTACTACCACGACGTGTGGTGCAATGCCAGCCGCCAATTGCCGATGGGAAATCCTAGCTGTTCCTGCGCGATGTATAAGCGTGCGAGACGGGCTGAACAATTTTGCGAGCACAACGCTGGTATCAGGGTTTGCGAGTGTCCTACCTGTGAAATAGTGCGCGTGCAACTACGTGAGAATGTGTCCGATGCCAGCCAAGTCTAAGGCCGAGATGCTCACACGCGCACAGCAGAAGTCCCGCCAGGCGCGGCAGGACGCCAAGGCCCGCAGAGCTTGCACGGATCAGGTCTGGGGTGGGCATGACGTGCAGCATGGCAACTGCGCGAAGTGTAGGCGGTTTGTGCTGCGGTCCAGCGTGACGCCGTGGGTGCTAGGGCATGTCCACGAGAAGGTGCCCCGCTCGTTAGGTGGTGACCCTGCAGACCCAGAGAACACAGAGTTGTTGTGTTTTGTTTGTCACCAACACGCGCATGGATTGAAGGTCGCGCCATGAAGAATTGCGTGCGCCTCGGCAAGTGGAAGCCCTGCCTGATCGATACCTGCACCACCCTAGTACTGACCGCTGGCGGCCGGAAGCGCTGCGACCCCTGCCAGAAGGTGAAATGGGCAGAGGACTCCAAGGCGCAACGGAAGAAGAAGGGACTGCCGCCGTTGCCTGATGTGCCAGAGTCGTCGTTTCTGATCGAGGCGCGGTTTCAGCAGGCGCTAAAAGAGGTCCAGTCCCGGCGTGGCGAGCGCGAGATTCTGATTGGTTGGGCGTCTCCGCTGTCGAGGATACGCTAATGAACGCCCTCCCCAAGTGCTGCGTCTGCGACCTCCCCGGTGCCGTCCTGCGCCTGCAGTATGGCGAGGTCGGGCCGTGGTGGCTACACCCAGCGTGTTGGATCAAGGTCAGGTCCGACTTTCCGGTGGAGACGCCTGAGCCGGTGGATGAGAGTAAAGAGGAGTTGCGGAAGGAATGACAATCGTGCTACAACGTGGTCGGCCCGAAGCGTTGCTGCTCCGAGCCGACCTACCGTCTTCGTGCTGTTGGCGGACAGCGACGAGTGGGCGACCCAGTTATACCACGGGTGGCCTGTTTCTCTCTACTCCCCCACAACCTGAAGCGGTCACGCCGGTCCATCTGGACTATAGGTGGAGCCGAGTGCTGCGGTCCTTGGCGGCGAACGAGCAAGGACACTTCGGTAGCGACCCTGAAGCGAGTGGGCAACGTTCTCAACGAAACGACCCGCACAAATGCACGGCTGAGAGGCTGATAGCCAGGGGTCTTGTTGCGGTAGAAACGAGTCAGCGGGTAGACACGCAGGCGCGTGCCGCTGAGGGGCAGGGACCGCAGACGCTGAAGACGGGGGATAGAGGGCCGCTGGTTGTACCGTCAGCCATGCAGGGAATAGCCGTTGTTTGTACAGAGGCTTTATGCTCTTTGTAATTGCGCCACAACAATTCGAGCAGGATTTCCAGCAATTCTGGGCCGTCTATCCCTGCCACAAGGCACGGAAACAGGCGGAGAAGGCGTGGCAGCAAGTCAGAGCGTCCCAGCACCTCCCGGCCATCCTCGAGGCCATTGAGGCGCAGAAGGCCGAGCGGGCGGCTCCAGGGTGGCATCCCGCGTGGCCCTACCCTGCGAGTTGGCTCAGAGCCGAGCGGTGGACCGACGACGTGGTCATACCAGTCAGAAAACGGCTGGACGGGCGTACCGACAGCGATCCCTGTCCTATTTGCGGCTACCCCGACCCCCGGCACCACAGCCGGGTGCAGTGCAACCAGTTGTGGCTCGAGCAGCAGCGTGGCGGTCCTCCTGTGGAGCCAGCGTCGTGAGCCCATTAGCCATTGATCTGTTTTGTGGGTTGGGTGGTTGGACCGAAGGGTTACTGGCCGAAGGTTATCGGGTGGTCGGCTTTGACATTGAGCAGCACGTCTACGGCGAGGCTCGGTATCCCGCGCAGCTCGTGCTACAGGACGTGCTGACTATTCATGGCTCGCAGTTCAAGGACGCCGCGCTGATTGTGGCCTCACCGCCATGCCAGGCATACAGCTACCGAGCGATGCCGTGGAAGCGTGCGAAGGCGTTGCCGCCGCCAGACAACTCGCTATTTGAGGCGTGCTTTCGGATTCAGGGTGAAGCGTGTGATGCGGCAGGGAGGCATATCCCGCTCGTGGTGGAGAACGTCAGAGGCGCACAGCCGTGGGTGGGGCGTGCTCGCTGGCACCACGGGAGTTTTTATCTCTGGGGCGATATTCCTGCGCTCATGCCGCTAGTGCTGACGCATCCAGCGAAGCGTGTCGGCCATGACTGGAGCCGATTTGCGAAAACCGGCGAGGTGTCTCCACACTGGCGACTCAACGGTGAGGATTCCGTGAAAGTGTATCCGCAATTCGCAGTGGCCACGGGTATCAAAGGAGCGGATGGCGGCTGGTTTAACGACAACAAACGTAAAGGCGGCATGGAGACAGGCCGGCTGAGTCGTTCAGGCAGCAAGAGCAGCGCCCGTAAGGCCGCATCGGCGCACATTGCGAAGATTCCGTTACCTCTGAGCCGTCACATTGCTCGAGCATGGTATCCAGCAGAAGTCGTAGGTTGGGAGCGGGAAGGGGCACAGGCGCGATGACCTACGCACGCAAGGTTGATAGCACGCACAAGGCCGTCGTGGAGGCGTTCAGGGCCGCTGGGTGGCACGTTCTGGCAACCTTCAGGCTCCCCAACGCCCCTGACCTGTTCGTGGCCAAGGCTGGGCGTACCGTGGCGGTGGAGGTGAAGGGGCCAAAGACGAAGGTCACGCCGGGGCAGCAGTCCTGGCACGCGGACTGGCCGGGGGATACCGCGATTGTGCGGACAGTCGAGGACGTGTTGGAACTACACCGACGAATCTCATATATGCCTTCTGTTCAACGAGTTACGCATGGCATCGAGGTGCTGACGACATGAGCCGCTACCCGTCCGTGATTGACGAGGTGGCCACGCTTCAGGCCGTGCTGGACGGCAGCAGCCTCGCCCGGTTTGGGGATGGGGAGTTGAACCTGGCTCGTGGACTGGACATTCCCTGCCAGCGGTGGAGTGCCGGTCTTCAGCATCGGCTGATGGGCATCTTGGAGGACTCCGGCCGGTGCTTGGTGGGCATCCCAAACATCCACTCGGCAACCCCGAAGGCGGTCTTCTGGTCGAAGTATCTGACGCTCGCCCCTCCACTTCTGGCTGATCGGGAATACGTCAGCGCGTTTATCTCCCGGCCTGACTCGGCCCCGTGGATCGACACGCCGGTCTATTGGGACGCCCTCGAGATGCTCTGGGCCGGGAAGGACGTGACGCTGGTGCGCGGCGACAGCCTGAAGGCGCTCTCCCCGATTGACCTCGACTCCGCGAAGTCCATCCGCACCATCTTGGTCCGCAAGACCAACGCTTTCGCGTGCTACGACGAGACGCTGGACCTGATCGGCCGTCCGTCTGGGCCTGTGCTATTGTGCGCGGGACCGACCGCGACGGTGTTGGCCGTGGATCTCTGCGCTCGAGGGGTCCATGCGGTAGACCTCGGGCATGTCGGGGTCTTCCTCCGCAAGCACCGACGTGGCGACATGGCGACCAGCCTGACGCCGGCTGAAAAGGCGAGGGACTTCTGATGGTCCCTCCAAACGGCCTAGACAAGAAGCCTGTTTTCTAATGACTCCCGGTGCAGTGGGCGACATGAAATGGCGATGATTCGGCGTGCGAGATACATTATGACGAATTGGGCCAGCCGTCCGTCACCTGGAGGATGGGGCGTTACCTTCTCGCATAATTGGACCTTTATGAAGGTCTTACAGGACGTTCCAGGCGCGGCGTGTTGGCGCTGCAAGAAGGACTATCGGCGTGGCGACAACCTTGTCCACATCGCCATCAATTCCGAAGACATATTGAAGCCCGAAGAGATCTACCACTATCGCTGTATTCCTCCAGCGCGGTGGCACTTCGGCAAACTTGCCGGGTCGCTCCCGGCTTGGGACTTGCCGTCCGATGAGTCCCCTGCTGAAAATGCAGGCACGTCATCGGCGGCGGGTCCGACTTTATGACGTGGACTCCCCCACCTGTCTGGTCTGTGCCGAAACTGTGGCCGGGTGAGCGGTGCTTTGTGCTCTGCGGTGGCGCGAGTATTCAGGCGCAGCGCGAGTTGATCCCACAACTCCCCGGCAAGGTTATCGCGGTCAAACACGCGGCCCTGCTGCGGCCTGACGCGGACGTGCTGTTCTGGGCTGGCGAGCACGCTGAGACGTTGGCCCCGCCTGTCCTGAAAGCCTTTCGAGGCCGGTATATCGTCGTCAGGGGCAAGGGCCATCCGGTCTTTCCTGTCGAGGCCAAGCGGGTGGGGCGACCCGATCGCCACTACGAGTTGTGCGACAATCCGTCACTCGTGTCGGGCTATGACGCGGGCACGTCTGCGATTAACCTGGCCTACCACTTCGGGGCGACGACGATTATCCTGTTGGGCTACGACATGACCGGCCCGTCTGGCTCACCAGGAATGCCTCCCCCGAAGGAAAGCGTGTTCCAGACGCACATGCTGCCGCTGCCGCTGATTGCCGCCGATGCCGAGCGCAAGGGGATTCGGATTGTGAACTGCTCGCATCTCAGCCGGGTGGCGTGTTTTGAGCGTGGCCGGGTGGAGGATTTCCTGTGAACGGCTCAGCGAAAGACTATGCCTTTGGGCAGAAGAATAACTGGCGTAGGACTGTCTGGAATGACGTGCTCAGCCGCACAAGAGGTCTAGAGAAGACCCACCCCGTTTTATATATGCCTGGACCGGACGACATCGACAGAGACGTTGCAGCGTGTAAGGGGGTGCCAAGTAGGAACCTGATAGCGATAGACCGCAGTTTCAGTAATGTTGCCAACGTGAGGCGTACCAAGAACCCAGCAGTCTGCGCTGATGTTTTTCGGGTGTTGAGCGCTTGGCCTGTGGATCGTCCCGTATGCGCGATCATGCTTGATCTGTGCTGTGGGATGACGATGTATTTAGCGAAGGAATTACAGGCATTACTGTTGCGACAACCCTTCTGGGGCGCGGCGGTGATGGTAAACATGATGCGTGGCAGGGACGCAGAGACGAACGAGATCAGGGCAGTATTGTCGCGCTGTGGTGCGCTACGTATGGCGGCTGACATGGTAGGTCAGGGATACTTGTCAGACAAGCACAGGGGCTTGTGTTTGACGGTCTGGAATGGATCGAAGGCGTGGGCCTCGTGCGTTCGTGTCAACGCTGGGGATTGGGAAGCGGCAGCGGATCAGATATTTTGCAGCGATGAAGATGTATGGAGGCTGCTCGACGGACGGCATTTCAAGATCGCTGGGTGCGAGTTCATCAGCCGTTCTGAGGAAGTGAGAGATAAACTTCATGAGTTGGCCGCTGCTAAGATGGCAGTCAGAGAAAAGCCCAGATATTATACCTACCGATCCGGTGTCCTCGTTTTTGATTCTGTCGTATTGTCCAATACCAAGGTCGGCGGTCTACTCCCACGGGAATACGTAGATAACCTAGATGAGAGATTGCAACTTCAGAAGGACGGTAGAACATCGAGGAAAGTGAGCGCGATGCTGGCCGTGAGAACTCAACGGTCGAATAGAGGCGCGGCATGGAATACATAAAACTAGGCACCGTCGCGCAACAAGTGACGGACGGCGAGACGACCAGTGCCGCCGTTGTGGCAGCGGTCACGGCTGATACCCTTCGCGTGGTCAACGTCAAAGGCTTGGTCCTGACCGCAGCACAGGTGGCCAGTCATCTCAGCGGGGCTGTGGACGGCGACACCTTGACCTGGACGTCAGCGAATGTGTGGCCGGGATGATGATCGACTGTGCGCCAGCTTTCTGTTATATCGGCATGGCCACGTCGGCCATTATTGGCGTGCTATACGTCTGCGTCCTCTGGTGTTATGCCGTGGGAGCAGCGGAGGCGTTTATAGACTGGAACCGTAGACGTCTTCACGCCAATGACATCACACGGGAACGTCGGTCATGATTCGCCAGTCCGACCTCATCTCTGATGAATATCTCGACCTTCAGCGGGCCATGCATGCTGCCAAGTTACCCTACGGCAACCGTGGGGCCGAGTGGACGCAGACGGTGCTGGAAGTCGCCAAGCGGTATGACGTGGGGTCGATACTGGACTACGGATCAGGCCACGGGCGGCTGGCGTCTGCCCTCCGTGAGCATGGCTACTCGGTGCGGGAATACGACCCCGCCATCGAAGGGAAGGACGGCCTCCCGTATTTTGCGGACCTCGTCGTGAGCACGGACATGCTCGAGCACGTCGAACCGGACAAGTTAGACGCCGTGCTGGCCCACATGCGGCTGCTGGCTCGCAAGGCCGTGTTTGTGGTCATCTCCACGCGGGAAGCCCAGCGGGTGCTGCCGAATGGGAAGAACGCGCACCTGATTATCCGTGACAAGCACTGGTGGCGGCAGCGGGTGGAGCGGTCTGGCTTTCGGTTGCGAAAGTCGCCGCGCACCATGCCGAAGGAGATGCCCTCGAAGTGCTGGATCGGGACGCTAAAGCCATGAGTTGTGGACGTTACGCCACTTACGCTGACGGTGCGATAGGACCTCCTGGCTGTGACCTCACGGTCTGTTGCCTCTACGTCCAAGGCGAGTATCCCTACACGCCTGCCTACGTCTACAACCTCGAGGCGATGGTCACGCGCTGGATTGACCGGCCCTTCCGGTTTGTCTGCCTGACAGACCAGCCGTGGTTGTTCACGGACCTTGAGACGATCCCCATCCAGAAGTTGCCGGGCTGCTTTGCCTACTGGAATAAACTGCAACTGTTCGACCCGAAGCGCGAGTGGTCCGGCCGCTTGCTGTATCTCGATCTCGACGTGCTGGTGGTGGCACCGCTGGCCCCGATTATCGACTACCCTGCCGAGTTTGCGCTGACGGACGACCCGCCGTATGTCAGGCCGAAGGGCCGCGACAAGTATGGGCGTAAGATCTTCCGCAAGTTCAACTCCAGCGTCATGGTGTGGGATGGTGGCACGCAGACGCACCTCTACACGCAGTGGGTGCCTGACATTGCGAACACCTACTCAGGCGACCAATGCTGGCTAGGGCTGAAAGCCCATAGGGCGGTCGGAATGGATAGGTCTTGGTTTCCAAGGCTCTCTGAAGTAACGAATCCCCCGTTTGGACAAGCTAAGGTTATCCTCTCTAAATCCCCGAAGAACGATCTTGCTGTCGGCCGGTATCCGTGGTTTTCAGCCTACTGGGGTGCGGCCTGATGGGCATCCTGAAGGAGCCGGCGCAGTTCGTGACCGACCTGAAGTTACCGGCAGGCTTCAGCGTGTGCGAGTTGGGCCACCAGTTCATGGCGGGTGGTGAGTTGGACGTGCCTGCCTCGGAGTTCTACAAGCGGCTGGGGTGCGGACGGTATGAGTCGGTCGACGCCAACGGCAAGGGCACGGTCACTGCTGATCTAAACAGGCCCTACGTGGCCTTTACAGGAGGTCCAGGGTTTCATACGGACTTCTTCGATCTCGTTACTGACTTCGGCACAGGCGAACATATCTTCGACCAAGCCCAAGTGTGGCGCACCATTCACAACCTGACCAAGCCCGGTGGCTATATCGCCTTCGACCGGCCTTCGCAGGGCTACAGTAAGCATTGCTTCTACCTCATCACGGCTGGCTTGATTCACGACCTCGCGCTGGCGAATGGCTACGTCATCATGCGGCTGGAAAACAAGAAAACCCCTCGCGGCCAACTCCTACGCGGGGTGCTTCGCACGCCTCGTCATGCGCTCCCATTCCAGCATCCCCAGCAGGGGCGCTATCAGTCGAGTCTCAAGATACAGGTGGCAGGATGAGCTACCGAATGTCTGAAGTGATCAAGATGACTGGCGCGGCAAGATCGCAGATCGAGTTTTGGACTCGCTTCGATTGGTTGCCAGACGCGAGACATGGCGGTGGAACTGGTAGGCATAGGCGATACACAGACGCCGATGTGTCTGCAATCCGTGCGGCGATCAAGTTGTATCGAAAATACGGCCAATCCGCACCAAGGGCTTACTTTCTTAAGAACAGTGGAGCCGAACAGTGAAGGCTAAAGCCAAGACTCGGCGATGCACCTGTCAGCCGGTTGATGGCATCCATACGATGTGGTGTGGTCAGCCAAAGCGGAAACACAAGTGTTTCCCTATACAACAGCCGGACCAGCACATCTTGATGCCGTTGAGGTGTCGGTGGTTTGGGCACCCGTGGACGTTCAAACACGAGGGATGTTGGGTATTGGCTGTCTGTAGCCGATGCGGATTGCGTGGAGAGCACTGGAAGTCATGTAAGTCGTCTGAGGTGGCAGGATGAGGGCATTTCTGATCTGTGCAGTGCTGGTGGCCCTCACCGCTGTGGCGTCGTTCTACCTTGGGTTGCATCAGCGCCAGGTCTTGCCGACGTCGATTACCACACCTGAGACGATGATCTGGCATCAGGATTGTCTCCCTCCTGCGCCAGGGGAAGTGTTGGAGAAGTTATGATCGGCACGTCCACGACGCTGGATGTTCTCCTGAAGCGTGCCGGCAAGTATCAGGACGGCACCACGCCCACCGTGCTGCCGAGGCTGAGCCGCACGCATTTGCCTGGGTTGTGCCACGAGTTGGGCTTTACGCGAGGGGCCGAGATCGGCGTGTGGAAGGCTGGCTACTCGCTGCAGTTCTGCAAGGAGGCGCCGAACATGCACATGCTCTGCGTGGACTCATGGGCACAGCATGACGGCTGGGATGATGGCAAAGCCTCCAGCCAGGACAAGATCGACGAAGCCTATCTGATCGCCACACAAGTGCTGGCTGAGAAGAACGCCACGATCGTGCGGAGCTTCTCATCCGATGCGGCGGCTCAGGTGCCTGATGGCTCGCTGGACTTCTGCTACATTGACGGGAATCACGCCTACGAGCATGTGCTGATGGACCTGATTGACTGGGCGCCGAAAGTCAGGGCTGGCGGGATTCTGGCAGGGCATGACTATCGCATCTTCCCAGAGAAGCCGTATATCCAAGTGGTGCCAGCGGTGTTGGCCTATACAGCGGCACACCAGATCACTCCGTGGTTCCTGACGGCGGCTGACCGGAATCCGAGTTGGATGTGGGTGGTGAGATGATAGACAAGGCTAAGGCGTTGGCCAATATTCGTGCAGGCACTCGGGCCGAGATGCGGTTGGCCTGCTGTGTGGTTGTAGCGTCGTTTGTGTTCGCTTTCGGCTTTTATCTCTACCTGAAAGCCATATGAAGCAGATCCAAGGCCTCTGCTGGCCAGACGATGTCGGCACCAAGTGGGCGCACAGCTTTAAGCATGTCCGCTCTCTCGAGTGGGCCGTCTGTCGCTGTCGACAACGTCGCACGGCGGTGCAGGCCGGTGGGAATATCGGCCTGTGGCCTCGACGGTTGGCTGAGGACTTTGACCGTGTCATCACCTTCGAGCCTGATGCCATCAGCCGGGAATGCCTACGGCTGAACGTCCCAGCGTCCGTGGAGGTGCATTCGCAAGCGTTGGGCGCCGTGCCTGGGGTGTGCGGCCTCGAGCGCGAAAGCCTCGGCTCGCACCATGTGGTGCTGAAGGGGACAGGGGTAGACGTGACCACGGTGGATTCACTCGGCCTGTCAGATCTCGACCTGTTGCAACTCGACATCGAGGGATACGAATACCACGCCCTGTTTGGCGCGATTGAGACGCTGATCCGGTGTCGGCCGGTGGTGCAAGTGGAGATGCGCGGCTTTTCAGCGCGGTATTACGCGGGCGATGACGACATCCTGCGGCTGCTGGCACGGTTGGGGTATCTGGAGGTGAGTCGGCAACCTGGGAATGATGTGGTATTTGAGGTGCCGCAATGAGTTGGGACATCGGCCTCCCCCGTGTGGATGTGCCGCAAGGCGACCAGCCGAAGCACTGCACGATTGTGCTGCCCTACTATGAGAACCCGCGTTTTCTTGACGGCCAACTGACCAGATTTGAGCAGTTCCCTCCTGAGCTCAGCGCACATATCGACCTGATTGTCTGTGACGATGCGTCTCAGAGACACCAAGCAGAGGATGTGATTCGCCGGCACTCTGGCAAGATCGCACTCGGCACTGGCTACAGGCTGTTTCGTAATACCGGGCTGGACATTGCATGGAACTGGATTGGTGCTCGTAACAGGGGAGCACATGAGGCGTGGCCAGAAAGCTGGTTGCTGATGACGGATATGGATCATGTCCTCCCGCAGAGCACCGCCGAGGCGCTGGTTTACGGGAAGCACGATCCAGGCACCGTCTACGCCTTCGAGCGGCTCGAGCACTCCGGCGAGCGCATCCACCCTCATTCAGCCTCGTTCTTCATGACCCGCGAGATGTTCTGGAAGATTGGCGGCTACGACGAGCGATTCGCAGGTCACTACGGCAGCGACGGCCAGTATCGGAAGCGGCTCCGTGCGACGGCCCCCCTAGTCATCTCCAGTGACCGCCTGATTCGCTACGAGCGGCACGGCGACTCGAGCACAACGGCCTACGCACGCAAGACGCCTGAGGACAACGCCGCCATCGCTCGCATCGCCAAGGAGATTGAGGGCACACCCCCGCTGGTGCTGAGTTTCCCGTATGTCGAGGTTCCACTGTGATCCGA
>Ga0137317_1000005_pt1 | contig 48666 bp, 62 predicted proteins | sample EasRivERMZT266_2_FD_106651 | JGI IMG/M metagenome (GOLD analysis project Ga0137317, IMG submission 106651) | Soil microbial communities from meander-bound floodplain in the East River, Colorado, USA - East River MetaG ERMZT266_2 | ecosystem: Environmental > Terrestrial > Soil > Floodplain ...
CGCGTCGGTCATGGCGTCTCCGTCTGAAAGGGACAATTCTTGCTGCAAGGTTCTGCCTGTTCTGTTGTGGGCGTATTGTGGTCGCCGTAGTCCACCTGCTTGAGTGACCCACAACTGCGACATTTGAACTTCCCATACCCAAGATTCTCGTACTGAAACATCCGCAGTTTGATCACTCGCGTACGCAGCCGCTCGATCTCTTTGAGTGCCGCATGGGCTGCTTGCTGTCCGAAGTACGGATTGCGTGGATTGGCAATCTTCGTTAGCGTCTCGCGGTGCGTCTCGGTGAACTCATTACTCATAATACTTACTCCTTAACTGTCTCTCTCACTGTAGCTTTCTCTAATACTAAGACTCTAACTCTCTCAAGAAGATAGTCTCTCTCCTTTCTTAGTTCCTCATGTGAATCACAAAGGTGTTCAATGTGACTGTTCTTAGCAGTAGCCTGTCTAAATGATTTGACTTGCTCTGACGAGTAGATCATTGTTGTTTGTCTCCCAGTATTTAACCATTCTGCATACTCTTGTAGCTTTAGTTCTGCTAGTTCTTTTGTTTCATATGGACCGTAGCATTGTGATTCTGTTTCATCCCAAAAGTACCAGCCGGGTCCATCAAATCCTTGTGCATCGGCATCATGCCAATCCTTACCATGTGCATAATAGTAAACCACTCAATCCTCCAGACCCCAACAATATCCATTGGGACTAATAACAAACACTTCCTTCTCATTCTGAATGGCATAACGAATAGTCTTCCATGCCGGAGAGTCTTCATACTCATTGAATATCTGAGGGATACCAACAATGATTCCACACTCATCAATCATCCTCTTGTTACGTTCTCGGAGAGGGAGAGAAGCATTAATCTTCTTAGCTCCACTGAACTTCTCTACCTCTCCATTGTTACCGGCATGAGGGTATACCTCTACTTCAAACCCTTGTCCCATTAGTGTAAGGAATAGGTCATAGTCTGCATCGTCTCCACCTACAATGAATGTATGTGTGTCCTTACTGAACGTAGGAAGCAACTGCCTAAATGCTTCTAACTGCTTCCTCGTAATATCAAACCGGCTGGTAATTACTGAGATTTTCATGACTCTAAGAATCTCCTCATCTTATGTTTCTTTTGTAGGTAACGATAAGCGGTATTCCTATTCCTACACCGTTCTATTTCTGGATACGTTTTCATGCCTGCCGCTAACAGAACGCTAACACCTATCCAACTTTTACTTTTGTTACATAGCTTAGCCATTGACCTTACCGTTGTTACCTTACCTGCACTGTTGAGCTTGTCCATCAACTCAGATAAGGTATTGATTTCAAGAACCCAGTCTTTCGGTTCTTTTAGAGTTCTGATTAACTCAGTTATCTTCTCGTAAGCTGATGGGTCCATAACTTAAACGGGCCAGGGAATCATTGAAGCAGTAAGAAACGCTAGACCTGCTGCAATTAAACGTTGTTGGTAAGGTGCTCCTAATGGTAGTGCTGCAATTGTAAAGCATACAAATGCAAACACTAGCAGTAGCAATTGAATCATCTTCATTGTCTTTTCTCCTTGGTAATGGGATCGATGGGAGTCGAACCCATATGGTTTGCACCGTTGGATTTTAAGTCCAATGCGTATACCTGTTCCGCCACGATCCCATATCACTATCCTTTAAAGAGGGAACAATCAGTTGGGGCTGTCCCGGCCCAGTTAATAGCCACGGTCTTTAACTATTAACTACCTATTGTTCCCTCATTAAAGGATACTCGATGGAGTCTAGGAGCATCATCCTAGAGTAGAGCCGCTGGCGATTCCGAGTGTATTGCCAACCATCCATTTGCTTACTCACCTATTCGCTAGGAATCGGAGCGTAGTCATCAATCTGATTGACTGGCTTGTTGTTGTACGTTCCCCGAACCCAATGAGCAAGGAACTTTTTCCCAATCATTGTCCCTTTGGAAAGCTTAACGCTAAAGCTTCCATTGGGATTCTGCGGAAACCCACAAGCCTTCATCAGAGGAGTAGACATTACTGTCACCTTCTCACTGAAGTAGATGAAGGGATTCTCTAGTCCCTTATACTCACCTGCAAACACTCGCAGAGTAAGATGAAGGTTCTTGGAATCGCCAGACTTTGAATCAATAATCTCAAAGTCAGTAATCTCAGTGGGCAACCACGATGGAGCATCCACAAGACGGTTCTTGCTAATGTCATCTTCGGAAATGTTCCAGACAATGCTATCGTCAGCCATGTTATTCACCTTTACTTTGTGCCTCTTTGTAATGGGCACCTTGCTTTACCCTTGCCCCCGGAATTGGGTGACTAAAGGTAATCCTTTGATTGAACTCATTAATCATTTTACTAAGTTTTTTATTCCACTCAGGAATATGATTAGGGCAAGAACTCGGTTCTGGCAATGGTGAAGAATAAAATCTACCACACCACTCACAGTTATAAATCACAAGTAATCCTTTATTTCTTAACTTGTGGTGTCTGTATATCTTCTCTAAAGATAACTTGTCTTGCCTCTATACATTCAGGACAAATAAGAATTGCCCTAATTACAGTATCCTTTGGTACTTCTGAAGTAACAGATTTTTGACAGAAGTAACAAGAGTATCTCATTGTCTTAACCTTATGACACTCGCAGTCACAAGGATTACAGTAATCATGTATACCAGTAGAACAATCTACAGACTTCACAAGTAATCTTTCATCAAATCATACAGGTTCTTATCTGTATAATCAATAGCCGGTGGAAAAGACTTTGCTGTCTTAGCTTCCAAGTAATCATCACATGGAGAGGTATAACATACTCTCTTAATGTATGTCTTTCCCTTGTCATCAGCTTCTAATCTGTAGTCCATGTACCAAACTTCATCGAAGTAAGTGGGAATGATTGATTCAATCTTAGGTCCGAACGTAGTGATTGAAGAATACTTAACAGACTTTGTTCCTTCAATCTTAGTTCTTTGAACCGGGTGTGCGGTAACGAACAGGTTACACTTGAAAGCTTTCAACATTTCCAACACGAGAGACATAAGCATTGCCTCTCCATTGAACTCATCCCAACCGGGCACCATTACTCCGCCGGTTGTAATCTTTGAACCTTTATCCTCTCTCTTAAACCAGTTATCAAAGCCACCCTTTGCCATCATTTGTGTCATAACAGTGCAGTTAGACATTGAAGTAATGCCATCACAAAGGATGTTAGCGTAAGGATTGTGAGTCCCTAGATTATTCATTAGCGGTTTGAAAACGGACCAGAAGTTCTTAGCCGTAATAGATTCTACGTCAAAGTCTCCAGCCGCTACCCGTTCAGGAAACCAATCAATGATAGGTCTATGTCTATCATCAAAGTCTAAGACTAACGTTCTACCCGGCCAGCTAGCTGCACCAATAGTCTTTCCTCTTCCAGTTGGAGCGACTAGCAAAGCCTTAACAAACTTCTCGTACTTCTCTGAATTTAAATTAGTGGGCACTCGTTAACCTCTTGGCAATATAGACTGCATTAATACATCGATTGCATTACTAACTCTTTCTTTCTTCTTAGCCAGCCGGGCCGGAGTTTTAGTACAATCATCACAATGAGGCCGGACGATTATCCTATCTCCATGCTTCAACTTACTTAGCTTCATAATAAACAAATCACCACACCGATTACACTCTGCCTGTTTACCTTCTACTAATTCAACCCTTATGTGATGTGTGCATGTTTGTTTAGTGCAAATGTAAACCATGTAAGGTGGTTTACTAGGGTCACGAGTTAAGTCTTTCAGCTTGTATTTATGTAAGCACTTCGCCATTAACTTCACTCTCTTGTCTATGAGCACTCCACTTAGGTCCAATGTGGAAGTGTTCCTGAATCTTTCGTGTCATTTCCTCATCATTCTCACTGTTGCAAATCTTGTTGTAGATACACTTGGCACACTGAGTTAATCCAACCGGAGGAGTCTTAAGATGTGATTGCGGCCAAACATTTGATTGGATATTGTGGTCTAATATCTTTGCCCACATGATGGTATTCTTTAACCATCTTTCCTTTACTCCGTCTCCGATTGGAATAGCTACTCTTCTAAACTTCTTCTCCGGTTCATAACTCCTTTGTAATCCTACCTCATTAATGTAGACTAGGTTAACATCTTCCTTAACCGCATAGCCAATCAATTGATTATCTAATCCAATGTAATCGGCCTTCTGTTGTCTCCACTTGTGGTCAACGATTGACTTCCCAAGTATAGGAAACTCAGCGGTTAAATCTATTTTTCCCTCGTAGACTATGATTAGTTCCTCGTCTTCGTAGACTACGAAAGAGAATGAATCTTCAACACCGAGTATCTTAATGCCATCGAACTGGTAATACTTAGTGTATTGATGGAAGGTTTTAACAATCCATTCACTTGTTTGTAAGTCTAGGCTAAGTGATTGGTAGTGTTCTCTTCCTACCTCAGTAGCTTTCTCTACCGCTTCGTTCCATTCATAACCTTTCTGTAGTAATTTATAGTAGGTTTCCAACATGGTATGTCCTAAGTCACCACGTTGCATTGGTTGGATTATCTCATTGGGTCGATAGTTCTTCATGAAATTCAGATAGGTATAGAAAGGACACTTCTGAATCGCATCTAGTATTTGACTATCTAATGCAAGTATTCTTTTATCGTCACTCATAGTAAGTAACCAGTGTAGCACACAAATCAAACTTTGTCAAGTTGCCTCCTTCTTTAGTTGAAAGAATGTAATAGCTTTATTGATTAACCGGGAGGCAAGGATTCCAGCCGTCACCGGGAAGAAAACATGCGTCAGATTGCCCTTAGAACCTGCTAGGATAGGCTAGGACAAGGGTTCAGGCACCGAAGGCTACTGGAAGTAGGTCAGCCGGCGGAACGCTTGTCTAATGGGGTTTAAATCGTCCCAATGTAGGGACAATGTAAGGACAAAGAATCACACTAACTTATAACTTTACAAATAGAAAAGGGATGAGAGATTGTTAGTCTCCCATCCCTTTGTGTCGGTATTGATTAGTTACTTAGGCAGCCGCGTTCTGAGCCTGCTTCTTGAGAAGCATTCCCTTAATGAGTTCCGCTGCATCAAGGATTGAAACTCCCGTTCCTCGATTCAACTGTCGAGCAGTCCTCTTGAACACTGTCTTCTGTTCCTCGTTCATTGACATATCACGAAGGAAGTCGTCAAGCTCATCCTTATTCGCTTCCAGATTGTATGCCCGTTCATTGAATCCCTCGGCAAAGCAATCCAAAAGGATTTGCTCATCACCATTCACAAGAGAAAGGGCATCAACCATTCCATCCCCTTGTGCATCAAGAACACCTTCGGTAACAAACTCCTGAATCTTTTCCTTAACGTAAATGAGTTTGCCTTCGGCATCCTTTTCAAGTGGAAGCCTTACCTCTTCACCCTTCTCATCCAGCTTCTTTGTTCCATCATCGTTATAAGCTGGCCGGGTGTCTCGTTCAATATCCTTTTCCACCCACTTACCGATTGCCTTATAGGTAATCTGTCGGCTGTTAACGCCACGGGTGTTCTTTACACGCTCGATAAGTTCGATAGCCATTTTGTTTTCTCTTTTCCTATACACTAAAGATGTTTGAGTGAATCCCAACCATCGTGTAACTCTTACACTATCCTGCCGGAGACTAATCAGGATTGACTAGCCTCCGGCCTGTTACCATTCTAGCATACTTCGATTGCCGCTGTCAACTGTCCCCAAACGTGGACAACTTGAACCTTCTCCTTATACCTTCTCCCTATATTAATCGTCAAGTGATTCTAACACGTCCGCAAAATCGTCAAGCGTAGAAGGAGTATTCAAGTCTTCCACCCATTCTATTTCACTTTCGTATGGGCAAAGCTTGCAATACTCTTTATCCATTACACTGTAATCTTCTGTCTTGATTACCTTGCAATCCTGTGTCTTGTATTCGTTCTCTCCTTCCTCTTGGCCTTTGAAGAGCGTAAGGCCAAGATATTTGTTGTGACTACAGGGAAACAAGACTGCTACTGCATGGCCCAGTCTTCTGTTTCTCTTACTACGGTGAACATGAATCTCAATGACTCTTGTTTGTGGTCTCTTCATGTTACTCCTAGTGAATGATTAGGTCGTCATTACCGCCAGCTATAGAATGGAAGGTGTGCATTAACGCATCTACTTCTATTAGCTTGGCTTGGTAATGAGCATGTTCTCTGTTAGCAATCCTTAACATCTCAAGAGGGTCGTCAGTATTCTTTAAGATGCTAACGATTGTTTGATTCTGAACTGTAACAATCTGTTGATAAAGATTACATATCTTAATCAGCAAACTGTTTAGACTTGTTATCACTTCCAATTCGTCTTTCAACTATCTCCTCCAGTAATCTGATTCGGATTTCAAACTGTTGTTTCATCCGAACATTCATACGGATAGCAGTCATAAGACTATTCAAGTTAGCATCACCCCACAATCTCTTTACTCTGGTTGCGAATACGTTAATCTCTCCTTCTGTCATTGGTTGAATCATGTATTTGTTATTCATCGTTTCCTTTCAGCGCGAAGCGCCTACCAACCTTTCACTGGTTTGTTACGGCCTTTGGATTTGATTGCATCGTAAAGGGCAGACAGTAAACCTGTCTCATCCCATTCAGAACTCTGGCCGTCTAACGTTTCCTTCATTGACCTTCTCTTTACTTCAACAAGGTCAGTAAAGTATTCATCGATTGTGTTACTAGCAATAGGATACGTTGCATTAACGAATCCTTTTCTCTGTCCGATTCTTACCAGTCTACTCTCTGCCTGTTCTTCATTAGCAGGATTCCACTGTCTCTCTGCAATGATACAATCATTACATACTTCCTGTAGTCTGTCAACTCCTTCTCCCATTGCCAGTGTAGAACCAACAATGAATGGAATGTCTGGAGTATTTGCAAACTTAGCAACCAAATCAAATCGTTCCGTTGCTCCTAATCCAGAGTGAAACCTTAGTGGTTGTCCGTAACCACCATCTTTGCAAGTCTTACTCAAGAGAATGTGAATAGCCTGTTGCACATCCTCATGCTGGGTAAAGATTACCAGCTTACCGGCTGGATTCTCTAACAGAAACTCTTCAGCTAAGTCAACTGTTGGTTGAATCTTATTCAATCCAACAAGATGTCTCATTACTGCAAGCCTAGCAATCAGAACAACAGGGTCTTTCTTTCTTGTTTCTTCTTCCATTTCCCTAATGAACTGTGCTTCTGCTTCTAAGTAAGCGGCCTTGAGTTTCTCACTCTCGAAGTCTACATGGTAAAAGATTCGGTTTGCTTTAGTAACTCGCAATCCAATCTCTTCCTTCACTTGCTCTCTTGTTCGTCGGATAATCATATCCTTTGTATATTCCGCGAACCTCTCTGGATTCCACAATCCAGTATGCTTCTCATAGCCGTTGACTAACTCGGTCTTTACCCACCTTCTTAAGTATCCATCTCTAGTTGGAAACTTATTCGGGTCAAGTAAGTGTAAGATTGTGTAATACTCTGCTGCACTATTTTTAATTGGTGTGCCGCTTAGTGCTATCACATTCTTACCAGCCGCAATCCTCTTAACTTCATCGGTTCTAGCACTATTACCTTTGATAGCTTGAACCTCATCCATGACGATTGTCTTGAATGGGAAGTCATAGAATGGATTGTCTTTCTTGGTTGTCTCAATCTCATGTCCATACTTACTAGTCAAGACAACCTTCTGAGACTTACTAAACCTTCTCAGAATATCATAGGATGCAATGTAGATATTGAATCCCTCAATGGGTGGAATCTTTCCATCCTCAATAGTCTGAGGTATGAAATCGGTATCTCCCCAACTGAGTAACTGCACTAACCATTGCATCTTAATGTTTGATTTTGCTAGAATCAGACAAGGAAAGACAAGCTCAGGACAGTAAAGCATTGCATACCGAAGAATACATATTGCTTGGACCGTTTTACCTAGTCCTTGTTCATCGGCAATCAATACTCTGAAGGCATTACGAATAGCAAACTTAATGCCTTCAATCTGAAACGGATAAGGAGTATCGCCAGTTCTTTTATTCTTGAAGATGAACTTATGTTCTTCAAGGCCATTAGAACTAACTACTTCTTGAATCGTTTCTTGAACGGCCTGACTATCAATGGGTGGGGAAGGTTTGATTACCTCTTCCACTATGGCTTTCTCTTCAGGCCGTCCGGCCATATGCTTACACTGTAGTCTTACCAGTTTCTTTCCTACTTCACCGACTATCTCTTGCTCTGTCTTACAGAAGGGACAAGTCAATGTCATCCCTTATTCTCCTTTCTTTTCCTTAGCTAGTCTCATCTTCTCTCTGATTGCCGCTGCCTTACTAGCTAAGTCTTCGGCACTAACCTTAGGCACTTCTACCTTTGGTTTCATACTAGAAGCCAGTTGTTCTAGTGCTTCACTTAATGGCTGAACTTTCTCTGGCTTCTCAGGATTAACAAACCCACCATTCTGTTTCTTAATCTGTTGGGTTAGTTCTCTTATGTCAATCCCTAGCATAGACTGTAAGAGATTCTCTTTTGGTTTCTTCTCCCGCTTACGGGGTTCACCTTCCCAATTAACCTTAATGTGTGGGTCAGTGATTAGAGTATCTCGTTCACTTACCCACTTGGGAAGACCATGCCTACCAGCAATCTTATCGTGATGCTGATTGAGCATGGCAAACTCTCTCTTACAGTAGAACTCTATGCTATAGATTTCGATGATGCGTTTCTCTATATCATCTTTGCTCATCTTCTCTATGGCAAGAGTCTTCTCTTCAAACCATTTGATGTATAGGTCTTTGTCAATGTCGTATTGCCCCATTTGCTTCCCTTCTAGACTAAGGTAATAGTCTCGACACTTACCAGCACAGAAGACATACCACTTATCTCCTGTTCGTTCACCACAGAAGTTACAGTATCCATTTTGTTTTATCACATGGGTAATAACCTCTATACTGTCCACAAAGTAAACGGCCTTGTGGACAGTAACAAGCTATTAACTATTCATCTTTGCTTTCTTAGCACGTTGCATCTTCCTGATTATCTTAGCCAGCTTCTCTTTGTTCTCTGGCCGCTTAGTCCAATGAAGCTTGGTATACTTACGCTTCATTCTTCCTTCTTCCTGTTTCTTATTGACCTTCTTTGAAGACCAGCGGTAAGGAACAGGTTTGGCTACCCACTTATCAATGAACTCTTCTCTAGTAGGTGTTTTACCTTTTGCCTGCTCATTGAATCCTTCACTAAATACCTTAAGGATTTCATGTTCTACTCTCTGGCCTGAAGGCGGAAGGATTGAATCCAATTCATTCAGGTTTGCTTCGATGTTATCTGCAATCATGCGTAGCTTCTTAATAAACTCTCTCATCATACTAATTACTCCTCAAATGGAAGGTTCATATTGGGCACTTGCTTTACTAGCTCTTTGATGCTGAACCCATGCACATCAAATATGTCATACTCATAGTCACTACCGTTGTCTCTGATAATGAACTTACCATTCTCAAAGATGAACCGGCTAACGTTATGGAAGTCTACTGTGCTTCCGGTTCTGAACTTAACTTCTATTCGTTTGATTAGAAGTATGTTCTTCACTTGGCACTTCCTGTTCTATTAAGCGCGAAGCGCTCACTTGGCACTCCCCAATCTGATTATCTCATCTACTAACTCTTGATATTTCTTTTCCTTTCTTCTTTGTGCAGACTTAAGACGTTTCTCTGCATGGTCTTTGAAGGTTTCTTTCTTCCTATACTTGGCTTGATTAATTACTGGTTCTCTATTCCAAGTAGAGGATAGGTCAGCCCATGACCTAGGTTGTAGTGTTCCGTTAAGTAACATTCTACCATCAGATACGATTGACCAAAAGTTAATTTCTACTAAATCGTATGCAGTAGGCCAATACTTATGATGAGATACTGGATAGTCTCCTTTTACTTTCTTCCTAGAGCACTGATTCCACATACATTACACCGGGAATCACTTCGTATTGCATCTTACCAGTAGGAAGCCTCATCCAAATCTCCAATACAGACGTATCATCTCTCCAAGTGTTAATAGTAACCACGTTGTAGAAGGTGAGAGTATCTGACTCTATGATTACTCTCAATTTCATCCGGCCTCGTTTCATATAGTTCTTTGCGTCAGTGCATGTATTGCAAAGACAATCACAATTCTGTGGTTCCATACAGACTGCACAATTCATAATTTCCTTCCTTTCATTTCCTGCTCTAGTAGGTCTAGTGCCAATTCAAGTTCTAAGTTCTTATTCTCATAGGTAGTAGACCATGCAATAAGAAACTGTTTGGCAATCTCTAGTTCTTCGTCAGTTACATTAGCATTGAATGTAACCATATAGTGATTAGCCTTTGCAATCTTTTGGAAGGCAGTTGCTATGTCTCTAGCAATGCTTCTGGTTTGTTCAGGTTTCTCTATCATATTGTCCTTTTCTTAGGACGAAGCGGAGTGGCTTTAACTTTTCTACTTACGTAGTAACCTCAATAATCAAGTCATCAAACCTATGGACTTGACTAAGCTTTTGTCCAATTAAGTCTATGAGATTTTCCATTGCTTCTTCAATCTCTTCGACTGCTGCATCTAATTCTTCATCAGGCCAATGCTTAATGGTCTTAATGTTGACTTTCAGTTGGTAAAGAATCATTAGTAACCCATCTTCCTTTCCCATGCCAATTCTGTTTCATAGGCATAGTGGTCATCGATGATTTGTGTTACGTGGTCTTTCTCTTCTTGAGTAAGAGAATTCCAGTTTACTTCTGGTGCTACTCTATTCCCTTTGCATTCATTACAGGGAACATCATAGGCTCCACTAAAATACATCTCTTCAAAGTCTCTGTCTTCAGCAAAGTCTTCGGCAGTCAATCCATTACTATCAATGCTAGGATTAACGTGACTCCCTTTACCAGAACAAGTGCCACATACTTCATACTTAGCTGGCACTTCGTTTATGTCTTCGTCTTCTGGTTCTTCTTTGAGAGTGATTACCATTCTCTTCTCATCGAAGGAATGATACCACTTCTGGTCTGTTTCTCTTCGGTCCATACTAACTCCTTTGTCCTAATAGTTAGCGGCCTATAGGAAAGCAAAGTAGAGTTATTAAGACTAGGAAAAGAAATGTAAGAATCATTTCTCCCCATCCACTTTTCTCTTTCATATTAACTCCTTTTCTTTTCGATTAAGCGCGAAGCGCCTACCGCTCCCAATTGCCCTTCATTCTGGCAATCTGTTCGTCTGGCACATTGTGAACGCTCTTCCGAAGTGGGCCAGTCATAGTAACTTCTGTTACTGTGTAGTAGTTAGCCTCTGCCAAGTCCAAGTAGTCTTTCATTTCCCAACGCTTAACGAAGGTGTTAGCTACTGCAATGGTTTGAACTCCGGCAATCATTGCATACTTAACCTTATCCTTACACCAAGCGTGAGCCTCTGCCAACTTCTCTCTGTCATACTGATAGGCTCCGTCTTTCTTAAAGAACTCATCAGCCTCACAAACAATGTGAGCAATCTTATTGGCAAAGGTTGACTTACCTGAACCGGGCAATCCACGAATCAAATAGATTTGTCTCATCTTAATCCTCCTTTCTTAGTGAAATGCCATCCCTTCAGGTCTGCCAATTACGGATGGTAGGACACTCTTAATCTGTTACTGTATTACGTTAAGAGTAGGCAGTATTTAAGCACATTCCACTCCTTAAACCTTCTCTTAAGAAAGCTTAAGGAGAGGAATTACTCTCTCCCTATTTCCTACTTAGCGCCTAGATTAAGACGCTTTGGATTCTGCCAATCCTCCATATCCTCTACATCTTCACCAAGCCTATGGATGGCAATGGCAGCGTTCCACACAAACTTCCTACTCTCTTTAGGAACACTATGAAGAGAGTTTGTCTGCAACAACAACAGTTGAACTTGATGCTTAAAGGTAGCATCCTTCACCAACTGAATGTGAATGTCGTTGTAGACTAGCACGGTAACGATTGTAGAATCGTCATACCGTAGCAAAGCCTCTCCCTCGCTCTCATAGAATCCCAATGAGTAGAGGAAGTCTCTGACTCTGGCGTTATCACTCACGAAGTAATCCCAATCTGACTTCGAGTGATAACCACCAAAGAACCTAGAGCCAGTCAGATAGAAACTAAACTCTGACTTCTCTAGCTTACCGATGATTGAAGAATCATGCCTCACGTTCACAATCATACTAACCTCCAATGAAGAGAGTTATTCTCTTCCTTAAATTCTTACTTATAAGAACTTAAGGAAAGGAATAACCTTTCTTATTATTCTTTCTAGAGCCGATTCAGCGGGAACCGCTTACTCCGATAAGGCTTTTGATTCATGTAAAGATGCTTCAAAAGGCTAATCCGAGTGTAATTCGCTGCACTTTCGCCGGTCAAGTTTGGTTGCCTATGGGTGGTCTACAGGCTACCTACCGGCTAGTGACTGGGCTGTTACTGGCCTATGTTCGCCGGCTAACCCCTTGTCTAGACTACACTTAGTCCCTACCACCCTACTCTACCATACCCTTTGGGTAGTGTCAAGGTGTCCTGTTTTGATGACATGGGGTGTAATAGATTTAGTGTTTGATTCTTTATATATATTTTTTTTATTATATATAAAGAAGGACAAACCCCCCACCACCCCTGTCACCAAAAGAGGACACTACCTACCCATAAAATATGGGCAGGGAGAGGGATGGTAGACAAGAAAGTGAAGAATCCCTAGCAAATCCTGCAAATATGCCTGTTTTCACTACCCGGTATTTAGCCGGTCAAATGCCGGTCAATACTCGGTAGTTAGCCAGCATATAACCAGTAATGCCCGGCGAAGGTTAGGCGAATTGTACTAACTTTGTAGATTTGATTCAATGCTGGAGGATTAGAACCTTAATTTGAGTGTGGCAGAATCAAAACTTTCTCGTTTGGACTCGGAACAGTGTAGATAACTTCTAAAACTACTGCTCTGAATCCTGTTTTCTTTGCTAGACGGTGAGCTTCTGTGATTGCACTTTCCTTTGTTAAGTGCTCCTTTCGGGGTTTGTTTAGGTGTTTCACTTTCCGGCTCTCTGTTTTGATGGATGGAGAATCCAACATTACGTAGTAGCCCATACAGAAGACCTTTCTGTCCAGCACTGAATGAAACCTACAAGTTTTGTTTGTGTGCTTTACTGGTAGCCTGAAAGACTAGTTAGAACTTTGGGTCGTCGTAGCTATCGGAGTAGTCAGGGATTGACTTGGACTGATAACTCTTGTCCAAGGAATCCTGAACGTTGGAACGAAAGAGCATAAGACGATTCTCAGTCTCACGCAATTCCTCTTGCAGAGTCTTGATTTTGGCATTCAGACCATCCACCACGAAAGTCTGTGGTTGAATAGCCATAATTGCTTCAACCAATTCCTTTGCCTCACGCAATCCCAAATCGATTGAGACAGTGTGAAACATTGGTGAAGTCTCTTGTGTGTGAATCTTGATTGGCAATTCGCGTAGTGCCTTGATTGCAGCAATCTTGTTAGTGACCTTACTCAAGTCAATCATAGTAACCTCTTGTTTCTCAGGCTACCAATGAAGCACACAAACTGTTTGTAGGTTTGATAAGTGAGTCTATTCAAGAGAAGAGGCTGCGCTGGTTAAGAACTAATTCTTAACCTGCTTCTTGAGTCTGATTGCCTTCTTGCTGATTCCCTTCTCCCGGCGAGCATTGGAAACCTTTGCCCACGCAGAAAGCTTGGAAGAAAGCTTGTTGTCCCAATCGAACTTGGCGCATTCACCAAGTGTGAACGTCTTGTAAGTGTGAGCCATATTAACTCCTTGAAGTGAAGTGGAGAATAGACTCACCAACCAAACCTACAAACATAAACAATCCAATTAGAAGGGCTGATTTACAGTTCATTTAACCCTCACTCTGTAAATAACCTTATGGGCAGAGTATTAACCTCTTGTTTAAGGAGGCGGCACCATTCTAATTAGACTGCTGGAGATTAGATGCTCAATAGGTGAGCCGAGTAGAAAAGTTGAACTATTAGATTCGGCGCAACGCGCCTAGCTAGCGATTCCGTTCTTGATTTTGACTACCCAAACCTTAGCTTGGGATTTGTCACGAACTTGGAAAGAGCCGTCTGCCAAGTCTTCCAATGAACAATAGCCGGAGCCATTGTAGGTGTTCATTGTGAAGTCTTTGTTAGCGTTCAGGTCGAGAATTACAGAAGCGCGATTCTTGTAATCACGGCCATAAGCTGGTGTGAGTGTTCCGCCGGTAAGCTTCTCAGGCATTGTATTTGTCCTAATCTGGCTCACCTACTGAACACCTAATCTCCACAGGTTTGTGAGTTCGTTTGAGTCTACTAAGCAAGTTGACTTACTTGTTGCCGAGTGAATCGTTGGTGATTGACGTATCTTCCTTTACGGGAAGAACGGGAGCGACTTCGGAAGAGACTGGAACGGCTGTTGTCGAAATGACTTCACCGTTAGCAACCAGATTGACCTTCCACTGACCGGCTGCCTTCTTCTTGTCGGCAACCTTCTTCAGCTTGGCAGCAAACTCTTCCAGAGTGTCTGGTTCGATTTCTGCCGTCTTGAACTTCTTCTGGTTGATGTGGAAGACCTGAGCGTATTCGATGGCCTTCTCTTCCGTTTCTGCCAAGTCGTTGTCGAAGAGGAAGGTTGACACTTCATCAACTTCGATTTCTTCCTGAACAGAAGCGTAGCGAGTGATTTCAAGAGTGCCACGCAACATGGCCTCCATAATCATACGCTGGTTGTGATTGAAGAACGTTTCTACGGCATCCGTCACTTCCTGCCGAGTGCAGTCTTTCAGGAATTCGTAGGTAAAGCGAATTGCCTTACCGTTCACAATCACAGGTGTTCCAAAAGCCTCGATAGTCTGAAGACCTTTGACACCCTTACCCTTGCGGGCAATCTGAACCTTGTGGAGTTTCAACATTGGAACCTACCTAACCTTGTGAAAGGCCTAGTAGACTCGAAAGAACCCACAAACCTGTTAACTCTTGCGATTCTAACCTGCTAGCCGTTTAGCCTACTTAGCTGGCACGGTAACTGCAAGTAATACGCTTGTGTGGCGTTTACCCTAACAGTTACCTAAGCCATTCAAGAGGTAGTGTGACTACCAACCACTAGTAATGGATAGGGACGCTAACGTGATTAGCTGTCGCAAGAGCCTATTCAGTTTTCAAAGAGCGTGCCATAACACCTATCCAGAACCGTATTACGCTGGCGTCAGTCTCTGGCAGCAAGTAATGCCTACCTGCTAGCGACCTCTAATCAGTGCAAGAGGCTACACCTATACAATGCAGAATCGATGCCAGCTTGCCTCAAGGCTACCGTTTGCCCGGACAATCGATTAGTCACCTTGTAGGTAGATATTAGTCAACTAATACGCTAATAGGTCGACATTCGCTTTTTCTTCGCTATTGCCGGGAGTTTTAGGTTGTTTGACCTATAAGTATTAGTGGGGCAAATGACCTAAAGCACCACGGCCACCCCACCCATACCCCAAAACTATTATTGTTCCATTCCGTGGTCTGGAGGGAAACCTAGATACTGAGTGTTTTTATAAGAAAAGATACTAAGCATCTTTATCAAGAAAGATAAGAAAAAACAAATAACTAAAAATATAAAAAATAAAAAAATTAGGACAAAACATAGTGTGGACAAGCTGTGGACTGAGAAAACCTAAGAAAACACTAGGGAAACCGGCTTGATTTCTAACCTGTCCTGTGTTAAGGTGGTACCGCACCTGGAATTATACCCATGTATATTACTCCTGAAGAACTAAAACAAAGACTCGCTAAGACAGAGTTAAGAATACAGGAGAGGTCTAGAAAGCCGCGGGGGGAAGAGAAACGATTAACTCCGGATGAAAGGACAATGATTGGAATCCTTGAGTCAATCGATACCCAAAAGGCTGTCGCGGAAATTATGGGTGTTTCCCAGACAACAGTTAGTAACAATTCGAGAGGATTAGTAGGAGTAAGTACTGGAGTTAATAAAGAGCTTAAGGAATCAGTTGAAAAAGGAAAAACAACAATAGCAGAAGAAAGAATTGAACACGAAAAAAAGATTCAGGAACAATTAGTAACTAACTTAGCTGCCGCTCTTGGCCAAGTTGCCAATAATCTTTCTGGTACTGATGCGAGCGAAGCTAGCAGGATTGCCGTTGATATGTCTAAGATTCTTGACCGGGTAACTGGGAACGGTAAAGATCATAAAGGCAATCGAACGGCAATTATCATTAATGTGCCGAGTATGAAGGAAGAGACGCACTACCAAACGATTGACGTCTAGCGGTTCCCGCTGGATTGAACAGGGAGAAACAAATGCCTTTAGCGAACATTACGTGGTTAGACGGTGGATTAGTTGGCGGACCAGTAGATCCGGGTTATGGTGTTGGAACTCCAATGCCAGGTCGGCCAAGTAATGAACTTCCAAAGCCGCCCGGCTCGATTGGAACTCTTCCAGTGTTTCCTTTTGACCCTACTCTTCAACCAGACAATTCATTACCCGGTCCACAACCGACTCCTACTCCTCCCATTCAACTTCATCCCGGCCTTAAGCTAGTAGTGAAGTGGGTTGCTTGTTTAGGATTCGTTGCTGTTCCCGATAACTCTCTTCCAGATTACGCACAACCAAAGTAGGTTAAAATGCCTATTGATAAACCATATGCGTATCACAAGCCGAGTCAAGTAGGGCTGGAAAAAATCACATTATTACGCCAGAAATTTAGTGAAGTAGAAGAACTAATGAGAGAGGTTTGTCCTCCATCTCGTCATCTCTCTCATGCAATTACTTGTAATGAGACTACTGCAATGTGGGCAATTAAAGCAGTCGTGTTCAATGATCCAAATAGTGAGATAGAGGTATAACATGCCAAGTGGATACAATCCAGAAGAAACAGCAAGAGATTGGGAAACGCTCCAACAGGATACGGATTCCAAAACTCAACGTCTACGTATTAAAGGTGGCTGGCTCTACCGTACTGTAACGACAGCTTCACAGCACGTAGCTTTAGCGTTTGTTTCAGTTCATGACGAGAGTATCGATGGTTAAAAGTCTAAAGGTGGCCAATGAGAGTATGTCTAGCACTGTGCCTATTACTAATCGTAGGAGCATGTGATAGAGAAATAACTATCAATCTACCAACAGAGCCTACTCAAAAAGAAGAACCAAAAGTAATTACTAGCAAGATAGAGTTTAGGGTAGTTGGTAATGCTTCTTCTGTTAGGATTAGGTATAGTACTCCGGCTGATGGATTGATACAGACAGTAACCTCTTTACCATTCTTTGCAGCATTTAACACGACTGAGAGTTTACTGTTCCTATCATTAGACGTAACACCTTTAGCATTTCCATTGTCAGTAACAATACCTTTCCTATCAGCGCAAGTGTTCGTTAACGGTAATCTATTCCGAGAAGCAACTAGTAGTGATTTCTTCTCCACTACCTTATCGGTGACTGGAACATGGCGACGATAGGTAACTGGGAAGTTCTTATTGAAGAAGATAGAGAGTTTCCTAGAACTCCCGGTAATCCAGCTGATGGTAAGATTAGAGTAATAACGTATAGCTTTACTTACGTTCCTAGAAACTTTACATTACCACATCAAGAGATTTTCTTTTTAGAGTTTCGAGATGATGATGGAATTAGAGAGTTTTTAGTGGAGCGATTGGCTATACTAAAAACGGAAATCGTTGACAAACTTCCCAGTTAGGAGATTGACAATGGCTAATGAAAAGACTTACGATGCTCCCAAACCGGCTCCACTTCCTTCTACGCCCGTTTCATTAACGGACAAGGAAAGGGCTGAGAGAGATGCTAGGCAAACAAAGCCTGTTCCAACCGCTTTGCCTAAGACTCCACGAGAAGCATTAGAATGGGAACGTACTCATTCAAAGCATCCTCCTGTCTTTGTTGAAGCCAATCTGCCGGGTGACTTTGATGAACCTTTCAAGGTAGCAGAGCCAAGGGAATTAACTCCGGCTGAACAGGAAGTAAAGAAGCAGAAGGATGAACTAGTCAAACAGATTAGTGAAATCCTTGGTAAGTTTGACCATCGAGAGTCAAACATTCCTGCTAATCACGAATACTGGGCTTTGGTTGCTAAGTACCGAGCACTCTAATGATTGTCAAACTGATGGGTCAGCCGGGTACTTATCGTGGCATTAATACTGACCACGCAACTAGTGTTGTTGGTAGAGATGTTACTATTGCCCAGCCGCCAGAAGAATCAGGAGATAGGATATGGGTATTGGATGCAATTCAATACTCATTTGCTCAAGAGGATGGCGCTACTACGTCGGCCGCGCCGATTAAGAGTAGGCTTACTGTTCGGCTGGATGATAAGATTAAATGGGAAGCAGACATTCCAGATTGGACTGGAGTTCTGAATCTCTACATCCCCAGTCAAACAGATAAGACTATTAGTGTTACTCTAGCTTCTGGCGGCATAAACTACATTGGTAAGTTGAATTGCCAATGGCATTTAGAACCTGCTCAGTAATTGATAGTCTATCCGCTCTTGATCTTGCTCTGCTGCACGGCGCAGCCGGGCGGGTGAACGGCAGACAGGTAACGGTGAAGCTTCACACTAACCAGCGCACTTCGGGCACTTTAAATGTTAACAAATAGAATAGAAGTTCAATCGGTAGTTGAACGGGAGTTTACTCCCACAAAGAAGCAAAATGACTTTATCGCAATTCCTTGGTCTGTTAAGGAAGCATTGTACGGTGGTGCTGCTGGAGCCGGAAAGACAGAACTCATTATATGGTTGCCTCTTATCTATCAGTTCCATGAACATCCTTTGTACAAGGGAATCATATTACGTCGTAATCTCAAACAATTAGAGACTGAATTAATATCTCGTTCCAAAGAAATATATCCTTCGCTCGGTGGGGTTTTTAATGATACCAAAAAGAAATGGACTTTCCCCTCAGGAGCAGTTCAATATTTTGGCGGAGCAGATAAAGAGGATGATATTAGAAAATTCGACTCCGATCAATATAATCTCATCTCTTATGACGAGGCAACCCACTTTACAGAATTCCAGTATTCATATCTCGTTATGTCCCGGCTCCGTTCTAGATGTGCAGATCTTCCTGCAATTGCAAGAAGTGGAACCAATCCGGGTAACGTTGGACACGCGTATTTTAAAAAGCGATTCGTTAAGCCTTGGAAAGAAGGATACCGACTCCTTATCGATTCAATCACCGGACTGAAAAGGATATTCATTCCGGCAAGGATTCAAGACAATCCGACGCTATTAGCAAACAATCCAGAGTACATCCAACAGTTGATGTCTCTGAGTGAAGCAGAAAAGAAAGCTAAACTATATGGTGATTGGGATACATATGAAGGACAGGTCTTTAACGAATTCCGTCTTGAGCCACTTTCAGATGAACCAGACAACGCAAGACATGTTATTGAGCCTTTTTCGATTCCAAGTTGGTGGCCGAGATTCATTGCAATTGATTGGGGATACGCAGCTTACACTGTCATCTACTGGGCCGCATTATCTCCCAATGGTAGGGTCTTTGTCTACAGAGAATATGCCTTCAAAGGAAAGAAAGTTGTAGACTACCTAACAGATTTGATTAACTTAACCCAGCCGGAGGAACGAGAGATTCTAGCAAAGGTTAAGATTTGTCATTCAGCCGACCAGAACAAAGGTGAACCATCAACAATATATGATCAACTCCAGAAGTCTTTACGCAAAGCAGAATTCAAATGTGGCATTGAACTTGGAGAAAGAAATAGAATTAATGGTAAGTTGGCTTTACATGAATACCTCCGGTGGACGCCTAAGGACTCAGTGGCTAAAATATATGGAGGAGATTTCGACAAAGAGTATGCAGACAAAGTGTTCAGATTATATGGTCAAACAGCTTATGTAGAATATGTAAAACTATTTGAATCTGAGAAGGATGAAAAGAATTTACCCAAGCTTCAAATATTTGATACCTGTCCAATGTTAGTAGAAACGATTCCGGCTTGCGTATACGCTGACTCTCCTGAAGAAGGAAAGAAAGCGGAGGACGTAAAGGAGTTTGACGGTGACGACCCTTACGACTGTATACGAATCCTCCTCACCGGAATCAGGGAGTACCAAGTTCAAAATGCCAAGCAATTTGAGCATGATGCAAAGACTCAAGAAGCTATTAACCAACTTTCTCAAGGCGATCAAACAGCTTTTTACCGTAAGATGGAATACCTCGAATCAAAGAAAGAAGCAAGAAGCGGAACAACTTTCCGTCGTCGTGGCTTTAGAAGGTACCATTAGAGCAAAGGATGAGTTCATTGTTTACTTGCAAGATGAAGTAGCTGAACTCAAAGCTTTAATGAGAGATGAAAAGTTTGACAGAGTAAAGAACGAAGTTGAGTTCAAAGGTGCCAGAGGTTACAGGTCAGTTTACTCAAAGATAAGAGAACAAGCATTAGCTAACAAGGTTAAACATACTGCATTAGAGATTGAAGTAGAATGAACGGCCCAACTGAAGCTCCTCCAGAACTTCCATTAGATGATACTGGTGAGAAACCAAAGCAAGCTACAGCTGTGCCCGATGAGTGGAAATCTCTTCTTACTACTTTACTATCTAGATGTGAGTTAGAGGATGAGGCCGTCCACTACGCATGGGTTAGAAAAGCAAAGCGTTTGGAATTATACTTCAATAACATTGTCACTCTCTTCTGGGATAACTTACAGAATGATTGGAGTATTCCAAACTGGGACGAAAAAGAGAGTGAGGGAATTCCTCCTCGCATAATTAATATTTATCGTCCTCATGGAGAAAGCATCATAGCCGCACTCTCCGTAGGAGTACCTACCGTTTTATTCTTCCCTGAAGATGCTGATAACCCTGATGACATTGAGAAAGCTGAAGCCTATAGCTCTCTGGCTAAAATTATTCAGAAACACAATAAAGCAAAGTTATTATACATTAAAATCCTTTCCATTCTTTTCAATCAAGGAACTCCGTTCGTCTATTCCTACTCTAAGAAAGACAGAAAGTTTGGTTTTTATCAGGTAGAAGAAGTTAGTCTTCAAGAACAAACCTCTCATAGTCATGAATGTCCTGTTTGTGGTAATCCTTTTGGTGAAGGTAGTCAAGAAGGTGTTCCGCTTCAATGTCCTTCCTGTCAACAACAGGTTACTACCGAAGTAACTCCACAGACTGTTCAGATTCCTGTCCCTATTCAGGTAAACAAAGAGAAATCTAGAATCATTATTGACCCATTTGGAGTTCTCAATGTTAAAGTTCCTTACCATGCTAGGACGCCGGAGCATTGTGGCTTTCTTATACTTAAATTTGATCAGTCAATTGCTGCTCTTCGGTCTATTTTTTGTATAAACGGTCCTAATGGAGAAGAGCCGCTTGTTGATAATATTGAGCCTAGTACTGCTGACATCTCTGTTGATTCTACTATTAGATACCCTTCTGTCTACCTTAATAATCAACCGCAAAATACCGCAATAGTCAAGTGTGTTTGGTATAGACCTTGGCAATTAGAGCTAGTAACTGGTAAGGGTGACTCAGTTAATAGAGATATAGTTGACCAGATTAACAAAAAGTACCCAGAAGGTACCTACGTAATCTATGTAAACCAAGATCCGGTTGAAATTAACGGTGAAAGTATGGATGACCATTGGACTATGGGATTAGATCCTCGTAGTTCCTCACTCCATGCTGAGCCGCTTGGAACAAATCTTGCAATGATTCAGGATATTAATGCAGAAATCGACGAACTTGAGCTTCAGACGATGGAACATGGAATCGCTGAGCTATTCATTGCGTCGGACGCTATTGATTTCCAAAAGTATGGTAATCAGCAAGCTAAACCGGGTAACATTACCCAAGCATTCAAAGAACCGGGAAGAAACATTGCAGAAAACTTCTTTGAAACTCGTACTGCTCAGCTTTCCCCTGAAATTGTTGGGCTTACTGCTAAATATCGTAATCTTGCTGAGTTTGTTACTGGCGACTTTCCTACTGTTTACGGCGGCTCCGTTCCTGGAACTAGCACAGCGACGGAGTATACGAAAAGCCAGAATCAAGCGTTACAAAGATTGGGTACAGTCTCGGCAATAGCCTCTTTCCTTTGGGCAGACGTAATTGATAAGGCTGTTAGAGAGTATGCCGGTCTGTTAGAGTATGATGAGAAGCTAACTGATAAGACTTCAGCCGGATTTGAGACGACTAAAGTAGATCACATGTCTCTTAAACGAGGAGAAGTTGGTAATTGTGAACCAGAATTCTCTGAGTTGTTGCCAATCTCACCCATGCAGATCAAAGATACCATCATGCTCTTAATGCAAGCTAAAGATCCGATGGTAATGGCAATGCTCACCCATCCCCAGAATAATGAATTGGTAAAGAAAGCACTCTCCATTCCCGAACTTTACATTCCTGGAATTAATGCAAGGACTAAGCAGTATCGGGAAATCTCTCTGCTTGTTCAACAACAGCCGGTTCCTTCTCCTAATTCTCCATTAGGAATGGAATCGTCTATTGTTCCTGAGGAGTATGAAGACCACTCGGTAGAGATGGAAGTTTGTGTTGTTTGGTTAAGTGGTTTCAAGGGTCAGAAAGCGAAGGTAGAAAATCCACCCGGATACCATAATGTTTTCCTTCATTGGAAAGCTCATCAAATGATGCAACAAATGAGAACAGAAGTTCCAAATGAAACACCTCAAGGTCAAGAGCCAGATTCCGCTTCAACAAGAATTCCTTAAAGTAGGTGAATAATGTTTATTCCTAAAGTTTTCTATTCTCCTGATGCTGTTGGTGGAGCTGGTTCCCCAATTGGTCAGACCGATAAAACTGATAAAGAGATTTTGAATCAGGAGACTGATGATGCCATTCCCGATGAAGAAGTTTCCGATGGAGACGGAGGAGACGAAGAAGAAGACGAATCCGTTTCAGAAGATGAAGACGAAGAAAAAGAAGAAGAAGATGAAGAAGAATCCGATGATGATGAAGAGTCTGATGGGACTGGGGATGAAGATTTAGAAGAAGATGATGAGGAAGATGTTGAGTCTCTTGCTCAATCTAATCTCTCTAAAGCTGTAAAGAAGATTGCCCCTGAACTCTTTAAGAAAGTTCCCGGGTTAAGAGAAGCTCTCGAACGTGATAAACAGTTTGGAGAAGTATTCTCTACTCCAGAGGAAGCTAAAGTTGCTGCTAGGAATTCTGGCTTCTTAGCAGCAATGTATAACGATATTGCTTCTGGTGATGTGGAGAAGACCGGGAACTTTCTTAAGGCAATCGAGAATACTAATAAAGAAGCCTTTGAGGATTTCTCTCATACTATTCTAGAATCCATCGGTAAACTTAATCCCCAATTGTATGGGGAAGTAATGTTAAAACCGATGAAGAAAGCGTTAATGGCTATGTACCATGACGCTTTAAAAACGGGCAATAAGAATCTTGCTGCCGTAGCTATTCATGCACATAACTATTGGTTTGATACGCAGGATATTAAGGCTCCGTTAGAAGAGAGAAAGGCTACTAAGAAGACAAAAGAACAAGAAGATTGGGAGAAAGAGAAAGAAGAATTCGAGACTACCAAGTCTCAAGAATTTAAAGGTGCAATCACTGAAGTAGTCAATCATAGCATGAAGTTGTCTATTACGAAAGAACTCGATGGCATTAAACTTGACGATTACCAAAAGCGAAACATTATCCGAGACATCTTCACCGGAGTTGACGAGGTTCTTGGAAGCGACAAAAGATACCTCGGAGGAATCCAATCTCTTTTTGATCAGGCCAGAGGTTCCAAATACTCACCTGATTGGAAGTCTAGAATTGTTAAGGCTTATTTACAAAGAGCCAGACAAGCCTTACCAGGTGTTCGTAATAAAGTGTTGCGAGAAGCCGGAATCAGAGTGAAAGAGCAAAAGTCTGAGTCACGCCGACTTGTTCCTGCTGGGTTGGGTGGCAATAAAAGTGAAGATAAGATTGATTTCAGCAGAGTTGACCGTTCCAGAACAACTGATATGGACATCCTTAATGGGCGTCCAAAGTATCTCAAATAGGAGTTTAACATGGCTGTAGGCGGAACGCAGCTCCTCTCTGTTGAAATGGAGAAGGTTCGTAAGAAGCTCTCCATGCTCTACGAGTTGGAGTCTGCCAAGTTCTTTTCGACCGTAGAGAAGAAGGATACCGAAGTTATCTCGGAAAGAGATATGCGGATTCCTCTCGCTATTGGTCCGGGCGGATACTTCGGGTATTACAATCCCGATGGTGGAGATTTAGGGATTGGTGACGGCCAGACTTACGACAAGGCCGTAATCAATACCGTAAACTTCAAGCACGCAATTCAGTGGAACACAAAGGCTCAGTGGGGAACGGATGACTCACGGAAGTCTGTCATTAACTTGTTCAAAGAGTTGATGGCAAAGGCTATGCCTGAGTTCCGTCGTCAGACTGAATCTCAGTGTATGACTGCTGGTAATGGAGTTCTCGGAACCATTACTTCACTGTCAACCACGACGCTAACCAATGATACCTTAACCATGACGACTGATGGTTATGGTGTTAAGTTGCTTCGTAAAGGCCAGAGAATTCTGGTTTACGATTCGGCTTTAGCTGCTGCTCGTTCAGCTACTCCAGCAAAGATCATTGGATATGACTTGGTTAACAAGCGTATTCAGCTGGATGCAACGATTGCTGCTATTGCTCCGACTGACGTGGTATTACCAGAAGGATTAGCCGGTGCCAATCCGGTTGGACTCTTTGGTGTTCCTTATCACGTTCAGAACTCCACCGTTGGTAATTGGTTAGGACTTCCGCGTGCAACAACGCCAGAAGTTCAGGCCAATCGAGTTAATGCTGCCGCTGCTGCATTGGCTCCTGCGTTTGCCCGTCGTGCAATTAATGCGATTGGCGATCGTTTAGGAATGGATAACAAGACTCCTCTTACTGCATGGATGCACCCCTGTCAGGTGCAGGCTTATGAAGCATTAGGCCAGCTTGTTTCCATCATCAACAAGGAAGCTTCGGAACAGGGGCTTAACTTGTTCTTCTCTGAGAACATGAGGTTGGCTGGTGCTCCTATCAAGCCTAACTTTGTGTGGAACAAAACTCGAATTGATTTCTTAACCAACGATCATTGGGGTCGAGCGGAATTGCATCCGATTGACTACTACACGGTCGAAGGTCGAAAGATTTTCGAGATGCGCGGAGCTAGCGGTGGAGTTGCTACAAGCCAGATCTTTTACATTGTAGCATCGTGGAATCTCTTCTGCGATTGTCCACCGGCCCAAGCGTATATCGACAATTTACTAGTTCCCACTGGCTACTAGTACGATTGCGATAGCGAAGGAGTGGGGAGACGGGTGGCCATCCTTGTTTCCCCATCTCTTTTTCAAAGTGAGGTTAAAGTGGAATTAGAAAATAGGTTACTAAAGCATCGCTATGTTGATTCAAACGGGTGTTGGAACTGGATGGGAAATAAGCAAGATGGTTATGGGAGAATATCATATAAAGATAAAATGAGATTAGTTCATAGGTTAGCAGCATTTACTTGGTTAGATTTTGATTTAGATAGTAAGATTTTAGTATGTCATAAATGTGACAATCCAAGTTGCTTTAATCCAGAACATCTATTTCTTGGCACTGATAAAGATAATATTAGAGATGCAGCTAATAAAGGTAGAATGGTTAATGAGCATACCAATAAAACTCATTGTATGTATGGACATGAATTTGATGAAGAGAATACTTATCGATATGAGGGAAAACGATACTGTAGGACGTGTAAAAATAATAGAATGAAGGTTTATAATGACGCTGGTAGAAGTCTTTAACGAGCGACTAATTCAGTTGTATGGGTATGAACAACTTACTCAACAACCAAAATATCGTATTGTTTGGTCTGATGATCAAACAGAAAAGAGATATGGAAGTTATGATCTCTTATCTAAAGAATCAGGGATTTGGCTAGGTGTTAAGCAGGGCTTAGTAGAGATAAAGAAATACTGGTATCTTAAGGAGTGTTATTTACTCGAAAGAGTAGAAGCCAATCTCAACCGGCAGGATACATTATATGATAAGTGGACATACGAGCCGATACTTACTTTCCTTGACAAAGAGGACAATCCGTTACCTCTCAACTGGAGAGCTATTGAGTTTGCAATCAACCATATCGAAAAAGCTGAAAAGAGAATCCGAACAGAGAGTGAAGATCTTCAGGAAGAAGAAAAGAGTCTTGAAAAAGAAAGTGAAGTAGTCTATTCTCATTTAGACAAACCGGACCCGACTAAAGAACTACCCACGTTTACTAACTCAACGTTAATACCAAAAGGATAACAAAGTGCCTACTTCCACAGTCCTGAGCATATGTCCCTTCGAAACCATTGAAATCAAACCCATTGCAAGAGGATATTTTAAAATCCCCGCCGCCCCAAAAGACGATTTCGTTTTGGTACTCATTGAAGAGTCGTCTTACATACAGAGGCTTCCGGCAACGGATCATAACATTGTTGTCCCTGTTGCTAGTCACCATATTGCTAAGTCTATTGTTGACGACTTTATTAATACTGTTATTGAGGCTAGCGATGAAGCTGGCCCTGGAATGATGTGGTTCGACCACAAACTAACTAGAGAGCAAGTTCTTAAGGATCATTCTGAAGAACTTAAAGCTCTCTTTGAAAGACAGATTCAATGGTTCAAGAATCTCTGCCGATTAGCAGATGATGACTGGAGCCAGTATAAAAAGATTGGATTGATTTCCGGCCACCAACGCTACGCGGCTCAGTATTTAGGTTACAAACCGGCTTGGTTGCCAGAGTACAATCCCAATTCTGGGCTGATTGATTGCCCGGCTTGCTTCTCTAAGATTGATGCCAGAGCAGTTATTTGTATTAGCTGCAAGGCTGTGCTTGACAAGAAGAAGGCTTTGGAGTTTGGCATTATTGTCGAACAGCCAAAACCTTTAGCAAAGGTATAACATGGCTCTCTTAGCATCAGAAGTAATGGATCGTTCGAGAGCAATTCTTAATGATGTGGTAGGAGATCTCTACACAAACGTAGTTCTCATTCCATATCTTAAGATTGCTAACGATGATCTTTCTGATGAACTAGTAGACAACGGCTCAACCGTTTCCAAAGAAATATCCCAAGCCATTCCTCTTTCCGCTGGAGGAACTCAACCAGCTTTGCCTAATGATATTATTGTTCCTATTGAAATCTATGAAAAAGATTCTGGTCAAGATGATTCATATTATAGATACATGGAACAACGACCATTCCTTCCTAACATTCTACCCGGTAGAGAGTTAAGTGTTTGGTCATGGCGAGAACAGGCAATCAATGTTCTTGGTTCTAACCAGAACAAAGTACTTCGAATCCGTTACTACCGTCTCATCACTCAGGTATCTGGTGAGAATAGTAACATTGAATTAACTCATGCTCTAAACTATCTGGCTTACCACACAGCCGCTTTAGTGTCAGAACATGTTGGACAGAACCGAGCCAAGGCGATTGACTTGGAAAGTGTAGCCGCAGTAAAGTTATCAAAGTTACTGAAGAAAGAAGTGAAGCAGACTCACTCTAAGGCTACACGACGTAAGCCTTTCCGACTTAACAGATACATTACTTTTACGAGGTAGGACAATGGCAGAAGCAAAGGTAACTTTCACGACTGGTGACGTTTGGGATGATGGCAAAAGGATTCATGCCATTGGACGTTTAACAGTTGCTCCTGGTGCTGATACTTACGTTACTGGTGGCAATGCTTTTAACGTATTAGCTAATACAGTTGATGGAGCCGGATTAGGTGTTCCTCTACCAGTTGTTCAGCAACAGCCAGTCTGGATGAACGCTGTTGGTGGTGCTTACTTTGGTCAATATCTACCAGCCACACAGAAGATGAAGTTTTCTGCCATTGTTGGTGGTGCAGAAGTAGCTGCTGGTGCTGTTCCTGCTCCACTCTCAGGAGATACAATCAACGCTTACTTCATATTCAAGAAGTTCTAACAGTAGTTGGTGGAACTGCGTATGCCTCCCACTAAAAGAACAGGTCTTCGGGATCACGAACAGATTCCGATTAACCAATGGAAGGGCCTATACTTCAATGGTATAGATGACGCAGTTCCACCTGGCTACTTCATCGACAGTTTGAACACTTCTTTTGAACAGATAGAGGTTCGGACGCGGGATGGATTTACAAAGATCTTTGACTTACCAAACATCAGGAGATTCTTTGTCTATAAGAGACTCAATGAGACTTCCCGTTACTTGATACTCGATACTAATGGCTCTCTTTGGGATTCTCTCTATGGTTCTCCATTAGTAACTAACGCAGCGTTCAAAGACTTCAGTGCGCTTAACTACCTTAATCGCGCTTATATTACTTTCCATGATAGGGTATCTGGTATTGAAGGTACGAACGTACAAGTTTATGAAGGCGAGGGACCGGGAACTTTACGAGCCGCTGGTGGAACTCCTCCAACTGGTTTTACTCTTGTTGGTTCTACTTCTGTTAACTCTGGTGATTTAGGCTTAGGAACTTATTTAATAGCGGTTTGCTATGAAACATCAACTGGATTCATTACAGCACCCGGACCTGAAACTTTTGCTGTGTGGGATTCTCCTGGTGGCTTTAAGCTTAATGTAGATGGGATTGGAATTGGGCCTTCAGGAACTATTGCAAGACGGTTGCTTATTACTAAGTCCATCCCACCGGGACTTTACACAGGGAATCAATTTGGCTACGAGTTCTTCTTTTGTCCGAACGGAAGAATCTTTGATAATTCCACTACCTTCCTACATGACATTAACTTCTTCGACGATGACCTTATTGACTCAGCGGATTACTTATTTGACTCCAGAAACACAATCCCATGTGGATTAGGTTTAACTATCTATAACAATAGGATGGCCCTGTGGGGTGTTCCAGCTTTTGAACATTATGTATTCTTTTCAGCGGCTATCTTTGTTGAGAACTTTGACCAAACTGGTGGTTTACTATTCCTTGATCCTTCTGATGCAATCTCATCTATTAAGAATGTGGTTGACCATGAGACCTCTTTACTCATTCAAACGCAAGACAGAACGTATATTACTGTTGATAATGGTAATGATCCTGATAGCTGGCGTTGCGACCCTCTCGACAAAGCAATAGGTGCCGAGTGCTTCTCTGTTTCAAAGATTTTAGATTCGCGAGGAACCAGTGTCAAACGATTCTTCCAAGGGGACAAATCAGGAATATATTGTTATGAAGGTGGGGGATTTGCGGACCCTCCTTTTTCAGATAATATCGCAGGAGTCTGGGCCAGAATTAATAAGAAAGAGTTTAATAAAGTCCAACTTGTTGATGACCCGGAAGCGAAGTTACTCTATGCCTCGGTCCCATTAGATATTGCTACTGAGTGTTCACATATTCTTGTTGGTGACTATAACAATGCTTTCAATCGCTACGGCCAGTTAGTAGGAACATTAGTCCGATGGAATCTCTGGGCATTTCCTTGGTCCGTTACTTCCATTGTAGCAGATAGTAATTTAGATGCTGAAACTGTATTCAAACAATCAGGTTTCTCAGGACATATTTATGAGCAGGATAAGTCAGTAGTTCTTGACCACGGAACTAGAATTACTTCATATATTCAAACTCACTTACTAAAGACTAAGGGTTACTTTGTTAACCATTTTGGATTCTTAGAAGCAAGAGTAGAAGGAGTCGGCTATTTCAATATCTATCTCTACGGAACTAATAATGAGAAGATAATGAATCCTCCTCGTTGGACATTAAAAGAAACTCCCAATCTCTATTACCAAAAACTCATTAACTTTGTTGATACTAAGATGTCTGTAAAGTTAATGAGTAATCTCAATGCAGGAGAAAGATTCACTCTGTTTGAAATGTCAGTGGATGCTAAATCTCTCTGGGCAGAAACGCCTAGAATCGTTGAGTAATGGCTAACGAGAACGCGATTCGCAATTTAATACGAATCGAGGATAAATCTAATCCTACTCTGTTTCGTGCTCTCCAGTTGATGATTGATGATTTATATACTGTTCATAATAAGGTATTTCCACCTAAAGTAATTGGAGGAGTTGACCAAGGCGGAATCATTAAACCGTTAGGAGCGGTTCAGAACTTTAATGGGGTGGCCTACCCCGATAATCTTAGACTTGATTGGGATGACTTACCAGGAGCTTTTCGTTACCACATTAAGATGGGTAGCGATTGGGATACTGCCAAGCATATTGTACTTACTGCTACTGATGTTGCTAATGTCGATCCTGTTTGGTTAAACTTGGTATATGGTACTTATCAATTTTTAATTAGGGCAATGAACCTAGAAAGTGAGTTGGGAGACTCGGCAGCAGCAACATTAATTATCCCAACAATACCTCCACCAGAACTTGCAGTAGAAGTAGTTGTTTCGACAGTATTATTAAGATGGACTGTTCCAGCTTCAGCTTGGAGAGTTGACCATTACATAATCTATAAGGATAACGTTCCGATTGGTGCAATCAACGGAACCTTTAAACTGATTCAGGAACAAGTAGGTGGTTCGTATGGCTACTCTGTGGAAGCAGTTGACATTGTTGGTAATGTTTCTACTAGGTCGGCCACTCAAGTTGTAGATTTACACGATCCATCAGAGTTTGAATTTGTTGATGAGTTACAAGCAGACTATACTGGAATTTATGACCATACTCAATCACTAGTTATTGATGGGTTAGTAGGAGTTCTTGGCCCAATTTGGCCTGATAAGACTTGGGAAGAACATTATGTAGATTTTGGATTCATTTCTCCACAAGACCAAGTTGATAAAGGTTATCCACTTTACTGGCAACCAGCTTACAATGGAGTAGGATCTTATGAAGAAGTATTTGATTTCGGACAGATTCATGAAGAACTAAGCATTGTTATAGATTATAATAAGCAGCAATTATATGGTTCTACTAATATTACTACTGAGTTTTCCTATTCTGATGATGGAATAACTTACACTACTCCGGTAGTTGGAAATGGTGCTCTTGCTCCATCCTTTAGATATGTTAAAATAAAGTGGATTTTTACTAATATTGATGATGTATCAGCCGCTTTCATTTCTAATCTAAAAGTAGTTCTCAATGTTACTCTTACTATCGACTCTGGTTCTATTGATTGTTTTGCGACTGATGCGGGTGGTACGTTGGTAACTTACAATAAGGTATTCACAGGTATTTCATCTGTAACGGCAACGGCAGCTACTTCCTTACAACCTCTCTATGCTGTTTGTGATGCTGTTAATAAAGATAACTTTAGAATTTTAGTATTTGATTCATCTGGTCATAGGATAAATTCTACGATTGACTGGAAAGCTAGGGGAGTAATTTAGTGTTCATTCGCTATAATGAAGCATTAGATTTTTGGGAGTATGATACCTCTGCTGGTCAAGATGGTTCTGGACCGTGGTCTGTTTTGCCTATTGATTATGCTAAGATAAATAATCTTCCAATTATTCCACCACCCTACACATTACCAGCAAATGTTGCTCTTAAAGATGTAACTAATATTTTTACTCAATCTCAGAAAATTGAAAAAGCTGTTACTCCATCTTTACAATTTTCTGATATTACTCAACCAACTGATTTAGCTAAATTTAATATAACTAATTTTTCACAGGAATTATTTTTACAAGCTGTTAATGGTGCTGAAAATATTCAAACTGGAGCTTTAACTATTACCAGAACGGGTGATGGTTCTTTTACTGGTACTATTAGAGAACGTCAGAGAACTGTTGCACTTGGTGAATGGATTAATGTTCCTTATAATGCTGGTAATTATACAGGTCTTGGTGGTACTTGGACAGTTAGTGCTGGAGCTATTCTTGAAAATAGATATACATTAATTGGAAAAACAGGAATATATGTTTTTATATTAAATGCTTCTACTACAGATGGAAATGTAGGTCAGCTTGCAATTAAAAATCCAATGCCGGGTGCTACTGGATATGCAATAACAATGGCTAGAATGGGAACGGCAGATGTAATAACTGCATATGCTAATAATGGAGATAATAATATTTATATGATTCGTCCCGGATTTGTTAATTTTCCAACTTCTACTGGATCTCTTTGGTTTTCGATAGTAATGAATGTAGGGTAAATTTGAATGGCTAACTGGAATTTACCAACTCCTGCATCTGGATACATTAATTTTGTATCTGAGATGAATGATAAAATAGCCGATGCTGGCAAATTGAATTTTGGCAATCCTATTAATTTGCCAGATAATGCGATGCGTTTCAATCGCTCTCTTAATAATTTTCAGGAGTGGCTTGCTGGAGCTTGGTTTGATAAATCTATATCTGTTTATGGCGGAGGAACTGGTGCTGTTAATCCTGAAGGTGCAAGAATCAACTTAGGTTTGGGTAGCATGGCTACTCAGAATGCTAATGCAGTAGCTATTACTGGTGGATCTATTACTGGTGTTGCAGTTGATATTAGTTCTGTTACTGGTATTGTTGCACTATCAAAAGGTGGAACCGGCTCAGCATTAGCATTAGGTTCTCAAGGGTCTGTTTTAATGTCCTATGGAGGAATAACTCAGTTTGTTACTGGAGCGGCTATTGCTGAACTTAATGCTAGTAATTTAACAGTAGGAACAGTTCCTGCTGCAAGATTATCAGGAGTAGCTTTTCTTAATATTCCTAATATATTTACTAATAATAAAAATACCTTTACAGGAGATGGAACAAAAGAAGCTTTTACTCTTCAGGCTAGCTATCCTATTATTAATTTTTTTAATCCAACTATAGGTCTTAATGAGAAATATGTAAGATTTTGGTATGCTGGTACAGAACTTCTTATTCAAGCATTAGATGATGCTTATACTACAGCGCCAACAATTTTCTCAATTAATCGTAGTGGAATAGTAACATGTTATGGTGGGTCTATTCATAGTCTTAATGCCGCTAATTTAGCTTTTGGATTTGTTCCTACAGCAAGATTAGGTACTGGTGCTGCTAATACTTCTACTTTTTTAAGAGGTGATGGAACATGGGCTGTTCCTCCTGATGTTGTTGGTGGTGGAGCAACTGGAGCATTTGTTCCTTCAGGAATGATTGCACTATTTGATACTAACTGTCCAGTCGGATGGACTCGTTATTCTGCATTAGATAATAGGTTTCCATTAGGTAGTTCAGGAGCCGGTGGAGTTGGTGGTTCTAATGATCACTCACATTCATTTGATGTAACTTCTGCTGGTGGTGGCAATCACGATCATTCATTTGGTGGTTCATTTGGTGGTTCAGGTTCTGGTAGTGGTAACTTTGGTGGAACTACTGGTGGACCTTCTAATTCTTCAACGGCTGATGCAGGTGGAAGTTTTGATGCAGGTAGAGGTGATCATACCCACGGATACAATGTTGCTGTTAATCTTAATGTAAACGTAACTACCAATATTGATGGAAGAACTGGTGCTGGTGGAGATCATTCACATAGAGTAGCAGGCGGAACAGGTGGAGCGAATCATATTCCTCCCTACTTCACAATGGTTTTCTGTCGTAAAGATTGAGGTGGCCAATGCGTAAGTTAGAGTTTAGAAACGATGACGAAAGTAAGAAGCGTTTTGAAGTATTGTTTCATGGTTTAATTGTAACCGGAAATACTAACACTAATAAAGGTTTAACTGTTCTCAATCGAGAGATTAATCTTCTGGATAAGTTAGAAAGTATTTCTTTACCCTGTGAATGTGGTAAGAAACTACCAGGTTTGGATGAGCCTGATAGAGAATTAAACTTTGGTGATGATCCTGTTCTGGCAATAGGTATTGACGATCCAGAGTTTGACTTACTCTATGACTATGTAGGAAAAGTTCCTTGGTCAATTGGTCAGCCGGCTCGATTAGCATTAAAGACTTTAGCATGGTTAAAGAATCCAGGTTCCAATGGAAGTTCGTCCAGCTAAACAAGGTGATTGGCCGTCTCTTATAGAGATACACAAAGGTCATTCCTTTCCGTTTCCTGACTTCAAGAATATGTTAGACGTTCTTGTAGTTGAACATAATGGAAAGGTGATAGCCTGGGGATATACTAAGAAATATGTAGAGATAGTATTTGTACCAAAGAAAGACTCCCTCAAAGTCACCAAAGTTAAAGCTCTCAAGTTGCTATCCGATAAGTCAACTGAACTTACTAGAGCGCGTGGAATTGACATGGTTCATTCTTACGTTAAGGATGAAGATTTTGTCAAGCTTCTAGTAGAGCGTTTTAACTATGGTGTTTGCACTGGGACACCATTATTCTTGGACCTAGACAATGGCTAAAGACGACAAGAAAAATATTTATAACACTACAATGGGGCAAGTGTCCCAATCTGAACAGAAATATAATGCTTTGTCCGATACCATTGGTGGTAGAGGTGATACCACTTGGGATAGGGCTACGGAAAACTATAATCCTGCATTTGAGGGATATAAAAACTATGCTTCTGGTGGTGGCCTAACTCCAGAAGATATTGATAGAATGAGAGGGGCTTGGAAAGCTACTGGTGAAGCTGGTGGAGGTGGCGGTGGTGGTGGGTGGGGAGGAATTAGTGCTAACCTTCCCGGTTCATCTGCCTATGCTAATCTTCATTCAGCTTATGCAAATGCTTACCGGCCTGACTATGGAGAAGCAGATACTGGCTTTAGAAAGTTAGCTGGTAAGGGTGGCGGATTTGATGAAGACCAGCTAAATAAGATTTACGGAAACGTAGATACACTGACTGGAATCGGACAAACCGGCGGTATTACTGACGAAGACAAACAGAATATTCTTAGAGAGTCACTATTAAATCAAGAGAAGACTGGCGGCTACTCTGAACAAGATAAGGCTTTAGTAAGAGCTAAGTCAGCCGCAAGCTCCCCAGCTTACTTTGCTGCATTAAAGGATAACCTTGCTAGACAGAGAGGTCAGACTGGTAATCTTGCTAATGCTGGTGCAGTAGATTTTAAGATGGCAAGACAAGGTGCCCAACAACAGGGTCAAGATAGATTGACTCAGGAGATGGCACTACAAGAATCTATTCGTGGTGGAAAGGAAAGAGCAGGACAGTTTCTTTCTGACCAATCAATGGATTTAACTGGATTGAGAACGGCTAATCAGTTAGCTGGTGCCCAAGCCGGTGGTAACTTAGGTCTTTCTACTCAACAAGGTATTACTGCTAATCAGGCTAGAGGATTAGCTGGATTACAGGAATCTCAAACTGGTTTAGGTCAGTGGGGATTAGGTCAAGCCGGAGGATTAGACCAGTTCGGATTAGCTCAAGCTGGTGGTTTAGACCAATTCGGATTGTCCAAAGCTCAATTGGATATGCAAGCTCAGATTGCTAATGCTCAGGGTGCTGCTGCTGGCTCTGCTGGCAGAAGTGCTCAACAATATCAATCTGCTAGGGACCAAGCTGAGTTTGAACAGTGGGTTACTCAGTATGGCAATCAACAGAAACAGTACGGTATTGGTGGTTTAGAGAGTCTATATGGTACTAACTTAGGTGCAAGTCAGAATTATTCTGGAATGTCATTAGACGCATTGAATAGTAAATACCAAACACAAGGCAATCTACTTGGATTAGCTAATCAGACTCGTGGTAGAACAGCAATGGAGAATATGTCTACTATTGGTGGATTGGTTGGTAGTGTTGCTGGAGTTGATTGGTCTAAGTATGGTGGTGGCGGACAAGATCCTTATACTGGTAGTACTGGTTGGGATAACTCTGGTGTAAATACTGGTGTTTCTTTTGGTGGTGGTAGTGGAGATAATTTTGGTGGTTATGGCGGTAGTGGTGTTACTTTCCGTCGTGATCCCAATAACTCTACTTATCAACCAGGTTATACTTTTGGTGGTGGTAATCCTGGTCCGGGTAACTATCCTTGGGAATAACTACGTTATTAGGATAATTCAATGCCTTACATCAGAAGAAACTATACGCCGTTTCAATACACTCCACAGAGTTACCAACCAGTAACTCAACAGCTTCCTTATGGTCAAGAGCAAGAACCATTTGACTATGAGAAAATGCTTAGGCCACAGCCTCCTCCACCTACTCAGGCTGAGAAGCCACCTATTGATTTCATGAAACAATATGAGGAAATTAATAGGAATAGACCTAATAGATTAGCTTATCAAGAAGCTGTTCAAAAAGGTCCAGAAGTGATTGAACGTGGCAAGTGGGCTAAACTAGCTGCCGCTTTGGCTGCTGGTGGAACCTACTTAGGAACAGGTGATCCTGTTGCTGGTGCTAAATTAGGTTCATCTGTTTATCAAGCTCCACAAGAAAAAGCTAAAGAACGGTATCGAGAGCGTATGGTTGGTCTTGGTAACATGGCTCAGTTTGAAGAGAGTGATGTTGCTGCCAAGATTAAGGCTCTTGAGATGCAACAGTCTGATTGGTATAAACAGAGAGAAGATGCTAGACAACAGAGAGCTTCTACTCTACAGGAAACACAAGAAGAGAGAGCAGGTAAACTGACTGAGCTTCAAATGAAGCATATTGTTCAACAAATGGACTTGGAGAAAACTGACACTTGGACTGAACCTAAGACTGGTATTACTTACAAGAGAGATTCTAAGGGTAATGTTAGAGCAGTTGGACAGACAGCTTTAACTCCAGAAGAAAGAGCTGCTGGCCTTGGAGCAGATGAAAAGGCTAGAAGAACTGCTGCTGAACCGTTTGAAGTAGCTGATGATGCTAGACAAGCTGCTAGTTCTTATCGTAATACTATGGCAGGAGTTGAAGGTAGAAAGGAAGTAGCAACTATTAATCAGCAGGGTGCGGCTGAACGGGCAGCTAAGAGATTAGAAGCTCAAGCTAAGACACTCAAGCCGGGTGATAAGAATGGACAGGCATTGTTAGAGATTGCCGCTTTTGTCCGTTCCAATCCAGCTTATGCTGATATGATTGTTATTGATTCAATGGGCTTACCACAAGCCGTTGGTAATAGTCTCATTGATACTGATGCAACTAGAGAAGCTAAGGAACAACTTAGAACTGCTGTTGAAGCGGCCTATAAGAAAGCTGCTGGCGGTCCGCCTTCTGCTCCTAGTCAAGAAATGACTCAACAAGTTAGAAGTAAGACTGACCCAAATAAAATAGAAACTGTTTATTCCTATGATGGTGGCAAGACTTGGAGTTTTGAGAGGAGGAAGTAATGCCGCCTCAAGGTAGAACTTATAATCCATCTGAGTGGGAACCTATCTCTACTCCCACTAGAACTTATAATCCATCTGAGTGGGAACCTATTAATAAGCCTGCGCCTAAAAAGGGTGGATGGTCTGATATTCCGGGTGGTGATTTCGCATGGAATTTTGGAAAGAAGATTGCCTATGACTTTCCAAAGTCTATGTTAGAGATGATGCCTGCGCGTCAGTCACTTCAATCTGAAAAATTACTTACTAAGTTAAAGTATGGAACTGAAGAAGAGAAACGCTCTACTAGCGAACAGATTGATAGAGATATTGCAGAGTTACAACAGCAAGTTAAAGAGCAATCTAGTAGTCCTTGGGGAATTGCTAAAGCTGGAATGAACGCTTTAGATCCAACTGGTATTGTTCCTGGGTATGTTGGGTTAGGAGAGTCATTTGTACATGATATTGGTGAAGAGAATTATGGTGGTGCAGCCGGTGACGTAGCTTTAGGCTTAGCTCCTTGGCTAATTGGTAAAGGATTAAATAGAACTGGTAGAGCTAACTTACCACAAGAACCTAGAGTTAAGGTAGTTCCACCTATCAGACAACATACTCTTAGTGAAGTAGCCGGTCAACCTTCTTATGTAAGGAAACCTGCGCCTCCACCACAACCACAATTACCAACTCCTACTAGATTACCTAATGCCCCTGAATCTCGTTTCTTAATGAGACAGGATGGCAGAGGAATTGACACTACTTCTCCATCTACTGCTAATATCTTTGATGTTGAGACTCCTGTTGTTGAGCAAAAGACTGGTTTAGCTAGGACTCCAAGATTAGCTAGGATTGGCGACCCGTCTAAAGCTAATGCCGTTCCACCTATTGAATCTTTACCAACAGTAGATACTTCTGTTGTTTCTGGTGCTGTTACTCCGCCTGAAATGGGAATGGTTTCAACTGGTAGACCTACGCCAGTTAAACAATCTCCTATTGTTAGTAAGTTTAGTCCTGATATTGTTCAGGAAGCTGGTGGCCCTAGACCTGTTGGTTCAGGTTCTACTATTCCTAGGCCGCCAAGTCTTTGGAATAAATTAGGATTCGGTGAGCAAACGGGTGGACCGTTTAAGAGATTCTTTATTCCTCCTGACCGTCCGGGTGGTGGAACCTTTAGAGAAAGATTAGAAGCCAAGCGGCAGGAGGCTTTAGCTAAAGGTGAGTTGCCTGAGGTTGAAGAGCCGTCTAGCGGTAGAGTTGTAGGAAGAATCAAACCTACTCAGCTTCAAAAACCTGGTGGAGAAGGAGAAGCTTATTGGGATCCACGTAAAGGATTAGTTCCTATACCAGTAGAAGAGCCTGTTGGTGCTGAACCTTTAGATACTGAATTTGCTAAAAAACTGTTTGAACAAAATGCTAGAAATGAACAGTTACCTGTTGAAACTCCAGAAGAAAAGAGTAAGAGATTAGAGTGGGAAAGAGGATTAGGAGTTGAACAACCTAAGGTTCCAGAAGGTCAGAAATGGGATAGAGGTAGAGAGCCAGATAAAGTTACTGATATTTCTATAAAGTCTAAAGAATATCAAAAAATAGCTAATGAACAAAATGTTTCTATGGGTGGAGTTCGCCCCGAAAGAGGCGTACCTGTAATTCATCCTGAAAGTACTGGAGGATTTAGGTATCATGAGAGGGGTGGGGAGAAGTGGGTTACTCATCCATCTTTAGCTAAACCTGCTGGTCCGTTTAAGACTGCTGAAGAAGCTTTTGATTGGACTTTAGATTATCAAGAGACTCCTGAATTTGCAGCTCATTTAAGAGAGTATTACGAAAGTAAAGGCACTCCAGAAAGTGAGATGCCTAGCTCTATTAGAAGAAATAAAGTAGATACCTCGGTTGTTAGAGAACCAATGAGGCAGCTTCCTGAGATTGAAGGTGGAGAAAGAGTTGTTCTAACTACAGATGAAGCAGCTAATAAAATTGCTGAATTAGACAGAACAAATGCTCCTGATGAAGCATATAGACAGGTTATTCTTGATGCTACTGAAAGAGGTAGAATAATCTTAAAGAAGGGTGAAACATATCGTTCAAAAGCTGCTAAGTTTATTGAAGGCAGACGCTGGCAAGAAAGAGATTCTCTATCTAAAAAAGAGCTTCCTGAAATTGATAGACCTCAGAAGATGAGTGTTGGAGATGATTTTGAAACTAAGTGGAACAAAGCAATAAAGGATGCTGAAGGTCAAGGAATCAATTGGCATGAGTACGATGATGTAGATGAGTTACGCCAAGCTATTATTAAGAGCAAGTCTAAGGATTTAAGTGTTCCTCAAGTTGAGCCTGTTGGAGAATTTAAAGAACTCTGGCACCCACAAGAAAATGATCCACCTGAGATTGCTACTAAACGTGAAGAGTTGGCTGAGATTGTTGGAGAAGTAGCTAACAGAACAGCATTTGATGCGGCTGATGTAAAAGAAGTAGCAAAGTTATATAATGAATTAGAAGACTTTGATAAGTTAAAAGATATGAAACCTTCTCAAATGAGAGTAAGAGAAGGTGGCTACAGTGGTAATGAAAAGGGAGTTGTTGGCCCTACAATAGTTAATCCAAAGACTGGCCGGCCTAATCTTGCTATGGGTGGTGCAGACCCACAAGTATTAAGACAGCTTGGTACAAGTCTATATACTAAGGACCGGCCATCAGTTCTTATTCAGGAATTGATGCAGAATACTGTTGATGAAATGAAGATTGCTAAAGTACAGGAGCCGGTTAGAGTTGCATTTACAGACAATACAAAGAATCCAGTAACTGGTGGTACTGCAAAGTCAATTACATTCCAAGACTTTGGCAGAGGTATGAATGAGAATCAATTATATAATGAGTTCTCTGACGTAGGCAAGAGTGGTAAGAGGAATATTCAAGGTGCTGCCGGTGGATTTGGCTTTGCTAAAGCTGCTCCATTTTTAGGCGGCGATTTCATGCGCGTTGAATCTGTTGTTGTTGAAAACGGCAAGAAGTTTAAGTACTCATTCCAAGGTAAACCTGAAGAGTTCTTAGACCAAGAGACTGGAGTGCCTCTTGAAAGAGTATCAGTCTCAGACAAAGATCCAACCGGAATGAGGATTGAAGTATTCTTTCCAGACAATAAGTATTTTGGCAAAGCAAAAGAATTACTACAGACAATTACAGAAGCTAGTCCTGATGTAAAAGACATTGAATCTTTTTCAAACTATAGGGAGGATGACACAGGACTACCTCAGTCTAATGTTAACAAGTTTACAAAACAAGGAGATACTGCTTTAAGTACATATCAAAGAGGACAAGTTGAGAAGTATCAGGGGCAACCCTTACCTAATTACAAGGATACTTTCTCAACACCAGAAAATGATTCTGTAATGTACTATGATTTAGACAATAAAGAACGTAGCGGATCTAAATTAATATTCTTAAATAATGGAGTATACTATCATGCTGAAAATATGGGTGCAAGTATACATGCAATGCCATTTATTCCTCCTAAGATTGTTATTGATATTAAATCTAAGGTTGCAGAGGGACATGATAAGTATCCATTTCCTGCTAATCGCCAAGGTTTGAATGATGAAGTAAAAGAAGATATTAGGAAATGGATTAACACAAATATTTTTGACCCGGCCAGAACTGCTCAGGGTAATGAACTTCAAAACTTATATGATAATACAAATCCTAAACCTGGAAAAAGACATCTTGTTATTGATTCTGGCGAGAAGTACCATCCAGATGAATTAGCTAGAGTTGAGAACAGTCCTACGCTTAATAATATTGCCCATCATATGGGTGATATGTTAGAAGATTTAGCTGGTCTCTTTACTCCAGATGAAGTTGTAGGAACTACTGATAAGTATGGATTTAGAATTGCAGACCCCGGTTCAGGGGGAATGAACATATCTAATCCATCTACAAGTCAACCTGACTTAAAGACTATCGTTACACTCAATCCGTTTGATGGTTTTTATTCTGGTCTTAGTAAGAATTGGACTTATGTTCCAAAACAGTTAACACTGGCTGAAGCTTCAAGAAGATTTGTGCATCTTATTAAACATGAGTTTGCACATAATTTGAAGAGAGAAGAAGGCGCTGGCTTTACATGGGCCTTTTCACAAGTGGACACCCGTTTTCCAGACACAGCACATTATGAAGCTCAAATACTCAAAGCTATCACCGACCCAACAGGAAACTATGTTGCAGAGGTACCGGAATTACTACGGGAATATCTTGAAGCAAGGCAACGCCCAGAGTCTAAGGAGGATATTCTCGCTAGACAGGGAGCAAGCATTGAGACTGAAGGAGGAGGAGAACCCAAAGGAATATCTGGAGATGATAAACCTGATGGAACAGGAATTACTGGGGGAGAAGTAGATACTAGTGTAGTTAAAACGGAACCTGAGTGGTGGGGTAAACCTGCTAAGACTGTTAAGATTGGTGAGAACTTAAGTAGGAAACTCAAGCCAACTGAAGCACAGAAATTAGACTATACTGAGGACATTGGAGAGGGAGCACCTAAGAAGACTCCATTAGCTGAACGGTTTGGTGTTGAACCAACTGAACCTATTATTGAAGAGCCGCCTAGTGTTAAGAGTAAAGCGGAGAAGTTTGGTTATGGTGAGCCTGAACACAAACCGGAACCGCCTCTGGTACCTAAACCGGCTTTTAAGTCCGGTACGGGAGTAGCTGATCCTAATAGGTTTGATGTTATTCCAAAGACTCAGAAGGGTAAGGCAGTTAAAGATGTAGTTAAGAAGGCTGAAGTTTATCCAAAGGTTCCAAAAACAGTTGATGATATTATTGCTGACAAGAAAGCTAAGAATCCAGTAGCTAAAGATCCTACTTTTAGTGAGGCCGTTAGAGCCTTACCTAAGAGGTTCAGGAATAGTGCCGTCTATCGTGCATTGTATGAGCCGGTTGGAGTTTCATCCTTAACTAAGCTAGAGAGAATGGGACCGAACGGCCAGAAACTAGCTAAGATTTTAAAGGATGAGAGAACCGAATCTAATAGATTAGGCGGTGAACATGCCTTGTCTACTAGAAAGGTTAGGCAGGTACTTGATAAAGACCAGCAGTTAGAAGTAGTTAAACTCTTAGACGGACAGATGAATCTGAAGGATGCCTCTTCTCAAGAGGTTAGAGATGCTTATACTCAATTAAGAATCTCTACTGAAAGATTAGGTAATGAAGCTGTCCGGTCGGGCGTAATGATGCGTAACTCTAAAGGTGAGGTTGTTCCCTTCCAGAAGCATAGGGGAGAATACTTCCCGCATCGTTACCCGGAAGAGCTATTCAAAGACCTTGTTGCATTAGAAGAGAAGTTACTAAAGGCTGGTAACTCTCCGGCTAAAGTCGATGCTATGATGAAGAACATTAGAGAACGTGGTGAACGTTTCTCTTCTGCTCAACATGCTAGAGACTTTAACTTACCCGGCTATGACATGACTCTTGATGCTTTAGAGAGGCATCAATATGAAATGGCACAAGCTATTACTAGAGCCAAGCGGTTTGGTGGTAGGGATGTTGCTGATGCGGAGAGTAGGATTAGTAAGCTGATTGCTAACGCAGAGGATTCTACTAGGGCCAAAGAGATAGTGAATGATTACCTGCAAAGGAATGATATTACTGCTGACCGAGCGGCACAACAGGCAATCTACAATAAGATTGTTAAGTGGGAAGTAGGGACTAAGCTATCTCAATTCTTCCTTACTAACATGGGTGACTTGGCCGGTACTAATACTGCATTAGGAGTAGCTAATACTCAACAAGCTATTCTTAAGGTTCTTAGTGACCCGCATGGTAGTGCTGATTTAGCAACCCGCGCCGGTTCATATGTTCCTATTGTTAGGAAAGAATTAATGAGGGATGTTAGAGCCGGTAAGTTACTAGAGAAAGCCTATGGTACTAACACTTCAGAGAAGATTGTTAGGACTATCTCTACTATGGCCGGACGGGCTAATGTTATTCAATTGTTTGAGAAGGCTAAGAAGGATAAGAAGTGGGCTAAGACTCTGGCAGACTTTGTGGATGGTGATGTTAATGAAGTCTTAAAGCAGGATAGTCTTACTGATGAACAGGTAGACTTTGGTGCAGCTAGAGGAGCAGAGGTTGCTAATGGTGTGCCGGATGAACTAACACTTAGTAGTGCTATGTTCAATAAGAATCCTCTTCTTCGTTTACCGTTCTTATTCAAGAGGTTTGCTTTCCTCAATACTAAGAACATGGTTGACGCTATTAGAAGGCAACCGGACTTTAAGAGGAAACTAGCTAAGGCTGCTATTCTAGTTGGAACCTATCAGTTAGCCGGTGAGATTATTGGAGATGCTAAAGCGGCTATTACTGGACTAGCGGCAGGTGATGTTGGTGCAGAGATTTGGAATCGTGGAGATTTTATTGAGTCTAAGGACTGGCCGTTAAAGGTTGGCAAGACTATCGGGGGTAAAGTAACTGATAGGATTATGGCTAACTTCCTACAGTCTGCATTGTTCGGTATTGTTGGTGATGTTACTGAATCAATGGTTAGAAGACCACTTGGTAAAGCATCAGGTGCAGCATTTGGTCCAGTCGGTAGTGACTTAGATGAACTAGTCGGTTCAATTGCTAGTGCTTCTGGTGGTAACTGGGCACCGGCTGGTAAGATGATTGCTAAAAAGATTCCGTATGTAGGAACCGGATTAGCAAAGCGTTGGTTTAAAGAAGAAAACAAGATGAAAGGATTAGGTGGATTATAGGAAACCACTGGACTCAGAGGTCTCCAATAAATTCTACCTTTTCCGCTCTTAATCCCTTCGGTCCTTGACATGGGATGAATTGAACTACTGGTCCTTTAATAGTAACCGGAGGACTCATAGCTTTCAATTCATCCCAATCTCCTTTGTAATGCTGAGCATGGAAGAAATACTCTTGACCTTGTTCGTCAAGAATGAAGCCATACAACGAAGGCTTAATGGTCTTAACTCGGCCTAGCATCTGTTTGCTCCAGACTTTTCAAGTAGTTAATAGCTCTGACCATCACCCTAATAAAGACCTCATTACCTTTGGAAATATGGGAGTGTTGTAGCTCCTCTACCATAGCTTCCACTTCTTCCTTACTCATTAGAAATACATCACTAATTGGTGTCTTAAGATATTGCATTACATCTTCTCCGTATTCTTTACCCACCACTCAATACAGAACTTGGTAAGCTGATACTTAATGTCCTTGCCGCCGGTCTTCTGGACTAACATCCCGCCTTGAATTAAAGTCTCAACTATCCTATCTAGTTCGAGGCTATCGAAATCTCCAAAGCCTTTTTGTATTACCCGCTTCCTAGACAACTCGTAGTTCTCTGCTGTAAACATCATCATTAGAAATGATTTGGTAGCTCCAGAAGCGGCACTCTTACCTGTCATCCCGGCCACTGTTCTAGCAGTATTACTTAAGGTTGAACAAGCGTTAATAGCATCTATAATATCCTCATCCTCTAACACCATCTCTTTACTTCTAGCTAGTGAAATGCAAGTGGCAATCTTAATAACATGGTCATTCATCCGGTCATGTGTTCCGGTCTTATCATCTACCTCTCTTGCCCGGTACTTGTAGAACCAGTCATTGTACTCTCTCTTAGCGGCATCGGACCACGACATTGTTCCTTCTAGTTTGGATAGTTCTTTAAGGTAACAGGCTAGCTTAGCGTAGTCTATTTCAATAACATTATCAATCATGCTATTGGCGCGGTAACGTTTGTCTGCACTAATCAGTAATGTCCTACCAATGAAGCCGCCTCCCAAGTGGGATTTGTCTACTGTCATGTCAAACATTTCCTGATTGGCTCCGCTTAGTAATGTTAGACATGGAAATCGGAGTCTCTCAACCGGCGAATTCTTGAGAGTATTAACCCATTCAGGATTGTAATGAGCATCATAAAGGTCTGTGAGTATTGTGAGTGCATGTTTAGCTTCGTATAGAGATGATGCAAACTCCCCTGAACAGAGGAAACCTCTGGCATCTTTGAAAGGAATTGAACCGTTTTCCTTCGCCTTAACAATAGCCAGTTCTTTAATGATTCCTTCAATTGAACCTCGTCCACTAATCACTCTAGTGTTGTCAACTATCTTAACTAGCTTGGTAGCTACACTAGGACCGAATCCTTTTCCTAATCCACTCCTACCCATTAAGAGTATGTATAGATTAGGCTTAAGCTTGTATGCTCCCTTGTTAACTACAACATTGGGAGAGACAATGGCAGATATGGTTGCCAGTCCCGACCAGTATATCCATTGTTTAGGTGTTTCGACAAAATCAGTTTCCTCTAATAGTAAGTCCAGCCATGACATTGTAAGGTGTCCCTAGAACTTAAGTTTGTTTAGGTCTTTGTAATTGTCTCCGTATTCAAAGTCACAGGGTATTGTTAAACTCCCACGCTTCAAGGAACAAGAAGAGAAATCGATAGGCATTTCCATTATCGGTTTAAGTTCCTTGCAAATGTCTTTGTATTCTCCAACCGGCATGAAGTAAGTGAGACTATCGTGTGCTTCGTTAACTAAACGAATAGGATATTTCCTACTCTTAATACACAGTGCCGATTGGGTTAGTCTGTCTTTAACTGTTGACTGGGGAATGAAAGCAAATGCCTCCTTATAGAGTTGATTTCCTGGCCGGTCGAAGAATCTTCTAAGTCTACCAAAAGGATTGATGATGGCTCTTGAGGTATCAATTGCATCCTTAACATCCTTATGGAAGACTTCCACAAGATTTGGGGTTGCTTGGTGGAATCGGCTGAGGATTTGCTTTGCCGAGAATGGACTAGCTGTAAAGTTAATTCTGAATCGTCGGCAATCGGATATAATGTTTTTAAGAAATTCTCTATCTTGCATATTATAATTACCTGCATGTCTCACCTTCTTCCCAATGAATCTTTCCGGCCCGTCTTTAGGTAAACTATCTGCTCGTTCATCAAACTCATATGATAGATTAAACTCTCCACCAAACAGTACAAGAACAGCAGTCCGGCGGTGAATGTCAATTTTATCAAATGCTTCTAAGAGTCTTTCGTCTCTGCTAAGGAGTGCGACGATTCTTGCTTCAGCTTGGCTAAGATCGATATTAACGATAACATCTCCTGCGTCAGCAATAAGCATCCTTCTAACATCGTGTCCAGCGTCGCGTTCATCTCCTTGCTTTGTAAGTGTTTTAAAAGCGAATCCAATTTTGTAAGGTCTAACGGGAGGGTCCAAAACACTATCTGAAGTTCTTCCCGTTTCGGTTCCAACAATTCTAACTTGCGTCCGCATACGTCCATCAAGGTCTGGCAATGCGTAGAGATACGTTGAAAGAGTCTTATTAACTCTGCGTAGTTCGAGTATGTCTTGTAATACTGCACGGTAGGATCCATCTTTCACCCTGTCTTTCAACATCTTTGAAATTGTGTCTTCGTTGGTAGATAATTCTTTGTCAACCGGACGAAGCTTCATCTGTTCATAAAGTAATTCTTTAACTTGCTTAGGTGAATTGTAGTTAATGGCTCTACCAACGGCTACGTCTAATCTAATCTGAACAAACTCTGCCCAAGCTTCATACTTAGCAGTAAGGTATCCTCTTACTCCTTCATCTATTTTGAATCCAACTTTCTCCATTCCGAAGTAGAGGTCGTGGAGTTTGGTAATGTAGTTATAATAGAATCCTTTAAGATCCGTTTTGTATAGATCTGATAGTATCTCCAGTTCGACTTCTTGAGCTTCATCAACCTCGCAATCCACCGCGGAATCTTTAGCATTATAAAGAAACCATCTGTCGATTGAGTGTTTGCCAAAAACAAATTCTTTACCTTCATCTTTATAGTAAGGCTCTCTTGTCCAGATACTGCCGAGGAACGCCAAACCAACATATGGAATCTCCGGATTAATTGTATGTGCCTTGAGAGATGTATCGCTTTTCAATCCTTTGAACTTAAAGCCAAGCATCTCCATCTTCTGCTGGTCAAACTTAAAGTTCTGACCGGCCACTTCCTTACTTCTGAATAGCTTATCAAGTATCTGCCAGATGTATGCTAGGTCACTGGTTGGAATAGTTGTTAGTTCGTATCGTCCAACCCTTTGGAAGAGCGGGATGGAGATGGCTTCGTATCGATTGAAAGCAATACTAATACATCCTGGTACTGTTGATTCAATTGTTTCAATGTCTGCAAAAACTCTGTCCGCCTGCTTACTTCCGCGCTCAATAAATCGTGATACATCAACTGAATTTCTTGCAATAGTGAGTGCCCTTTCAGGTAATGAGAAGCCCACGCTCTTCGACTCATCGATTGCCCTTTTGATGTCAAGTGCTACCACCCATTTCCATACGTAAGAGAACATTCCTTTACTTGCATCATGGTCCCCGGAATCATCAGATGATCTAATTAGATGATTCGGTGAGATCGTTGCTACTACCTTGCAATCTCCTACTTGCGACGGAAGAATTGAACCTCTGTAATTAAGATACTTACTAACTCCAGTAACCGTCTCAAGTGCGACAGGCCCAACAGCAAGTATACAGTTAGGATTAATAGATAGTATTTCCTTGTAGAGTCTTTCCTTTTCTTCCTCTTCATCACAAACCGTCTTGATTTGTTTAGCATCGTTGAAGGGAGGTTTGTAACGGTATACATATGTCAACCAGAACTCTGTTCTCCAACTAGGATAACCTAAGTCAGTAAAGATTCTGTCTAAGAGTTCTCCACCTGCACCATTGAAAGGTTTCTGTAGCCGGTCGTCTGATTGATTTGGAAAGTCACCTAATACTATCAGCTTACTATATGGATTCCCTTGCCCGCTTACCATGTTAGGCATCTTATTGTGCTTCTTCTCCTATCCACTTATCTTGTTCTTTCTTTAATGCCTCTTGTAATAACTTATTCTCTTTAGTCAGCCGGTCGATTTCCGCGAGGGCGGCGTCTCGCTGGGTTCTCGCCTCGATCAATTCAGCAGCCATCTCTGCCACGCCAGCGCATCCGGTCAAGGTTAAGGCGCGTTGAACGGTGGGCGAGACGACAGGATTCCACGGTGCGTTCATTGATGCCTTGCGGTGCGTCTCGGTGAATGGCGCGTCGGTCATGGCGTCACCATCTTCGGGATGGGCAATCTCAAACAGTCCATCTAAATGCTTTCGCATGTCTTCGTTCTCTTTCGTCAGCCGTGCCATCTCGGCATTATAATCTTTCTTCGCAATACATTCAGTATTTTCACATGCCTTCGCTACCACTCGCAGTTCATCTCTCTCCTTTCTTAGTTCCTCATGTGAATCACAGAGTAACTCGATGTGACTGTTCTTAGCACTACTCCGCTTAAACATTTTTACTTTGTCTTCTGAGTAAATCATTCCTTAATCTCCTATTTCTTCTAGCCCTATTTAAACAGGTTCTACATCCTCTAGTCCTTGAGGGCGGCGTCGAACGCTTCCGCAGACCGCTCTGTCTCTGGATGAGGAATCCAAAACGGCGCGTCGGTCATGGCGTCTCCGTCTGAAAGGGACAATTCTTGCTGCAAGGTTCTGCCTGTTCTGTTGTGGGCGTATTGTGGTCGCCGTAGTCCA
>Ga0137317_1000006_pt1 | contig 48457 bp, 64 predicted proteins | sample EasRivERMZT266_2_FD_106651 | JGI IMG/M metagenome (GOLD analysis project Ga0137317, IMG submission 106651) | Soil microbial communities from meander-bound floodplain in the East River, Colorado, USA - East River MetaG ERMZT266_2 | ecosystem: Environmental > Terrestrial > Soil > Floodplain ...
CTGATGTCATAGGTTTCGAAGGGATTCCCTAGTTCTTCGACGTGAGGTATTGCCTCTCGTTTCATAGCCATCGTTGCCTCAAACCTGGCACGGTGTTCTTTACTCCATCTCTTTACGGGCATTGTCGTGCTCTCCTATTTACTGCGGAATGCAGCTAATCAACTACTTTTGACTATCCTCCATTGCCTCTACAATGCCTCTGTAAGCCTCTAGGAAGCTCACTGGTGAGTTATTCCTAGGGGGCAGGTAGGGGGATAGCGCTCAGAGTAGTGAAACGCTTTTCTGGAGCAATTCAAGTAAAGTGGGAGCAGCAATACGTTGTTGAATCTGCCGTACTGGGTCCTGAATAGGACGCTCCCACGATTGGGTTTCATATTCGTAAAACCAACCCGTATTAATCCTATTGACTTTTAGGAATATATCCAGTACAATCGTGTGTCTGCAACCCCCTCGCAAACCCCTAGGGCAAGTACACTTTAAGGAATCGTGCCTACCTTCTCGATAGATATAATACTCCTTAACCACATTGAACCATCCATCGAACTTAACTATTCGATAGACGTATTCATGTGTCTGTCTAATGTTATATAGACCACGTTCCCAGTCAGACACCTTAATCTCCCTAGGTCAAACTCCCCACCCTCAAGAACCAGTATAAACTCCTAAGTAGTCTAAGTCAAATGCACACCCTGACTTTAATTCTGTTTATGCGCTTCCTACCTTCCACAAGCACCTATGATAGGTTTTTCCACCGTAGGTGGAACGTTCTAATAACTACAACCGCCAGGTTGTGCTGGCCTTCCGCCTCGTGCGGGCGCTGATGATAGGTTTTTACAACCTACGGTTGTCTAAACCTTTAGGGCACAACCGCAGGTTAAATGCTAATGCGAATGAATTGCGAGCTTCGCTCAACGAAGCGAGATGCTTCGACAACTGGCAACAAGACACAAAAAAACCCCACGACCGTTAGGCCGTGGGGGTATCAGGTGAGCTAGAACTAAGCGGCTGCCTTTTCCGCCGTCGCTTCGTCAGCCAATGCCTTCACTACCGAAGCATCATGGGCCGTGGCAATGCGGACCACGTCGGCATTAGTCGCAAGGCTAGTTAGGTCAGAGTAAACCTTGACGATGGCACTAGCGAGCGCGCCACCTTCCTTCGTGCCGATGCGTTGCAGGATCGCGTTGTAACGAACGCCATCGTCCACGAAGTTAGCAATCGAGGACAACGCCTCGCCCAACTTATCCGTCGAATTGATCTCAGGATAAAGCGCACCAGGTTGTGCTTTGTTCCCTTCCGCGCCCTTATTTGTGCCGCGGGGTTTCTTTGCCAGCAAATCGGCAACCTTGGCTGTGGTCGCAAACTTGCGCGGCTCGATAGCGAGTAGCTGCCCAATCGTGATAGGATTAGAGGGCTCGCTATTCCAATCGCCGTTCGCATCCTTCGTGCGCTGGTACAGCACGAAAGGTTTAGTTCGACGCACGGCCGCTTCCGCCGTGTCGCCCATGCGCTCGCCGTACAAGCCGACGCGGATCGTGTCCTTGAACCGTTCGGCGATAGCCTGCTTGCGTTGGTAGATGCTGAATGCCTTTGACGTGACGGCCACACGCCTATTCAACTCGAAAGCAGCGTCGGCAAGCAAGCCGTTGAGCTTCGCCGGTTGACCCTCCAAGTCAGTCAACGTCTTGGGCGTTCCCGGCTTGGTTGCGCCGTTCATCAATGCCCTGATCTGTTGGACGGTATCGAAGATGGAGGCATCGGCCGGGAAATACTTGGAACCGGCCGGGAACGTCGCAAACTCTGCGACAAACTCAAGTGCCCAATGACCGTTGCGTTCGGTTCGCGTGCCATCGGGAAGCTTTACCTCCGTCTTGTAGTAATCCCACGGTCCGTTATAGATAGGCCACTTGGAACGCGAGTCAGTATCGGGGAGGTTCTTCTCGTCAGGCCGGCGATACCCGTACGGTGCCTTGTTTCCTTTCGCCCCGTCACCGCGAAACTTGTAGCCCATCAACGGCACTTGCGACAGAACGGGGTTACCGTTCTTATCCTTCTTGTTCTTGTAGGCGTTGACTAGGGCCGCCTCCAAGACGATTGGTCCCGCGTTCGCATCTTTCTGACTTTCGATCGCGAACGTCAGCGCCTTTCGTGCCGGTTCCGGCAGCTCCGCTCCCAATTCCAACGCAAGGGCGGCATTGCTCCCTTTCATGGCAATCAACGTCGGCGGTATCTCCGAAGCGTCGGCAAGGCTAAACTTAGCCTCTTCGATAGCATCAAGCCGGGCCTGATTGATTGCCACGTTAGAGCCTTCATCCAGCTTGACTGCCTTGATGACGGCCACGATCTGATCAGAGTGTACGGCCGCAATTCGCTTCGCGGCCACCTCGTCATCATGGCCGACCCATTGCCGGAAGAAATCGGCTTGTGAGGTAGGCGAAAGCAACGTCTCGCCTTCCTTATATGGGCCGATAGCCTCCCCAGCCCCCACGGTAACAGTAAAGGCAGGAACAGGCGCCGGGGCAGTAGATGTTACCAGTACCTTCTTAGTGTTAGTTCTCATAGTACGCTCCGTGTCTGCCGACCTATCATCATTTGAGGATAGTCTAATCGGCAGGCTTGAACGTACAGACCATTACAGAGCACCTATATGCGGTGATGTAACAGTTAGCACATCAGCTCATATCAAGCTAGCCTGTAGATGTGAAGTTTCAAGGTTCCCAATAGTTCAAGCGCACACCGTTACCGAAGCAACGGCCATACACTAGGCTAGGTTCGCATTCGCCTACTGTATTGATTGAGATACCATCACAATTCCAGTAGACAATATCCCGTCGCAACGCAGGCACGGGATAATGAGCTTCCCCGATACCGTAGTTGTATGCAGTTCCTCCGATCCATGCCTTGCGTGACTGGGGATCAGCGTGCTTGCGTCTGCCAGTCTTGTGACTGATAGCATCGAAGCTTTCCCACTTGCGCAAGGTGTGAAGCTTGTACGCGTCACTAACACCCATTGAATATTGGAAACCATGCCGCGACACGTCGAGATCATACAAGTGGCGCATCTTTGACAGTCGAAGATACGTTGCACAAAAGTCAAAGCCAGATCGTGCATAAGCATCGCATAACGTGGTGAACTCATGTTTTAGGCCGCATGTAAGCATTACACATACCTCCCAAAGACGATGTAGAGTGCAGACAAGAACAAGGCGAACATAGAGATAGCGAATGTGGCCGATGATAGGTCGATCATGGTCGCGCGCTCCGGTAACGGCGCAACGCCTTACGAGCGTCGCGTGCTACGTTGCCCTGCCAATCCGTTGTATTACGAAAGAGTAGATCGGCAGCACGTTGACGCGCATCACGATCATGAAAGCCTAACGCCGCTTGTGCGCAGGCTTTCGCATAGTCATCGGGACAATGCATCACGACTGCGATGCAAGCATCCCGATACATCTTGAGAGTAACCATATCAAGCCTCCTGTAGTTCAGACACTAAGGCTATCAAGCGGACCGTTTCTTGTTCTCTCATTGTTCCTACAGTCTAATCGTCATAAGAGGCTAAGTCAAATGCAGTTCACGCATAGTTGATCAATAATCACACGATCGTGATAATGAGACCATAAACCTAGCCTAAGTGCTTGATAACAACGTAGTTTATTCGTAAGCAATATCAATAGGTTAGCGGACAATTAGAGTTTCTCTTGTAACCTATTGATACTCTTACGTTATTCTTTTATAGGTTAGTAGTAAGGAGTAAGTCTTACGTTAGGAACGTAATCACATATGTTATATCATTACGTATTCTATTGGTTGTAGGTAAGATATCTCTTACGTAATGAATTACGTATAGGATAACAGTCTTACGTTAAAACATATGATATCATATGTATACTATAGGTTGTAAGGGTTAAAATGCATAGGATTTCTGTCCTGAACACAACCAGAAATTGATAGTAGGGGGTCGTACCCGTCATCCGGGCGCGAAGCGCACACCCCGAAAATATCTCACCAGAATTTTTACACCTCAAAAATATCTGACAGAAAATTTATCTGAGAGAATCATTTCTTACTCCATAACCAATGTAGAAACATATGGTAGAGTGTTAGTATTACTGCTAACTCAAATAATAGAATCCAGATACAATTAGGATTACACCACTCACCCCAAGGAATTAACATTTGTTTTATACTCCGCATATTTCTTGGCTACATACGCCCTCAAGAACTCTAATTCCTCATCATTGAATTCCGTCCACGAATTCCCTTGTAATATATTATATAACTTTAATAGAGATTTCTGATCCATCTATTTATGTACCTTTCTGTTCCAATAAAGCTGCTACTACTTGTCTTCCAATCTCGTTAGTGTTTTTAGTCCAAGTCAACCAGTTACTCTCTAAGAACTTAATCCTTAAGTCTAAAGATTCCACCTGTTGTTTAAGTATCTCTATTTCTATTTCTGGTGATTGTTTAGTCATATTTTTAGTCTCCTGTTTTATCCTTATAAAACTGTTTCATCTTTTAATAAAACTTGACAAAGGGTATGGAAGTATGATATACTATTGTCCAATGAAGAAATATATTTATTTTATTATCATAGGTTGTCTGCTTATAGCAGGTACGGCGTATGGACATGAATGGTTTGATCCTGAATGTTGCGATGGAAATGACTGCATTAAAATTTCATGTTCTGATGTAGAGAACCAAGGAAGTAAATATTATTATCAAGGTATAGAAGCGAAGAAGGTTTTACCTAGTCAAGACGAAAACTGTTATGTCTGTCCTAGGTATTCGAATGGTATCATAGATTTAATCCGTTGTCTATATATTAAACAGCATTTAACATAGTATCTTCGATACGCGTTGTCGAAGACAACATAGGAAAAAACAAAACATGGCTTATTACAAAGGTAGAGAAGTTTCTATTGAGTCTCATATTCCGGTAGATTATAAGGTTATTATTGTCAACAAGGATGGTACTACGGAAACAGTCGATCTTGCAGCAGTTACGTTGAGTAAGAAAGAAATCGTGGAGTTCGTCAAAGGCGAACAGAAGCGTATGGAAGATCAGAAGAACCGTTCTGAGAAGCGGGATACTGAGTACGTAGAAGAAATGAAGATTAACAAAACACCCAAGGGTGAGAAGGTTGAAAAGCCAGTCACAGCTCTTGTTGCTCAGAAGCCCGTAGGAGCGCTCTAACATGGATATGGGTCTATTATTTTGGTTCTTGATCATCCTCTGTATCTTGTCCTACATCGGGGCATGGGCTGGATGGGCTGGACCTTGGGTATATGGTTCTAACGTACTTAACCTAATTCTCTTCAGTCTCCTAGGCTGGAAGGTCTTCGGGCCGATATTACGGTAATGAGAGATCTATACGATCCTGTTATCATGGTAATAGCGATCGCATTGGTCATTATTCTAGCTCTGATGCTTTCTTGATATGGATGTTATATTTGGTGAATGGGCAATTCCAATAATCGTTGTTATTGCCCTAGGCTTAATAGCCCTAGTCATTGTCTGGAGAGATAGAGATGCTCTTTAAGGTAGGATATTTTGGTTGTCTAAGTGTAATAGTATTTATTGTAACTATAACCATCTTTACCCTTTCTAATATCCTCAGTGAGTGGATGAGTAGATAAGAAATGAAATATACAGATAAACAATTTAATTCGTCTTTCAATGCCCTAAGGGTCTATATAGACAACTCTGGGTACGGTAGTTTCATATCTGATACCACCGTAAGAGAAATCGTTAAGGTTGTCCTTAACGCAGCTTAACAAACAAGGAAAAACTTTAATGACTATAGCTGACGCCACCGAGAATAACATTCTCAAACTTATCTTCAATGCCACAGCATGGACTAACGTAGCACAGAACAATGCTTCGTCTCCCCTGACGGACATTGCAGTAGCCCTCCATACCGCAGACCCCGGTGAAGCAGGTACACAGGCTACCTCAGAAGCTACTTATACCTCCTACGCCCGTGTCAACGTGGCCAGGACTACAGGTGGCTGGACTGCTTCTTCAGCAGGTTCTACCTCCCCAGTAGCCAACATCGACTTCCCAGCAGGTACAGGCGGTTCCGGTACAGTGACCCATTTCTCAGTCGGTAAGACTGGTGGTGGTGCAACTGAAATCCTATGGTCTGGTACTGTGACCCCCAATATCGTAACAGGTAACGGTGTCACTCCTAGACTGACCACTGCCTCTACCATTACGTTAGATTAATGATTGTAGAAGCTGTAGGGGTTTCTGCAGGCACCCTAAGTCCTGATAAAACCTTATCCAAAAGGATCGAAGCTGCCATGGTTGAGTCTATTAAAAAGTCTCAAGCAGACGGTATTACCGATCCTAAAGTGATTAAGGAGGAAATGATGGCTGCTCGTGAGCGAGTTACTAGAAGCCAAAGTTGACAGTTTAGAACTGAATCGTATTAGTCAAGCCAGACGTATTCGTAGATTAGAGAAATGGGTTGATACCGTCTCTTCTCCTCTATGGAAACGTCTCTGGTTCGTAATACAAGGTTATAGATTTCGTCAACTAGGAGTCTGGTATAAGGCTGAATGGAATAAAGATGGTTGGGAATATTAACTAGTGGCTACTACTCTATTCATGCGGGAGACGTTCAATAGCGGTCTTGGGCTGTATGGCGATGCATTGCCAACGAGAGGAGCAGGACTCGTTACTGTTACGGTCAATACTGCTGCTTCCGGAACCAACATTCAGTGGACGAAGACCACAAGTGGCGGCTTGATGGAGTGGATCAGCGGTAGGTCACCTGTAGGTGGCTGGACGCTCGCTGGTACGATGACGTTCAATATCTGGGCGGCAGAAAGCAACATGAGTGCCAACTGCGGTGCTCGTGCCCGCTACTACAAGCGAACCGCGGCGGGTGTTGAGACTGAAATTGCATCCAGTCCGGCCGATGATGGTGTGGAGCTTGCTATTACCACGCGTGAGGCACACAACTGGACAGAGACACCAACTTCGACAGCATTTGCCGAAAACGATCGTCTCGTTATTAAGTTCTTCATCACAAATATTGGCACGATGGGCGCAGGCTTTACCTGCACGATGGCATACGGCGGACCAACAGGTGCTGCAGATGGCGACAGCTTTGTTACGCTTACAGAGACCGTAGCTTTCAAGGCTGAAGACCGGTCTAATGGTTATGTGCTGATCGCACACTGCAATGGCACCGATGCCTCTACCACATTTACGGACAGCAGCAGTCGCGCTCAGACGTTAACTGCCTTTGACAATGCACAGATCGACACGGCACAGTCTGTGTTCGGTGGTGCCTCGATGTTGTCGGATGGGGCTGGTGGAGACAGGGTTACCATCGGAAGCAATCCAGCCGATTTCGTGTTTCCTGGGGACTTCACCGTTCACTTCTGGTATCGTCTCAATTCCCATGGCAGGTATCATGGACTCTACAGTTCAACCCCGTTCAATGGGGCGTTCTGCGAGAATCTTACGATCCTGCAAAGTGGTTCAAATCAAGTCCTTGTCTATACAGAGCTGAGTGGTGCCCTCATCACTGGCACATCTTTTATTTTTTCGGGGACTTGGCATCACATCGCGGTCACACGTTCAGGCTCAACACTACGGTTGTTTATAGACGGTGTTGAGGATGGTTCGACGACAGACACTAGTATCTTCCAGAATGGTTTCGATGTAACCCATGAACGTCCAACGTTTGGAGTAGATGGGCGAGTGAACAATGACTCCCTTGATGGTTGGATTGACGAAGTAATCGTTAACAATAACACGGCGTTGTGGACAGCTAATTTTACACCCCCAGCACAGGAATTTACGCTTGCTAGTTCTCTCATTTTCACACCTAATGCTTATTTTCTACCCTTAATAGTGAGGTAATTCTAAATGCCTAGTGGCAGATATTATACAGTCTTTTTTAACGACGTGACGGTTACTGCCGCACAGGACTTCTTTGAGTTAGTCCCAGCAGCTACTTGTTGCACTGAAATTCTAGAGATTCATCTATCGCAACAAACTGAAGTCGGTGATGCGAATGAAGAAATGCTTAACATTGTCGTTAAGAGTGGTCAAACTACAACCGGTTCAGGTGGAAGTACTCCAACCCCTGTTCCCCTCTCTTTCGGAGATGCAGCTGCAGAAACAGTTACTAAAGTTAACAATACTACAAAAGCAACTGCTGGCACTATCGTCACTCACCACGCATGGTGGTGGAATGAGAGAGTCCCCTTTGATGTAGTCTTCACCCCTGAAACAACTATTGTTCTCTCTCCTAGTAGAAGGTTAACCATTGAACTTGTAGGCGCTCCCGCAGATACCATGGATATCAGCGGTTACGTTGTGTTCAAGGAATACGGCGGAGCATAATACTCGATGGCTCGCGGTGGAGTCTTCCGACCGCGCTTCATCGCGCCTAGTACAACCCAACTCCCTGGGTTAGCCACTCTAACTAAAATACCTGTTAACATTGTATCTGGTACAGCTGAAGCAGCTGGAACAGGTACAGCACAGGCCGTCGGAACAGGCATATTCTCTGCTGTAGCTAATGCTGCAGGTTCAGGAGTTGCTACCGGTATAGGCGCTAGTACAGCCGCTTCTACAGCTGCTGCATCTGGTACGGGAGTAGCAACTGGTATCGGTGCTGCCACAGGAATTGCTACTGCTACTGCTACCGGAACCGGAACTGCTACAGCAGTAGGTACAGGAATTAATGAAGCTGTAGCGTCTGCTACTGGTCTAGGAGCAGCTTCTGCTACAGGCGTAGCAATAACGTTATCAGCTGCTACTGCTGCCGCATCCGGAACGGGTACGGCCACAGGCATAGGATCTAGTACAGCAGCTTCTACAGCTGCAGCTTCTGGATCTGGTGTTGCTTTAGGAATAGGTTCTTCTACAGCTGCCTCTATAGCTGCTGCTTCAGGTACCGGAACAGCAACAGGTGTCGGATCTAGTAACGCTGCTTCTACTGCTTCTGCCTCCGGTACGGGCACAGCTACAGGTGTAGGTAGAGCAGTCATCCCTGCCGTTGCTTCTGCTTCTGGTACAGGCACAGCCTCTGCTACAGGCGTAGCAATATCCATATCTGCTGCTACTGCTTCCGCCTCAGGAACAGGAACAGCAACTGGAGTAGGCTCTAGTACAGCAGCCTCTACAGCCTCAGCTACCGGAACCGGTACAGCTACAGGCGTAGGTATCTCTACTAAGGCTTCTACAGCTTCAGCTACAGGTACAGGTACAGCTACTGGAATAGGATCCAGTACTGCCGCAAGTACTGCTTCAGCCTCTGGGGCTGGTACAGCTACCGCCGTAGGAACAGGAATCAGAAACTCTGTAGGCTCTGCCACAGGAACTGGTACTGCAACAGGAATAGGCTTCGCTACAGCTACTTCAGTAGCATCTGCTTCTGGTTCAGGCGTAGCTACTGGTATAGGCACAAGTACAGCGGCGTCTGTCGGTAACGCTACTGGAACAGGTCAAGCTCTAGGTGTAGCCGCTGGCGATTCAGTTGCTAGTGCAACTGGAACAGGTACAGCTACAGGTATCGGTAGTAGCTTTGCAGCTAGTACTGCTTCCGCTACAGGCTCCGGCGCAGCCTCTGCAGTAGGTCTGAGTATCTTCTCAGGCGTAGGTAACGCTTCCGGTACAGGAACTGCTACAGGTGTAGGTGAATCTGTAATTAATACAACGGATGCTATTGCCTCTGCATCTGGAATAGGTACAGCTGCAGCAGTAGGTTCTAGTATAGCAGCTGCTGTAGGTAATGCCTTTGGATTAGGTTTTGCTAATGCTGATGGTATAGATTTAACACCTTCAGCCCCATCAATTGACTCTTCCGGTTACTTAGATCTAGCTAGGAAGATTAGAAATAAGTTTCGTCTCCCCACCAGGTTTAATTATACTGGACCATCCATGTTCAGATATAGAGGACCCACAAAGTTTAGGTATGGACCATAATGACTAAGAAAAAGAAGAAGAAGAATCAAAAGTATTCAGATTCTCATAGAGCAATGTAATGCCTACACACGCTGCAGATGGTAGTATAAACGTAACGGTAGTTGCAGGTACAACTACGTTAGGTACGACTGCTGCTGACGGTAGTATGAATGTTGTCAGCCTAGCTGCACCTATTCAAACCGATCCTCAAGTAGGTGTCTATGATAATTCAGGCGCTTTCAATGTCGTCTTAAACAATACTACTGCCGCTCCAATCGGATCATACGCACTTAACGGTGCGTACAATGTAGCTACTAACGCAGGTAGAGGGATAAGAGATCCTAACGGTGCGTTAAGAGTTACCGTAGTCTCTGGTGCGCTCTAACAAATAAGGTATGAAATGCGTCGTAAGAAATACATAATGAGTTTCGGAGAAGCTTTACAAGATTTTCAAGTCGATCTTGACGAGGCGTTAGATAAACTAGACTTAATAATAAACAATCAGGAGAAATTAATGGCCACTATTGCTCAACTACAAGAAGCAGTCACTCGCAACACGACTGTGGAAGATTCTTTGCTCACGTTGCTGCAGGGAATTGTTCAGCAGCTGAAGGATGCGATCGCTTCTGGCGATCCTGCAGCCCTTGATGCTGTTGTTGCACAGATTGACGCCAGCACTCAGAAATTGACTGATGCTGTCGTTGCAAATACCCCGGTGCCCCCGGTCGTCGAACCGGTGGTTTAACTACACTACGATCCAGGGCTACGGTTAACCCCGTAGCCTAGGGTTCCTACAACTATGGCTGAAGAAAAACTAACTAAAACTAATAATATAGGTTCAGTCCCTGTTCCTGATCCTACTGTTTTAACTACACAAGCTCTGCTTCGTGAGATCGAGAGTCTACGGACACACTCTACTCACGATAACAATATGCTTCGTGAGTTAATTGAAACTCGTCTGGATGGCAACGATCAAGCTGTAGCTCTTCTACGAACTACAACTGATAAGATTCCTTATTCTATTGACGCTGCAATTAGGCGTCTTCAAGATCTACATCAAGAGAAGTTTGATAGTATTCAAACCCAGTTCAGGGAAAGAGATACTAGAACTGAACAGGCTTCCAAAGACAGTAAGGTGGCTATCGACGCGGCGCTTTCCGCTCAGAAAGAATCTGTCGATAAGCAGAATATCAGTAATACTTTAGCTGTCAATAAAAGTGAAGCTTCCTTCACCAAGCAAGTCGATGAGATCGGTAAACGAATTGATACTGTCGGCAAGAGTTTAGATGAGAAGGTCACTGATATTAAAGAACGCCTTACTACTATCGAAAGTCGTAATCAAGGCATAATCATGCATAAGGCAGATACGAAAGATATATGGGGTTATGTTGTCGGTGTAGGAGGCTTTATCTTTGCAGCTATTACTTTGATTGTTCTCATCTTTAAGATAGTCACCTAATGGTTAGGAAGAAAGCTACTGCTCCCAAACTATCTGATGAAAGATTACTGCGTAAGAAAGCAGCTGAAGCTAGCTTGGTAGACTTCATTGAACTTATACACCCTAGGCGTCTCCTAGGTAACATTCATAGGGAGATTATAAGTTGGTGGACACGTCAAGACGGAAAGCAACATCAGCTCTTATTGCTACCTCGCGACCATATGAAGTCCACGCTGGCTGCGTACAGAGTGGTCTGGGAGTTAACAAAAGACCCAGCTATCCGGGTATTATATATATCAAGTACCGCCAACCTAGCTACTAAACAATTAAAGTTCATTAAGGATATCTTAACTTCAGATACTTACCGAATGTTCTGGCCGGATATGGTCAACAAGGAAGAAGCTACTCGTGAGAAATGGACTGAGAGAGAAATATCTATTGACCACCCTAAACGTAAACTGGAATCTATTCGCGATCCTTCTATTTTTACTGCTGGTCTTACTTCTAATATAGTTGGTCTGCATTGCGATATTGCAGTCTTGGATGACGTGGTTGTCCAAGGCAATGCATATACAGAAGATGGGAGATCAAAAGTTAAAGATCAGTATTCACTCCTGTCATCGGTTGAAACAGTTAACGCCAGGGAATGGGTTGTTGGTACTAGGTATCACCCCAAAGACCTACATGCAGACCTACTCGAAATGGAGATTGAAACATATGATGAACGTGGCACTGTCAGCCATACAAAACCCTTATTTGAGGTACTTGAACGACAAGTTGAATCGCTTGGAGATGGAACTGGAGAATTCCTCTGGCCCCGTCAACAAAGCAGATACGGAAGTTGGTACGGATTCGATCAAGAAATTCTCAGTAAGAAACGGGCCCAATACCTTAACAAAGTTCACTTTAGGGCCCAATACTACAACGATCCACATGACGTGGACTCCTCTCCGATCCAGAGAGACTTGTTCCAATATTACGACCAAAACTTCCTCGCCCGTAGAGATGGTAAGTGGTACTTCAGAGGTGAGAGGCTTAACGTCTTCGCCGCAGTCGACTTCGCCTACACAACCGGTAGAAGGTCGGACTATACGTCGATTGTGGTTGTAGGAATAGATGGTAAGCAGAACTATTATGTCTTAGACATAGATAGATTTAAGACAGAAAAGATATCAGAGTATTTTGAACGAATATTAAAGTTGTATGAGAAATGGGGCTTCAGGAAAATCAGAGCGGAAGTAACTTCAGCTCAACAGGTTATAGTAAGAGACTTAAAGGAGAACTACATCCGTCCTCACGGATTGTCACTCGTTATAGACGAATACCGACCCACTAGATGGCAAGGATCTAAAGAAGAACGTATCCTAGCTACCTTAGAACCTAAGTATGCTAACCGTCAGATATGGCACTACTTAGGTGGTAATTGTCAAGCTCTAGAAGAAGAACTGATCTTCGCTAACCCCGCCCATGACGACATCAAGGATGCACTATCTAGCGTAGTAGACTTTGCAATAGCTCCACTAGATTTGTTTAGATTAAAGAAAGAACAGAAACATGAATTCAACTTCCATACGAAGTTTGGTGGCGTCTACTAATGCCGGCGTTACTTAAACGTTTAACACGTCAATTAGCATCTAAAGGTGTTAAAGGTGCAGCTAATGTAGCCAAAGGTCTTCTGAAGAAGAGGGGACATCTTACTGACGAAGGTAAGTTAACTAAAAGTGGAAAGAAAAGACAAGCTTTAGGTGCGAGCGGTCGTGCAAAAGCTAGAGCTGCTAAATACAGCGGAAAGAAATCAAGTGATTATAAATATAATCCTAAGACAAATAGAGCTACAAAGAAATGACTGGTAAAGTTCTAGAATTAGAAGATGTTCTCCAAGCAGATCAATTAGCCGTTAGGATTACTGAGAAGTGGCTTGAATGGGACCAGATGCGTCAGATCTGGAAGAATGACAAGGAAGAAGTTCGTAGATACGTCTACGCTACTGATACCACTCAGACTGCTAATTCTCAACTACCATGGAAGAATAAGACCACAGTTCCCAAGCTATGTCAAATCATGGACAATCTATATGCTAACTATTCAGCCACCTTATTCCCTAAACGTAAGTGGTTGATCTGGGAAGCTAATGAAATAGATGCTAACTCTGTAGCTAAACGAGATGCCATTACCAACTACATGTCTTGGGTCATCTCTCAACCATCTTTCAAACATGAGATGGATAAGATCGTCCTAGACTACATTCAGTATGGTAATTGTTTTTCTACTGTCGAATGGGTAGACGAAAGAGTAGAACAGCCTAACAAGACCCAGGTAGGTTATATAGGTCCTGCTGTAAGGCGGATCAGTCCTTTAGACATTGTAATGAATCCTACCGCAGAAAACTTCGAAAACTCTCCTAAGATCATTAGATCTATTATCTCTCTAGGAGAACTTAAAGAGTTAATAGGACGTATGACTAACGATGAGAATCGTCAGGAGTATGAAGACCTTTGGAAGTATCTGAAAGAGATTAGGAACAATGCGCAGTCTTACGTAGGCGACTGGCAACAGCGAGATGCTCTGTATTCTATGGATGGTTTCACCTCCTTCAGGGATTACTTAAGTTCTGATATCTGTGAGGTATTAACCTTCTACGGAGATCTGTACGACCGGGATAACGACACCTTCCTTAAGAATCACGTCATCACTGTAGTAGACAGACATAAGCTAATCGGTAAGAAGCCTAATCCCAGTTTCTTCGGCAATCCTCCCATCTTCCACGCCCCCTGGCGTAAGAAGCAAGACAACCTCTGGGGCATGGGTCCTCTCGATAATCTAGTCGGTATGCAGTACCGAATGGACCACGTAGAAAACATGAAGGCTGATATCTTTGATCTAGTTACGTATCCTGTACAGAAGGTTAAAGGCTTTGTGGAAGATTACGTATGGCAGCCCGGAGAGAAAATCTTCGTATCCGAAGAAGGGGATGTCGAAATGGTCGTCCCAGACGTTCAGGCTCTGCAAGCTAACTTCGAGATCCAAAACTTAGAACGCTTAATGGAAGAGATGGCCGGTGCGCCTAGGGAAGCAATGGGATTTCGTACGCCCGGTGAAAAGACTAAGTACGAAGTCCAGCGCCTTGAAAATGCTGCGTCCCGTGTCTTTCAGAATAAGATTAATCAGTTCGAAGAACAGAAGGTAGAGAAGCTATTGAATGCTATGCTAGAACTAGCTAGACGTAATCTAACGGGTTCTACAGTAATCAAGGTCTTCGATGACGAGTTTAAAGTAGCTTCTTTTCAACAGTTGACTGTACAAGATATCACAGGCGTAGGACGTATTAAACCTATAGCTGCCAGACACTTTGCAGAACAAGCAGAGCTAGTCCAGAACCTTACAGCCCTAACAGGTTCTAATCTATGGCCTACAGTCCAACCTCACTTCTCAGGCATTAAGTTAGCCAAAATAGTAGAGGATATCTTCGATCTAAAGGACTACGAAGTTGTCGTACCCTACGTTGCTCTGGCTGAACAAGCAGACGGACAGAAACAAGCTAATTCTCTCGAACAGCAAGTAATGATGGATCTTAATACTGCATCAGGAATAGGTGGAGATTACGATCTTCCTCCTGGTGAAGCACAGCCTCCGCAAGGATTACCACAATAATGTATCTAGATTGGACCAAACATTTAACTGACGTAAAGGAACAGAAGAAGCTTCAGAATAGTATTTTAGCTTCTAAGATAGTTTTAGACCGTCTACGCGGTATTCTGAAAGAATATGAACAGTCTCTAGACCGTTCAGAGACAGATATAAACGTTTATGAGACGCCCAATTGGGCGTACAAACAAGCTCACAAAAATGGTTATCGAGCTTGTCTAGCTAAAATTACAGATTTAATTAACCTTGACCAAAGGATTTCAAAACCATGAATGACAATTTGTTGGACGACAATCTGACACCCCCTCCGACCACTCCTCCTCCCGACTATCTGGCCGACAAGACGCCAGAAGACATTAAGAAGATGAAGTTTGAGTCGGATAACTATATTAAGTTCTTAGAGAAGGGTCGTGACGATCTTCGTGACGATTACCTTAAACTAAAGACTGAATATGACTCTAGGGCTAAGCTGGAGGAGTTAGTGACCAAACTAACAACGCAACAGCAGCTTGCAAGTAGCGAACACACCCTTAATGCGAACGAAGAAGTAAAACAGCCCCAATACGACCCTAAAGTAATTGAAAGCTTAGTGTCTACTAAAATTCAAGAACATGAATTGACTAAGAGACAAGAAGAGAACTTCAATAATATTAGGAACAAGTTACAGCAACGATATGGTAACAACTATAAAGATGCTGTTAAACAACAGATAGATGAATTAGGAATCACTGAAAGTGAACTTAATGAGCTAGCTAGGAGACAACCTAAACTTCTAAGTAAGACTTTAGGTTTAGACCAAGAAGCTCCTAAGGAAGACTTTCAAGCACCTCCGCGTCCCCAACAGCGTAGTGACAACTTCGCCCCGTCCACCCAAAAGCGGACATGGGCATTCTATGAAAAGCTGAGGAAAGAAGATTCCAATCTCTATTACAGTCCTAAAACACAAGTCCAAATGCACCAAGATCATGCTACCTTAGGAAGAGATTTCGAAGATGGTACTTGGAGAGCATTAGGATAATTATCATTAAGGAGACTAACAAATGGCAAGCGGCTTTACCGTTGCTACCAATGAGCATCTCATTAGGGACGAGGTTTGGTCTAAACAACTAAAACAGCTCCTATTGGATGACTTGTTCGCCACGAAGTTCGTCCGTATTCTTACGGACTTCCCTGATGGTACAGTGTTCACAATCCCAAGTCTGGGTGAGGCAGAAACAGCTGACTTTGCAGAAGGTCAAGCAGTATTGTATAATAAGATGGATACTGGTGAATTCCAGTTCTCCTTCGACCAATACAAGTACTCTGCTAACTCGATTTCGGAGAAGTTTAAGCGGGACAGTTATTACTCTTCGGACGTACTAGCTGCCTTCTCGCCTAGGCAACACCGTGCTATTATGGAAGGCGTGGAAACCCGGGTTTTTGAACGGGCTAACGCAGGACAGACGGCAAGCAACCTAAACGTTATTAACGAAGCTAATCACCGTTTTGTTGGTTCAGGTACAAGTGAATCTATTGCTCTAAAAGATTTTGCACTGGCACATTACGCCCTTTCTAAGGCTAATGTTCCCATGACAAACCTTGTGGCAGTAGTCGATCCTACCGTTGCATATACTCTACAGACACAGACGAACATCGTCAACCTCTTGACCCCCACTCCAATGTGGGACCAAGTGGTTCGCGATAATCTAGTCACAGGTATGAAGTTCCGCTTCAATATCTATGGCTTTGACGTTTATGTTTCTAACTACCTCCCCCGAGGTATTGCAGAAACAATTAACGGTTTGACTACTACTGTGGGTGTTGCAAATATGTTCTTCTCAGCAGCTCCTGGCGATACGCTACCGATTATCGGTGGCTTCCGTCAGATGCCTACTGTTTATTCGGAGTTCAATAAGGATCTGCAACAGACTGAGTATCTGACCATTACAGAATATGGTTTTAAGCTTTATCGTCCAGAGAACATGGTTATTGTCTTAACTGACACTAACGTTGTTGTCTAATAAGGAGAGTAATCATGGGAACATGGCTTAATCCTGACGGACTTTTTGTAAAGTTCGGTCAGGACAAGACTACCCCTAACAAGGGTGGTGAATACGTCACCGTTGGTGCTCTTCGAGAAATCAAGTTTAAGATTGATCTGACAACTTTGACGGAGCTTGAAACTCCGTTGTCTGATACAACCTTTTTCCCAAAGATGAGAATCGTTGATGTAGAAGTTCTTACTCATACCGTCGCCGCAACTGGCGTCGCTATTGACTTAGGACTGGTTCGTACAGACCGTACGACTGAAATCGACTTCAATGGAATTCTCGCAGCCTACCCTGTTGCACAAATGAGTACTGCTGGAGAGCGTGTACTTATACAGCAAGAGGTTACGGTTCCTACTACTATGGTGGGACTTGGGGCCTTGATTGGCACCACGACAACTAACCCAGGTCTTGTGACCTGCAGCAGGACAACTGCTACAGCGTTCACAGCTGGTGTTATTGTAGTTACGATTAGATATTACCAAGTGTAATAATCTTATAGTTGGGGGCCTCCCGGCCCCCTTCTAGAACAACAAGGAATAAATAAATGAGAATGAATTTGAATGAGCTTGATTTTATTACAGGATCAGGAGCCCCCACTCAGACCGCTCCTAAAGGTTCTATTTATGTGAATCTAGCAGGTTCGGGAGTTGATGATCGTCTGTATCTAAATACTGACGGTGGAACTACTTGGACTGTCGTTACTACAGCTGCATAATGACTAAAGAACAGCTTCAAGAACGTATTGAACAACTAAAACAAGCAATCTTGATACATCAAGGTGCTCTGCAGGATTGTCAGTACTGGCTAGAACAGCTAGATACGAAAGAAGATAATGGCAAAGATTGATCTACAAGAACTTGGCTCCTTAACTAATGAGCAAGCTGCTATAGTTCTCATAAACGAGAATAGTGCTGACATTGAGATCCTTAGCGATACGTTCTTGTCTCGGGATGGTACTACACCCAATACAATGGAAGCCGATCTGGATATGAATGGTAACCAGATTCTTAATCTTCCTGAACCAGTTGGATTGACAGAGCCTCTGAGAGTTCAGGAACTCCAGGACTTCACCGGAGGTTCCCTGTCTCTTACCGTGCAGGTTCCTCCCGACGGAGACAAAGGTGACGTTATAGTCACCAGCTCAGGAGCTACTTGGACAATTGATGCTGATGCTGTCACTTACGCCAAGATGCAGGATATCTCTAGTTCTGATAGACTATTAGGCAGAGGATCGGGTCTCGGAACCGGCAATGTACAGGAGATTACTTTAGGCACAGGGCTAACCATGTCGGGTATAGTTCTCAATGCTGAGCTAGAAGCACAGGGCCTTACAGGGGCTCTCCAATACAGTGCTTCTGGTTCAATGGCAGGTGCTTCAGGTACAACTTGGGATAACACCAATCGTTCATTGTCTATTGTGAGCACTACACTTACAACTAATGCACCTATTTTAGATCTCTCTCAAACCTGGAATTCTGGTGCAAGTACATTCCAAGCAGTTAAAGTAAATGTAACAAATACAGCTTCATCTTCTTCATCTAAACTATTGGATCTGCAAATAGCTGGAACCTCCAGATTTGGTGTAAGTCCTGCAGGTAATCTTACGATTACTGCAGGTACGGTTACCGCACAAGCTCCAATAATAGACTTAACACAGACCTGGAATAATGGCGCAGTTACGTTTAGTGGTCTTAAGATGAACATCACTAATACTAGCAGTGCTCAGGCTTCTTTGTATGCAGACTTTCAACTTGGTGGCACTTCCCAGGTTCAAATTAGAAGGGACAACGGCGAAGGTGGCGGTCAACCGGGTATCTTTATGAAAGGTGACGTTAACTTTTATGGTGTCTATGCGCTAGGTACTAGCGCCATTCTAGGAGGTCCCGGAGCTATTAAAGTTGCAGCTAAAGATATTGACAATGGCCTTGCAGGAACGCCTGCAGCACTTATAGTTGGTGCGGCAATGGCAATCGGTTGGTCTTCAGTATCAGCCGCAACTAACAGCTCCGATACAGCAATGAAACGAACTGGTGCAGGTATTATTGGTATCGTAGGTTCTAGTGCAGGAGGTTCTCTAGAGTTACTGGAGATGACTGCTCCCGCAGCATTAGCTAATACAGGAAGAATATATACAGAAGATAACGGCGGTGGTAAGACTAGGTTGATGGTACAGTTCGGAACTGGGGCTGCTCAGCAGATTGCAATTGAACCATGATTAATCCTGTTTGGAGTAGTCAGCAAGCTTCTCAAACTTTTAATTCTCGACGTAGAACTGTCGAACCTATCGAAGAAGCTCCTCTGTCTGGGTATGAAGAAGAGACTCCCATTCTAACTTATGGTATGCGTGACTATAAGCGTAAGGGGTCAATGGCTGCGGGCTCAACAGTGATTAACCTAAATTTCCCCTCTACCTTTCAAGTAGGCGACCATGTTATAGTTGAGATTGGTGGAGAGGTAGGCAAAGGATTAAGAGGTACTGATGGTGTAGGCGGAACAAGAATTGCTGATGGTGGTTTCGGGTATTTAGGTGAAGAAAACATGCCTTTAGCTCATATTGGTGAGATTGTCTCTGTTAATTCAGCTGGTACAGAATTAACTTTAGATACACCTTGTGTTAACGCAACTACAAATGCCAGTGTTTATTTTGATAACTTCTTTATTCTAAATGATTTATTTAACGATAATACAGATCCTAACTTTGTAATCACTTTCCCTGAGGGAGACTTTGCAATAGCAACAACGGTCTTCTTTGACAGTAAAGTTAACTGGATAATTCAAGGGGCAGGAAAAAGGAGAACAATTTTTAGAACCCCACGTGGTAGAGGAGGTGGAGGTTTTCGGCCTGATATTTCAAATGGACTTATCTTTAGGGATTTCGGTATTATTGGAAATCATGGCTTAGATGGATTTGATCAAGCTTTTTTAGGCTTTGGGATATTTTGCAATACATGTGACAACGTTATAATTAGTAATCTTTTTGTTCAAGATGTCTCTCAGAAAGCTGCTTGGCTAGGAGCGTCCAGCAATAATGGTCTAATTGAAAATTGCGAATACTATGCAACAACACCTCCTACAACTTATTTAGCACAATGGTTCATTGGAACTTCTGATTCAACAAACAATGTAATTAATAACTGTGTGATCGACTCTGCATATCTACAACCAGGTTTTGAGATGTTTCGTTGCAGTAATATAGTTTTTAATGAATGTTACGGACGTAACGCTATCTATTCAAACAATTCCAGCGGGGACTTTCAATTTAATGACTGTAGTATTTTAGTTACTCCGTTGTCTCAGTATCCAGATGGAACTAACCTTTATTTTCATGAAAACAATCCGGCCATGAATATTAATGATAACATACAACCTCCAGATCCATCTATAGTAAATGGCGGTTCTATAAATAACTTTCAGGCAGAAATTCAAGGCGCTTTTAATTCAACCAACGATATGTTAATAGGTATTGTGGTTAATGTTAATAATATTAATATAACAATAAATGATTGTGTCATAAACTATACTATGGACTGGACTTCTCCAGGGACTAATGATGGTCCAATCGGAATTAATTCTACTGCCTTAAATACTATTGTAAATAATTGCACAGTAACTAGAAGCGTTAATCCCGTTGGTAATTTTGGTAATATCGACCTAACTGGTGCAGGTTCACAAGTGAACAATTGCACTGCTAATAGAATTGACTGTGATCTACCTAATTGCACTTTAACACCTTAACATAAGGAAACTAAAATGGATTTTATCATACCCGCAATTATAGCTGCAGCCGCAGTCGGTGGCGCAGCATTCTACTTCCTATATTGGAGGAAGCGTAAATCAGAGACTGCTCCCATTGTTCCTGTTATAACCCCCGAGGGAGCCTTTCTAGTGCCCCTGGATGCGTCTAAATGGAATATTACACATAGTCCAGGCATGCCTGCTAACCCTACACAGGAAGGCACTGGTTGGTCTCTGAACATCCCCGTGGGTACCGAGACGTTGGGTGCTACCTCTATTCACTACATCTCTACACCCGTAAACATCAATATCGATGGTAAGTCTTCGATTGAAGTCGGTGTTAATATTGAAACTGTAGGTGATCCGATTTTCCAGTACAAGCTTAATCCAAATAACCTAGGTGATAAGCCTGCTAATGTCTCCATCATCTTGCAGAGGCAAGGTGACGACATGTCTGCTTCAATGCCATACCATAGGTGGTTCTGTGAACCTTCCCTGGTAACCCTTGCTGCTGGTGCAGCTACCTTTACAATCCCGCTGGATCCTTCTCAATGGATCTCTGTCTTCGGACTGAAGGGTACAGAGAATCCTTCAGAGTTTAAGGCTGCCCTACAGAACTTAGCTAACATCGGATTTACCTTCGGTGGCGGTTCATTCAAGGGACATGGTGTGAACATCGACAAGGGTGAAGCTAAGTTCTCAGTCACTTCCATGGAGATTAAATAATGGCTAAAGAACCTGGATTTGCAAACGTTAAAGACCAGTTAACTAAATGGTGGAATGAGTGTCGTATTACTAGACAGAAAACCTCTATTGAGAATACTGCTAAAAGGCTATATTCTCGAAAGGCACAACATTACGATCCCGTGGAGAAAGCAATCGGCGTCCCTTGGTATATGGTTGCGGTAATAGATCAACGGGAGAGTGGCGCTAGAGGCGGTGTTCTACACAACGGTGAAATGATCGTTGGTAAGAACCGAAGGACTAGGTTAGTCCCTGCCGGTAGAGGCCCATTCAGTACATGGTATGAATCTGCAATAGACGCTTTATCTATGCCCGGAAAGAACTTCCATAAAGTTCCTAGGGATAAGTGGAGTATTGAGTTAGTTCTGTATTGTTTGGAGGCATATAATGGTTGGGGATATCGTCAGTATCATCCCAGGACTCCATCTCCATACATCTGGTCGTGTTCTAATATTTATGATAATAGTCCTCGTGGTAAGTATGTCGCTGATGGTAAATGGGGAGAAGGAGTAACGGATCAACAGATTGGTTGTGCTCCTTTGCTTAAAGCTCTATTCGAGTTAGATAAATCTAAACCAAAAACTGAGCCTAAGACTCAAGGTGTTGTTGTGGAAGCAACAGGGGCAGGTGCAGTTATGATTGCAGGTATTGCAGCTGCAACCCAGTCTCCTATGGAGTACATGCCTTACATCTTCCTAGGTGCAGCTGTGTTAGGGATTCTAACTTGGTTAACAATGCGCTGGTATAGAAGAAGGAGTCCAATCTAATGGATATGGTAATTGGTGTAATACTTTTAATGCTCTGTTCTTTCTGGGGTGGCGTTTATCTAGGACGTAGATATTCCTATGTAAAATTTACTATGACACCTCCGTAATGTTTCAGTCAATAAAAGATTGGTTCAAACGTTCTGAAACAATCTTTCTCGCCCGTTTAGAAGCTTTAGTAGGATTCGTAATTCTTGCCTTCTCGGTAATGGATTGGAGTCCTCTTATTTCTATTGGCATGTCTACTGGCTTCACATGGGGTCAGATATACATGCTAGGCATCATCATGGTAATTAAGGGTGGTGTCTCTGAATGGGCACGTAGAATTAATACTAAGGAAATCGAAGGACATCTTCTCCCAACTGAAGTAAAGGTTGTGGGTAAGACTGAGACTAAGGTTGAACTAGAGATTAAGAAGGAAGAGGAGGACGACGACTAATGCTCTGGACTCTGTTATCTCTAGTCATCGGAGGCATTCCTGCAATCATTAAACAGATTGCTCAGGCTAAGGTTGACTTAGCTAATGCCAGAACAAACTCAGAGAAGATTGCTGCAGAAGAACGTATTAAAGGTTTAGAGTATCAACGCGATGTTCTAATCAAGGAGTCTGACTCCCCTTGGTACTTCGTAGCCAAGTTCTCTCTGATGTCTCCCTTTGTGTTCTACTTTGCATGGGTTATCGTCTACGATAAGATCATTTGCAAGTGGCATACTGCTTCCGTCCTTGTTCCAGAAGTATGTGTAACTGATCCCTTAGGTCCGTGGCTTTTAAGTATAGCACTTATGATCTATTGCTTCTACTTCCTCACAGACATAACAAAGTTCTTAAAAAGATGAACCATAATTTTACAAGAATAAAATCATGAAATACAATTTACTTGAAATGACTCAGACGATCCTATCATCGATGGATTCGGATGAAGTCGACAGTATTACAGACACTACAGAAGCACAGCAGGTAGCTAAAGTAATTAGAACTGCTTACTTCAATATCACAGCTAGAGCTGATCTTCCTGAGCATAGACAGATCTTTTCTCTTGACTCTTCAGGAGATATCAACCTACCAGTCTTAATGATCAAACCAGAAGTTCTACGTAGGGTAGATTGGATTAAGTATAACAAGTCTACTGTTGATGCTCCTCAAGATCAGTTTGATTACGTAACTATCCTACCTCTTCAACAGTTCCTGGACATGGTCCAACAGTTCAATGAGAACGATACTGATATTGAATCCTTCGTCTTAAATAGTCATACCTTCTACTTTAGGAATGGTATCGCTCCAACGTACTGTACTGTCGTAGATGACTTCTATGTAGTCTTTGATTCTTATGATAATACTGTAGATACTACACTACAATCTGATAAGACCATGTGCTATGGGCTAGTCATTCCTGCTTTCACTCTTGCAGATACCTTTATGCCAGATCTAGATGATCAACAGTTCGCTCTGTTACTTAATGAAGCTAAGTCCCTGGCTTTCATGGAACTGAAACAAGCTCCTCATGAGAAGGCTGAGCAAGAGTCAAAGAGACAGTGGCGTACCCTTCAAAGGACTAAATCTCTGGATAAACCATTAGCTTTCGATCAGTTCCCTAACTTCGCTAGGCGGGTATAATGTTAGTTGATTATGAAGATAAACGGAAGGCTAAGGTTCGATCGGATGACCGTATCTTAGTGTTAAAGATTATTGATAAAAAGGCTCCTCTAGCAACCTCTGGTGTGATTGATAGACGATTGTTCAATGGAGAGGATAATCTCCATGCCGTTATGAACTCTATGGATTGCTTGTGGACATTTAAGTACAACACTGGAATGTTACCTGAACCTCTAAAACAAAAGTTTACTAGCTTCTCTGCTCTTAAAAGGTTTGCAGATGGTTACTTTAATAAAAGAAATATGATGATTACTGAAGTTAAAAATGCCTAGAGTTAAAAATATATCCGTACAGAATAACTTCGTCAAGGGGTTAGTTACTGAACATACGGGATTAACATTCCCTGAGAATGCTTGTACGGATACTGACAATTGCATCTTTGATCGTATTGGCCTGGTCTCCAGACGAAAGGGGATGGCCTATGAATCGAATCATTCGTTGGTTTCACTTAACCGTACAGGAGAAGCAATCTCTTCCTTTAAGTGGACTAATGCAGGCGGAGACGGTACTACTGAAATATATGTTCTTCAAATAGGTACTGCTTTACATTTCTATCTGACTTCAGCGGCTACGATTGCTAATCCGCTATCTGACTGGAAACTATTATCCACAATTGATCTTAATTCTTTCATACCTTCCGGTGGTACTTTAACTGCAAGCGAATGTACGTATGCATCTGGTAATGGATATCTTTTTGTTTACCATCCTAACTTAAATCCTTTCTATTGTAGGAATACTGCAGGTACAATTACAGCTACTCCAATTACAGTAGAGATTAGAGACTTTGTTGGTGTTGATGACGGTCTAGCAGATACTGCACGGCCTACAACTTCAGCCAATGCACATCAATATAACCTTCAGAACCAAGGATGGACTTCAAATCCAGTTTGGTCTGCTCACTCTACAGTCTTCTTTTCTTCTAGTAATATCACAACTGGAACTAAGGTATGGACCGATCTAGCTGGTTTAACAGGTGTTACTGGTGGACAATCTGTTACTGTTCTAGGATACGGGCAAGTAAGTGGAAACAGGGAACATACATATACACTTGTAGGCACAGTTTCAAGTTATGCTGATCCTACATTAACTCTTACTATTACTTCAGTATCAACTACAAGTTGGACTGCTTTTGCTTTTAACTGTGCAGACTGGGATTTCCAACCAAGTGATTCAGGTTACATTAATACTTTTCTAGCTGCAGCAGGAGCCTATCCATCTAATTCAGACGTTTGGTGGTTATATAAGAATAGTTCCGGAGTCTTTGACCCTGCCACCACTCTCGATAAGGTTTCTCTATCTTACGGTCCTGCTCCTAAAGGACACTATATTCTACAAGCATTTAATCAAGATCGTGGGGGTGTTTCCGGAATTGAATCAATGACTTTGGTTACTACACTCGCACGACCTAAGGTAGGTACATGGTTTCAGGGTAGAGTTTGGTATGCAGGAACAGATGCGTCTGACTTTACTGAAGATATTTACTTCTCTCAGATAGTGGAGAAGCCTACGCAGTTTGGCAGGTGTTATCAAACTAATGACCCTACATCTGAGGATAGATTTGATCTTCTTCCTTCAGATGGAGGTGTAGTTAGAATACAAGGTATGGGTTCAGTCTTCAAACTGTTTCCCATCCAAAATGGTCTATTGGTCTTTGCTGCCAATGGAATTTGGTTTATTACTGGTAGTCAGGGAATAGGGTTTGCGGCTAACGATTATACCGTAACAAAGATCTCTTCTGTCCAGAGTATAGCATCAACTTCCTTTGTCGATGTGCAAGGATTTCCTGTGTTCTGGAATGAAGAAGGTATTTATACCATCTCTCCAGGACAGCAGGGTAACCTAAGTGTTAATTCAATAACTGACTCCACCATAGCGTCCTTCTATGAAGATATCCCCTTATCTAGTAAGAAGTTCGCTAGAGGAGATTATGATCCTGTAGGTTCTATAATTCAATGGGTGTATAGGGGTACAGAGTCCACAAGTGTAACTACGAGATATGAATTCAATAAGATTCTGAACTATAATGCTAGTGGTCAAGCTTTCTACCCATGGACCATGGACAGTGAGACTAAGATACATGGTGTAAGTTATATTACAGGACCTGGAGGTAGTACATCTTCTTCTCCTGTGTTTAAGTATATAACATCTATATTCAATGGTTCTCTATATGATTTTACCTTCTCTGAAGAGAGAGATACTAATTACTTAGACTGGAGTGATCCAGCGGGCTATGAGAGTTTCTTCATTACTGGATATGCAGTACGTGGGGAAGCAGCTAGGAAGTTCCAAGATAACTACGTATACATCTACTCAGACTCTTCTGAGACAGATACCTCCTTCAATATTCGTGGACAATGGGATTATGCTACTGATCCTAATACTGGTAGATGGTCTACATCACAAACGTTAAGTCTATTAGGAGATGGTCTATTTAAGTATAAACCTAAGCGAGTTAAGATTAGAGGACACGGTAAGGCTTGCTCTCTTCACGTATTTAACAATTCAAACAGTCCCTTTGAGATCATAGGATGGTCTATCTATGAGACTGGAAATCAAGGCATATAAGTAATGGTACTACCGTTAATAATGGCAGCAGGCATGGCTATCTCAGCCTACGGAGCTTATCAAAGTTATAAGTCAGCTAAAGAAACGAATGCAGCTCAAAATAGAATTACAGGTTTAGAACAACAGACTGAAGCTCAACGTAAGCAAGCTATGGAATTAGATGTACGTAGGAAACAACTAGAAGCTGTGAGAAACCAACAGAAAGCCCGCGCTATGGCTCTGACCACAGCTACCTCTCAAGGTGCTAGCCAAGGATCTGGACTTCCAGGTGCGTATGGACAGTTCTCTGGTGACGTGGGTACAGACCTCTTAGGCTTGTCTCAGAACTTACAGATGAACAGAAACATATTTGATATTAACGAACAAATCTCTCAACAGAAGATGCAGATTGCAGATTCAAGTACTAAGGGTGCCTTCGGTGCGGGTCTGTCTAGTCTAGGCGGGAGTGTCTTCAGTGCAGGAAAGTCCTTTGGTAAATAATGAATGAATTACCCTACGATACTGCAGTAGCACCAGAACCTGTTCAATATCCGGTCGATACAGGTGCACCGGTTGAAACCCCGCTTGCGCCTACGTTGGCTGCTACGCGTGCCTATAAGATTGGTACTGCTAATGATATTGCCAACAAGTCTTATGATCAAGTTTACAGGGATCTAGTCGTCGGTAAAGAGATGCAGTTAAGACAACAATTAGCTGCAGATAGAGATATGCAGAGAACCTTAGCTTCTCAACGTTTAATTGCTGAAGTAGCTAGGAAGAAAGGTTCTGGTCTAACTGCTGAAGATCTTACTGCCATTTCTACATACCGTCCTCCTTCTGATCCGGCTAGTATTGTAGAAGAACAGTATGCTAAGAAGTACGTCTCTGCTCTAGATTATCACTCCACGCAGATTGCAGACGCCCTCTTAACTAGAGCTAGGAAGGATGCTCCTCAGGAAACTCAACAGAAGGTTGAACAAACAGACATCGCTGGTGCTAAGATAGAGTTCACCAACACTATGCAAGAGAATGCTCTTAATGCTAAAGAGAAACAATCTTGGTTCGGTTACTTCGTAGATCAAGCTAAACTATTCTCTCAAATCTATCAAGAAGTTAAGTTGAGGGGTCTAGTCAAAGGTACTGGAGTAACTGAAGGAGGTTTCTTAGGTTCTCACCTAGAAGCTGCTTCTCTAGCATTACTTCAGAAGCCCTTACCAGAGTTCAAGGCAGAGTTTCAAAGTATAGTAGAAGCTCTCAACAGGGATAATCCTGACGCTGCGTTAATGTTCATTCAAGCTGTCAAAGGACAATCTACAGGCGATAAGTTCTTACAGAATGTAATGACCCCCCTGGTCCTGACTGGTGTAGGTACTGCTGCTTCAGTAGCTAAAGGAGTTAAGAGAAGTGTCGAAAGCGTTAAGCTAGCTAAAGAAGTAGACAAAGCTTTAACAGATGTTCTTAAGACTATGGACGAACCTACTAAGTTTGAGTCTTATGGCACTGGTGTAGATTCTCTATGGAAGGCTCCTAAGGTTGCAGAAGTAGCCGGTAATATCGAAGAAGCTGCTATTCAACAAACTAAACAAACTATCGTTAAACAACTTAAAGGTTCCTCTAACCCCGTCATAGAAGCTAAGGAAGCTCTTCAATCTGTATTCACCGGACAAGTAGATGCTGTTAAGTCTAACCCCGGTCCATTCCGACAAGAACTAATCAACCGTATAACCGAGAACCTAACTACTGCTAAGAACAACTTTATGGATGTTCTGACTAATGTTGCTAAGGTAGAACGTCTCCCTGGTATCCTGAAGATAGAACAAGCTGTAAGAGAGATTGCAGATAATATTAAAGATAGCTATCCTGGTATAAGAAACCAAGTTATTCAAGTAGCTACTCCTACTAAAGATCCGCTGACTAACTTATATCATGTAGATGTTTTGTTTGGTAATAAAGGTGCTACAGCATTTAAAAGTTCAGCCTCTGCAGAGAAGTTCGCTAGTCTACACGGCTTAAAAGGAGCTATCGTAGAACAGAAGGGGCAAGGTTTCTACGTTAAGATGACTAACACCCTTAAAGAAACTGATGATGTAATCAGAAAGTGGACTGCTACTACTAATGAAACCAAGACTCCCGACAGTATGTTAACATACTTAGGAGGTTGGTTAGGTAGTGCCAGGACCCCTGAAGATGTTCTGTCTATGCGTCAGAATCTCAATCGTAAGATAGCAACCTACGGTCCTTCTAACATCTTTAAGGTATTAGAAGATTCTGCTGCAGAGATTGCTAAACTCAAGCGTGGATCCTCCATTCCCTTCTCCAAGAAGCGTCAACGCTGGCAAGATTGGCAGGAAGTAGTAGACGAAGCTAAGTTCTCTCGTGATCCTGCTACTGGTGCTCCATACTATAAGTTTCAAACCCCTCAAGAATTTGCTGACCTCTACCACCTACAGAAGGGTAGGCTCCCAGACGATCAAGAAGTTGCTGCGTACTTTGCGCATGTCAACTTAGAGCATATGAATGACTTCTTAATCAAGAGGGAGAAGTTCAAGAATCTAAGTAGAGATGGTGTGGCTACGTATACCATTCGTGCTGCAGACTTGTCTAGAGAGACTGCTAAGAATATTCCTTTCCTAGAGAGAACTCTTTCTGCTACTAAACTAACAGAATATCCTAAAGGTAGTGATACTCTATTATTTGTCAAGGGAACTGATGCCGCTATCCTAACAACTACGGATGGTATTAAAGGTGACTTAAGGAAGAGTGTTATAAAAGATATTGAAGAAGGCAAGTTGTTTGCCTTACGGATTGCTAATCCAGGAGACTATCCTTTGGAAGGATGGGGCAAGGTTAGAGATGAAAGAGTTAGGTATGTCATCACAGATCATATAGATCATAAACCTTTATCTTGGCAAGATGTTAAGGTTAACCGTACTGCTGACTATGACTATGATTTCTATATAGGTCAAGCTAAGATGCGTTTGGATACTACTTCCAAGAAGAATTGGTATGAAGGAGATAGCACTATAGCTGCCTTCAATATCGGAGCTATGGGTAGAGATGTAGCGGCTAGACTAGATAAAGTTAGACAGTTACTTAAAGCAAACAAAATAGATGAAGCTAGAGCTGCCAATCCTCTACCAGACTTTGAGGAAGTACAGGGTTGGTTTAAGACCAGAGATGTTATTGGTGCAGACGGCGGTGTACTAAGAACTGTTCCCGGACGATTGAGTCTAGATGAACGTATCCAACTAATTCCTAGACATCAACGTATCCATGATCTGAATAACGAACTTAAGGACAGTGTTAATGCTAGACTCCCAGATTCTTTTACTGATGGTACTAGGGAAGGTTTTGGTCGTAACATAGATTCTAAGCCAGATCCTTATGATATCTTTACGATGAGTAACACAGGAACTAGAGCTAATCCTTTGTACAATGTTGAGCCTGTGAAGGCTGTTAATCCTGTCACAAGCATCAATCGAGCCCTTAAACGTTCTGTCGAATCTTCCTTCATGAACGACTATAAGATCTTTTCGGTAGAACATTGGATCAAAGAAGCTGCCCCCCACATGGGTGTTTCTCCTGCACAGCTAGCAGAAGCTCCTTTCTATTACTTCCACCATCCGGAATGGAAGTCAGGAGATAAAGCACGTATAGCTAACCTGGAGACAGCTCGTTTCCAGATCCAACAGTTCATGGGTGTTCATAATGCCTTAGATAACTTCTTACATCTAGGTGCACAGAAGTTAGCAGACTCTCTCTATGAGCGGACTGGTAAACCTAATATAGCCTTAACACCTACGTATGCACTTCCCTTCTTAAGAGATCCGTTTAACTTCATTCGTTCAGTTACCTTCCATGAGAAGATTGGCCTCTGGGCTATTCCTCAACTGATGGTTCAGTCTCAAACATTCTCTGCTATCTTTGGTATTGCAGGAGCTAAGTATGCCGCTCCTGGTACTAGAGCCGCTATGTTACATCAATGGTCTCGGCTAAATAGAAACCCTGAGATCTTAGATCACATGGATAAACTTGCATCTGAAGGTAAGTTCCTTTCTCCTGCACTCTTTCCTGGACACTCTAGATGGCGTCCTGGTGAGTGGTTAGAAGCTTATCACCTGTTAAATAGAACAGGCTTCGCTAATGTAGCGGGTGAACATATCTTCAGAGATAATCCGCATTCCTATGATATAATTTCAAGTGGTAAGAACAAGATACTAGACGCAGGTACGATATTCTTCAGAGGTGCTGAACGTAATGTACGTTATGGTGCTTGGTATACTGCCTTCAGAGAGTTTAGAGATAAGGTTCCTCACGGTCGTATTACTGATGATGATCTGGCTACCATCTTAAACAGAGCTGATACTTTGTCGATTAATATGTCCAGAGCATCAGCTTCTACCTTACAGAGAGGTGTATTCTCTGTCGCTTCTCAATTCTATTCATACCAACTTCGTATGGCTGAACTATTTTTTGGTAAAGGACGTCTTTTACCACATGAAAGAGCCAGACTGTTAGGTTACAATGCCGCCTTGTACGGAGTACCTACTTCTTTAGGAGTCACCGGTTTTCCTTTTGTAGAATATATTCAACAGAAGGCTAGAGAGCAAGGTTACATAGTAGGTGAGAAGTGGGGAGAGACGCTCTTCCATGAAGGTCTTCCATCTTTGTTAATAGGTCTTGCTACAGGTAATTATTATAATATACCCCAACGTTATGGTTCTGGAGGGCAAAACCCTATTAGTGAATCTCTACGTTCTGATCATACTTTCTGGGATACGATTGGTGGTGCGGCAGGAAGTACGTTCGCTAATACTTTAGCTAATGCAGATGGCCTAATCCAGTCTACCATCTCCATGATCAAAGGTGGGGATGAGAAGCACCCCTACAAAATAGATGACTTTAAGGATATGTTCTTAGAAGTATCCGTCATCAAGAACAACTGGCAATTCTATGAAGCTGTTAGAACACATAAATGGTTCTCTAAGAAAGAAGCTTACTTAGAAGATACTTCTGTAGCCAATGCCTTGTTCATGTATTTAAGTGGTCTTCAACCGGAGAGTTCTATAGATGCGCATTTAACGACTATAGCCAGAAAGAGTGAGAAAGAATACGAGACAGCACAAACGAATCTCTTCATTAAAGAATATAGACGTATGCTCCAAGCTGCTGATAACAATGATACTGAACAAACTAAAGATTACCATAGAAGAGCTACCTGGTATATTCAGAAGATTTCTGAAGAGAACAGAGGTAAAGCTGTATCTATGGCTCTGAAAGATTACGAGAAATTAGCGGAACGTGTAGGTAGGAAGTTCCTCATAGAAGACGTACCCCCACATAGAAAGGCAATTGCTGAAGATATGTATATACGTTCCTTGAAATTAAGAGAAGGTAAGTAATGGCTATTTTTAATCCTGACGTTCCTGACGTTCAATCCCAACCTAACTTTAGGACTGACTCCCAATCCATAAGTCAGAAGGAAGGCGATAAGTCCTTAGGGGTAGCCCTGAAAGGATTTGGAGATGTCTTTGAGCAGGGGGTCAAGCTCTATGATGAGACTGTAAAGTCTTTCATCAAGGATGAGGCAATTAATAAGGCTAGTATTATTAGAGATACTCGTATTGCTGAACTAGAAACACAAACTGGTAGACCCTCTCCTTCAGAAGCTATTACCGGAGAAGGTAATGCACCTACTTCAGAACGTAGTCTAATTCCACTTGGCAAACCTTTACCTGCTGAATTAGCAACATTACCTCAACGTGCTGCCCAGCTAAAAGGTGCTCGCGACAACGGTAAGATATCTCCTTCTGATTACTGGTCTAGACAATCTGCTTTGGCCACAAGTCTTCGTTCTAAGTACGGTCCTGCTTACTATGACTATGTAGATCAGCAGATATCTAAGATCACAGGAGTTGATCCTGCTAATGCTTATATCAAGTCTCTGACTGAAGATATCAACGCTACCCTAACTGCTAAAGATGTTAACCGAGCTAAAGATATTGCTCTGATAGATGCTAATCTAGAGTTCCCTGGCATAGCCCAGCTACGTGGGAAGTACGATAGAGGAGAAATCAGTAGTGCTGAGCTACGTCTTGAAGTAGGTAAGTTTCAAGTACAGAAAGAACAGTATGCTCAGGAAGAAAGAGAACGTAACCAATTCAAAGGTAGTAGAGAGCAAGCGAAGTTAATTGCAATAGATCATGCTACCGTAATGGCTGCACAAGAAGCTCATAATTTAATACACAGTATGACTGTTGTTTCCGGAGAGACCATAGGCCAGCAAGCTGATAAGCTTAGAAATGGTCAATTGAAGGGTGAAGAGATAATTGCTTTCGGTAATATGGTTCAAGGTCAGAAGAGTCTCTATATTAAACAAATGGTAGCTAAGTATAATAAAGAAGGTCTTACTACTAAGTTAGGAGGACAAGAAGAAGCTAATAAGCTTATTAATGCTGCCGCGATAGAATTTGATACTATTTCTAAATCTATCTTCGATAAAGATTTTGGTGTCGCAGAGTACAATAAGAGAGCGTACGAGACTGTTGTTAATGATAAAAAGTACCAACTAATAAAGAGCAAAGATCTGGGTGCTTTTGTAGCTTTACAGGAGACACTGAAAGGACATTCTCCTGAGTTTGCTTCTAAAGTAATTGATAGACTCATACTGTCTCAGCCTAACCTACTTTCAGCTATTAAACTTTACGTAGACAACGATGTTCTGAAGATACTCACTCAACCTGCCGCAGGCAATGGTGGGGTGAATACAGCTAAAGAAACTATTGATCAGTTAGAACAGAAATTAGGATCAGAAGAGTTTAAGAAGCATTCAGCTGAAGTATTCGATCGTGTCTTCGCTAACATTGATGGTGCAGGTGGTTTAGTAGACCCTTCTACCCCTGTAAAGATTAAACAGAATCTTGCTAAAGCATTCTTCTCAGAAGGTAGTCGTGGTCTAGCATCTAAAGCTCAAAAAGAGAGTCGCGATCCTGTCACAGGCAGAGAAACTAGAGGTCAATATTCGCTATATAACCGCCTAACTTCTGAAGATGTAACCAATACTATGTGGCAGTTAGGACAGTCAGACAAAAACCTCTGGAACATGTATAAGAACTGGACTACGCAGACCTTCGGTCAAGAACTACTTCGGGGGACTATTAGAGACCTTGGAGATGCTCAAGCTAGACCTGGAATTGTGATGCATTGGGATAAGGATTTTAATCAATGGAAAGAACCTTCTATAAACCCAGATGTTCATCCTAGACTTCAACGTGAAGCTAGAGAATATCTACCTTCCTTGAAGTTGTCTATAGATAAGGTTAACCAAGCTCTGACTGCTATTTCAGGTATAGCTAAGAAAGATGGTTCTGATGTAGAAGCTTACATATGGAAGACAATGAAGCAATATAACTTTGAGATCAACATGGATAGACCTCCCCAGGGTATTGCAGAACATATGTTGGAAGCCATTAGAATTGCTAATGAAGAACAAGAGAAAGCTGTCAAGGGATTGAGGCAGAAGTATAAAACCAAGAAGTCAGCAGAATGATGGTAATAGGATCTAGCACAGGCGAACAGTTCGAGACTGAGTTTGAGTACGTTCAGTATGCGCAAGCTAAGTCTGTCAAACCTTTATCAGAGCAAGACATTCAAGATCCTTCGGTTGACACCTTCAAGGAAAGATTTGACCCGAAGGCACCTTACCCTGGTGAACGTCCTTTACCGATTAGACCGGGGACGCAGGAGAGATTTATGGATCCAACTAAGGTGATTTCTAAACCATTCTGGAAACGTCCCACTGACTATGGAATGCCCTCCAGTGACTCAGAGAAGGCCGCTGGTGCGTTAGATCAGGAGGGCCTGTACCCCCCTAGCGGGGTAATATCTATGCGTGTCCCTAATCAGATTGAAGAGAAGGATCCTACTCCATATGAAACTTTGAAATCCAATGAAGATAATATGGAAAGGAATATGAGACTATATACTCCTAAAGAAATGGAAGATTGGGAGTTATTTAGAGCTCGAAAGAGACAACCTGGTTATAAACAGCAAGATGTAAAGTCAGATGCTACTCCTGATGAAATTAAAGCTGGTCAGCAGTATGCCGGATTCATAAATAAGCCTGAATCTTACCAACCTAAACCTTTAAGGAAATTAGAAACCGATGAAGACTTGATTAAAGATGTCGAGTCTATTCCTAACGATTGGTTGCGTATAGAAAAGGTAGATCAAGGTTATATTATTAAGAGAAGTTTGGAAGGTTTGTCTCCTAAAGAACTTAGAAAACGTGGTATAAAACCTTAACTTACCCACAAGACACAAAAAATAGGCCCCCTAGGATTGCTCCTAAGGGGCCTTTTAGTTTGTATACTGCTTAGCTGAGCTAAGGGCTACGGTCCTTTATACATTCTTCTTATTGCCGTAGCTCTCAGTATTAGTGGTAGGTGGCAGCCTCGAACTCTTCGAGAGCAACCAGACCTTCGGCAGGCGTACTGACGACGATCTTCCGTTCAACCTTGGCCTTGGCTTCGATCAGCTTGGCGTAAGCTGCCTTGTAACCCTTTTGGTCAGGCAGGTTGTCTGGGTCCGTCCAGACGATGTAGTTAGCAAAGGCGTTGGAATGGAACCAGGGATGACCAACCTCCTCCCGCCAGGAACCGTCGTCATTGAGGAAGTTCTTCTCGAACGTGAACTTACCCTCCTTGACGTAGTTCACAAACTCCTGTGGAGATTGCGGAGGCTTGAGACCTTCCAGGTTGAACTCTTCCCCAAGTACGCTATCCTTCTTCCAGAAGACGGCCATCAACTGGTCCTGAAGGTAGTTGCGCTGACGTTCGGTCTCGGTCGTCTCGTTCTCGTTGAAGTCGTTGAACATTTTCTTCTCCTGTTTCTTATTGCAGACCTTATCGGTCTGAGGGACTGCTTCAACACAACAGTCTAAAGAATTAGTAGGGGATGAAGAAGTAAGATTACCACTGAAGATAAAATCAGGACTTAATTTCATTTCTTATCCGTCCTCTTATCTTCCTGGTCTTCTTTTCTAGGAAATCCATATCCCCATGAATTTGGTCTGGTGAACATGTCGGGATCCTCCTCAAACAGTTCTTTCTTAGGTTTGTCACTCATTTCTTTTCACCCCTTTTGTTATAGATCACAGAATTTAGTGTATAGATACCAGTTCTCCCGTTCCCCGGTATCTCTATTCCAAGCGACAACGGAAGATATAGCAGCAGTATCTAAATCAAGCTTAGCCTTTTCGTTTAGGCTGTCTTTTTCTGTTAGCCCGTCGGCTAACCACACGCGTGGGAACATTATCTAAAGAACCTTTACGATGGGAACCAACATGATCTAATTCTTTCCCATCTCCTTTCTTAACTCTACCCTCTCGGATAGCCTTACGTCTAGCTCGGTTACGAGCTACTCTACGTTTAACTTGTTCAGGAGTATTCTCCCACCTAGTCTCCTTTGCATAATTTCTAGCCAAAGTCTCTTACTTGCACCCCTCTATTTAATTTAATTTGTATCTTAACAGTCTTCTGTGCTTCCCAGTCCTGAATGGACATTCCTAGGGGAGCGACTGCAAATGTTAATAATTCAATATCTTTGTCAGGTATTGCTTTCATTGACCGCAGACCCGTCTCTATCCACGACTTAAGGTTTTCCATGGAGACTTCCAAGTTCTTGACGGATTTCATCATCGGTCTCCTGGAGTTTGATCTGTTCGACTGTGAGCCGCTTTCGTACGTGACTGGTTCGGTCTTTGATCCGTTTCTCTTTCTTTGCCTCACGTAATTTAATTCTCTCTAATCTTGATTGCGGATGTTTATTTCTGGACATCTACTGGTAATACCTCAGGTAGCCTAATAAACTTCTGTTCTAATAGAAACAACAGTACTTCTTCCTCAGGAATCTCGTTAATCTCAAAGATCTCTTCTAAGGTGTACACCTCTAATATTTTAGCACAGTCTACCAAAGACAGATCAGTCTGCCTCCGCCATAGCTGTGTATGTGTCCGAAGAACCATATAATTCCTATTCCAAGTGCAACAGCGGATAGACCGCTGAAGAAGCCACTGAGCCATTCTCTCATGTTAGTAATTCCCTTCATGTTCACGGGGGTTTCTAATCCCCAAATCTCTCATAATATTAATTAACTGTTTTAAGGGTATTGCAAGTTCACAAGCAAGTATTGCCGGACTAACCCTTATATCATCATTATAGTAAGTCCGTACGTATTCTTCTTTATCTTTATTCCAACTATAACCCATTTAACCACTCTATCGGTATCTTTTCTATAGCGTATCGGAAGCCATTCTTTTCAGCCCACTTTATAAAATTCTTATTCCGTGAGTAGAACAATATTCTAATATCGAGTTCGGGGTGTTGCCTCTTAACAGCAACCATTTTTCGCTTGTGTTCTGGTCGTAAGTATCCTTTAGCCTCAACATACACTTTTCCAAGTCTTGTACTGAGAATGAAATCTGGAATGTAGTGTGCTGCGATGACATACGGAATCCTTTCCGACTCATACTTAAATGGAACCTTAGCATTCTTTAGCTGTTGGTAAATCCTAGTCTCAAATTTATTTCTTACTCCCATAACTCTACGTAATGAACTTCTCCTTTCTTACTTACTTTCTTGATTAAGGGAGGATGTTCTTCTTGTTTCGTGATCTCGACACCCTTCCAACTGATTGCGTTATTCCTTCGCCAATGGCGGTAGTCTTTAGTCTTCCGAGGTACTCCTAACTGCCTGTGTTCCTGATCCCGTACCATTTTGACCTCCCTTTAATTATATACTATTTTTCCCGTCTTGTCAACCTCTACTATTGGACCATCCTTGTTGAAGGGTTTCTTCTTCACAGAGGTAAAGAAGACTGGTCCTTTGGCGAAGAGGAACGTACGGAGTCCAGGGTGGCAAGCGTGCTTGTAAGAAGAGTAACCCGCTTTAAGATCAAGTTGTACATTTCCCGTTGCTTCTTGTGTGATGGTTCCGCATTCACATAGCGGAGGATTAGGAAGTGCAATGATTCGCCGATAAGCAGCAATTCGTTCTCTAAGCGTTCGCTCTCGTTCATCTGTGACCTCGTGAGGATACAGACACATATGGCCTAGTTGCTTGTCCACTACCAACAAGTAACCCTTACGCTTCTCTGTTACTAGAGGATCATTAGCAGCAGCAAGAACGTAACCATCCAGTTGATCGAGATACCCAAAAGTATCCACAAAGCTGCCCGACCGAAACTTGTTGAAGCTAATGCTTGCGCTAGACTTAACGTCGACAGTACACCCGTCGATGACACAATCACGGTGGCCCACAATGCTATCCAGTACCAGTTCATGTTGCTCTCCTGTCACACTGTGCCCCGACGCTTTCGCCAGAGCAACGGCCAATCCTTCAATGATATGGCCAAATGAATACTTAATCTGCGCCCACGGCGGTAGAGGATCCGCCAGATCGGGTCTGTGGATGGAACACCACAGTGCTTTTGGGCAGCTAGGGCCCATTCGAGACAGTCTGAGTGTAGGTGTTCTGGCACCTTCTCCCAGTTGGTTAGTAAGGCGGGATGCAATATCAGAAGATAACCTCTGAGACAGCTCTTCATTGAACCACCCATCCTTCCTTTGGATCAGTGCGTAGATGTCAGGTATTAAAGTATCTATTTTCATAATATTCCTAAAGGGGAGGTTTATCCTCCCTCGTGTTATTAGATAAGCCCGAAGTACTTGAGGACGACGATCTCCAGGATGGCGAACATCTGGAAGTAGACCAGGATAGGCCAGATCATGAAGCTCCTCTTCTTGTGTTCGTCGATGGCCTTCAACACAGCATCCTTCTGTATTCTCCTCTCCAGGTCCTTGAACTGTTCGTACCAGTTCACACGTGCCCCGAAGGCATCGTTCATGTCGTGTTCGTGACCCAACCTAGAGTCACTAAATCCTCCGCCTGAGTACTTCTTATTTCTCTCAGGTGGTAGTATTTCGAAGCGAGGGGTGTGTGCCATATCCCTCTCCCTAAATGTTATAATCAAATTGGGGGCACAAGAGGCCCCTCTTCTTAAGGTGGTTGCTTGGGGGTGAACAGGTATGACACCGTTCTCATGATAACCTCCTGGTTAGTCCCACCGTATGGTGCTTGACGTAAGGGAAGTTACTACCACCTTGCCTGCACAGGAGTCTTACAGCTCTGTGTTCTCGACGCTTACTCCGGATGCACATCTTCCATCTATGTAACAGACGGCGGCACTGGTTTCAGAGACATCGAGAAGGCCAGCTCCAATTCATCCATTCCCGGTATCGCTACCTAGGACGGACTAGTATTAGAATAGGCAAGAGTTAACCTCAGTACCCTACTAGGACTGGTTACCTTTCGGTCAGGCTTACTCCTACCTCAGAAGTAGGATAGACCTGTAAAACCAAGGACCTCGTAACATCCGGTATATGTCTGCCGTTTCACCACCCTCTAGGAAGAGGGGAGGGAGTCGAACCCTCATGCGCAAGGAACAATGAGACCCTCTCTGCATACCGGACGATTGTTTGACAGCTTCAACCCTCCTTAGGGCGATGGCACCGTCGGGCACGTCTTTGCATTACGTGCTCCCCTACCTGTAGCATTCAAGAACGTTGGGGTCGGACTTGAACCGACATAGGCCACCTTGCACAGTGGCTGCATTACCTTGGGTTGATTAGGCCCATGGGCACCAGCATCCCTTTCGGGAGTTGCTTTTGGCACGTGGGGAGGACTCGAACCGCCCCGCCCTTATTCTGCCACCCTAATTCTAACGCCGATATGCGGGTAGGACTTGGCTGCCGGACTAGCCCTTATCGCGTTAGCTATCCCCATCACCAGGGGCTGAGACATCCGGACTTGCTACTATGCTAGCACCGGCAGTTAACCGGTTGACCTAGGGCTACTCATTCCTGTTTGCTGTCCCCTCTCTGACAGTCCACCCATGGTTGTAAGGGACTCGAACCCTTCCATCAGTACGAACGAGGATAGCGAGTTGATCACGTCTACTACCGGACAGGCGAACTTAGCTTGTGGTCCTGGTAGATGCTGGTCTTGTTTTAGCCACCACCGGACAGCTAGGCGGGTTGTCTTGCTTCCAAGACTGATACTATCCCTAGGGCTCCTCTTGGTCTTCGAACTAGCTCACCTGGTTGGATAGTATGTGAGCGCTTCCAGTTTGGACCTTCAGCGCTGCTGCGAGTTTAAGGGTCGCAAGCCCTATTCCTCTCCCCTTCGACCCGCTGGAATCGAACCAGCCTTCTCCGCCCAGATAAACAGTCTGTCGGCCAGCCGTGAGGACCTAGTATACGCCTCTCCCAAACGAAAGAGGTAGAGAGTCCATGGGTGTAAGAGGATGTATTTGCAGTGCGTAACTCGCTAAGTATCTTCGAATGTCGTAGTATAATCACCCTATCCCACACTCGCAGACGGGGACGCACCCTTGTGGCGAGTTAGAGTCGGCGTCCGGTGATTATGGCAACTAGGTCGTTCCTCTCCTAGCTTCGTCCGTTTCCTGCCTTATACTACCTTATTAAATGAATTAATGGGAGGGCCTTGCACCCTCTTGTAGGTTTATGGATTTCCTATAACCTTCCCGCGGGGAACTTAGAGCTTCACAACCTCGATCTCAGGGACGACTTCCTTAGTCATCGAGATTGCTTGTACGACGGCGTAAGGCTGATCGTTACGAGCGGTGGAACGCTTAGCCTCTGCCTCAGCCTCTTCGTACGTCTTGTACCTGAAGCCATTGGCAGGCATGATGTGGAACTTCTTTTCCATGTTCTCGTTTCCTTCTTGTTGGACCGGAATGGTCAAACTATCTATGTAGTCGTAAAGGTTATCCCACTCAGAACAATTGTGCATGTTGAGCTTCTAATCCCTTTCCTACTCCTGCCTCTTCTTCTTCCTCTGTTAAATTCTCTGTTTCGTATGGAACTAAGTGATCTACTTTAACAGCATGTAGTCTTATTGCTGTACCCTTCCCTTTCTTGAATGGTTTGTTGTAGTTGTATACCTCACACTTAACAGTCACATCGGAACCATTACCAATGTTACCTGCGTAAGGTACACCATCCTTGTCTACCACAATAGGAGGTGCAAGTCTAGTAACCTGACCACTCCACGTCTTCTCCATAGGACGGCGGAAGACGACAGAATATCCATCTTCTTCCTTCCTAACCGTGTTCATAATCCCTTCAACCTCTCCCTTATCTTCTTTAAGGGCCATGAACTTGTTGTAAGAGTCATCGGTAAGGTAAACCTTGACGTTCCAGTTCTTGAACTCATAATCAGGAGCATTGAGCTTAGCCCAATGTGCCTTACCTTGAAAGTATTCATATGTAGTTTTTCCAGGCATTATACAACTCTAACCTCGTTAATCTCAATGTAAGTGTTCTCTACAGGCTTACCGTCCATATCGAATAGACAGGCCCCTAGAACGAAATCTTCTGCTTCTGCAATGGAAGCTGCTTCTACTTCAATATTAGCATTAACAACATAGTTAGTCATCTTTTAAACTCCTGATAAACAAAGAACATGAGGGCAAGTCCCATCAATAACAAACCTATTCCCCCAGCAAAAACTCCTCCTACTAAAAGTATCCCTGCGTCTGTCATGTCCACTCCTCTATTGTAATCGTATGTTCTTCCCAAGTCTCAATGTAGATAATCTGTTTCTTCATTTTGGTCCTTTTGATGTTAGATGGTAACTTTTACAATATCTACAAAGATAGTAATATAGATTCCATCTATGTGATTTCACACAAGCTTCTGCCCAAGAGAGTTTTGCTTTTCTTTCGCAAGAACGATGGTAATGATCAGTGCGTGAGGTACCAGTTCTTTCCGATAGTATATTCCTTAGTTTCCTCATTGAAGTAGCTCCCAGCCATAGGGCACTTAAGTTTGTAGAATTCTCCTGCTGCCTTAATGGCATCCGCTTTAATCTTGGCTACTCGGAGAGCTAATCCCATGTCGTTCTTGACCTCCGACTGTAGTTCATCGTGAACTATATTTACGAATAACCATTTCTTAAGACTCTTTTCCTCCTTAAGCGACTCGTCCGTGATGATTGCCGCTCGTTTGACGATAATTGCTTCTCCGTTTTGAAGATAGCCAGACATTGCAAGGTGTTCTTTATCTCGTTGCGATTCTCCCGGAATAGGGACAAAACGATTATCCAATCCAATAAATCCTCCCTTTCTAGCATCCTTTGGTATCTGAGTCTTTCTAAGTTTTGCAAAGCCGGTGTATCGTTCGAGTAGACGATCAAGAGCTTCTTTAGCTTCGGGTACACTGCAACCGAGGATCGCAGCAAGTTTGGTAATTCCACCACCAAGTAGAAGGGCGAAAACAAAACGCTTCGCAGCCTGTCTGCTCTTACAGACACTACCAAGTATTCGTCGGTTGAGTGAATGTGGATCAGTTTGCTTAGCTTTTTGACCATTGACGAGGGCATCGGTAAACTCCTTATCGTCTATGTAGTGAGCAAATATCCTAAGCTGAATACCTTCTGCATCTACACCTACAAGTAAACGATTCTTAGGAGCTATCCATAACTGACGCATCTCCTTCCCTAATAGTTTAGGACTACCATCCATTTCTACAGCTGTAGGTATGTTAGCTGTATTAGGTTTCTGATGGGCCATCCGATGGGTCCAGGCTCCTATACCATAGAACTTGCCATGTATCCGATCATCGTCAGATACTAACGAGAGCCACTCGGTCAGTGTCCGTCGTCGGCTTTCCAATAATATTCTTTTGGCTAGAAGCCTGGCCCCTTCGGGAGCCCCTTCCGGCAACGTACTTAAGTTAGTTTCATTTATCTTCCAACCAGTTACTTTAAGCTTCTTAAGCTTCTCTGTCAAATCAGATGAGCTATCAACTTCAGACCGTTTAACTCTTGCAAGTAATCGTTCTGTTTCGATGTGGGTTTGGGTCTTATCTTCTGGCTTCCATTGGGCATTGTTCAGTACCTCAATCAATTGTTTATGACTGCTGGGGTTAAAAGGAACTAAGCTAGTGTGCCGATACGACTTTCCACTTTCATACTTGTGGATTTCATGGTGGAGTGCGCGTGGCACACTAGTTCGAGAGATCGTCCCAAACTTGGTTAGTTTAGGAGTAAATTCCCGAATCAATACTTCTTTAGGCGGAAATGCTTTAAGTATCTTTTCATCTAATTTCTCTAAGTCTTGAATTACTTTAGTGAGGAGATTATGAGCGCGATCAATATCAAAGGCAAAGCCGTTAGTGTGTAAGTCGTTAACGATTTGCTGGAAACGTTGTTCCAACTGGATAGACATACTCCAGTCAGGATCATTAATAGTAGGTAGAAGCCTAAGATATAGGTGATGGCTAATCTCAACGTCTCTAACACAGTAGTCCTCCAATGGTTGAGACCAAGACTTGAAGAAGTCTAGGTAGTGGTTCTTACCCTTGGGTAAGCCTAACTCCTCTCCGAACTGTTCTAGTGAATGTCCTCCTGGACGAGAATAGTCTGTTAGTTTGCTGAGTATAAGTGTATCAATACATAGATCCACAGGAATGCAAATCCCCAGAAGACTGCGGATAATAGGTACATCATAACCCAGAATACTATGCCCAATCCATTGTTTGACTTCCTGAGAGAATACCCTGAACCGTTCCTGTTCCTCTTCCTTGCGCTCGCCATCTGTAAGTCCCCTGAAGATTGTGAGTTGTTCTGTCTCCACGCACTTACAGACAATACACCAAATCTGAGTGGGATTGTTTAAGGAATTACATTCGATGTCAAAGATTACTTTCATTCAATTCCTTATACCATAAAAATAATTGCATGTCAACGTACGATTTTACTTGACAAGGGGTATTTTTTACTATACTATATGTAGACCAATTGTCAATGAACTATTATCCTTATACGGCAGGTAACCAGCGGAGGCTGATATCCTGCCGTATATCATTATAGCAACCCTCTTGGGTTGCGCAGCAGCGAAGCTGCTAGGAAGCATACTTCTGTAAGGTACGAGCATAGAAGTCAGCATCGACAGCAGCAATACTCCTCTCCTGCTCCACCTTACTATTCCTGAACCTGTTCATTGACCTCTTACTCTCCAAGAGATCACTCCACTTTACCTTCCGGACTTCCTCCGGCAGATGGTTCCCGATCACCGTCATCTGTTCCCTCCTTTTGTTCTTCTTCTTTCTTATCCATTAATACACCTACCGTCTCATACAATCTATACTTTCTACAGAATGAAATAGGATTAACGTATAGATTACCAGGAGCAGCAGGGCTATTCAATACTGTAGCTTTACCTATTCTCTCACTAATCCTGAACAACCCTAACATGAACTCCATCGGATTGTTATCTGCAACTAGAAAGCAAGTACCTACCTCCAGTTTATCTAACCAAGTATCTCCAGTAGATGGGGGTTCCTTTCCCCCTATTAATAGTTTAGGTTCAAATGTCACTACGTTATCCTTTTCTTTATCTAAATTGTCTTCATCCATTATCTGAACGTTCGCCATGACCATTCCTCTTCTTGTTCCTAAGAGGATAACCCCTAGCTTTCAACGCTCTATGTAAGGTCTGTTGCGAGAGGTTGTATTGATATATAATTACTTTAAGTAGTTCCCCCTTCCGGTACTTACGGATAGCTTCACGAAGTTTATACCCATTTACTCTAGCCATCTCAGCCTCCTATGCTTTACTTAGAAGGGATTAGCTTTAGTCCAGGTTTCTTAACCTCTCTAACAGTATAAGCTATACTGTGAGGGAAAGTAAAGGGATCGAAGTTAAGGTAGTATCCACAGTTAAGGTTACAAAACCAAGCTCCAGGAAGATCTTGAGGGTTCTTCCATCTCAAACAAGTGAACCCATCGTCATGCTTACAGTTACTCTGCATTGACCTTCTCCCTAGTAAACCAGACTGCACCTTGAGCCCGTGCATCTCTCTTAGCCATCCTAGGAGTATACCACCTACCGTTATTGTGTCTTACTCTAGCCTTACGCTCATCTAATAACTCAACATCTCCCGTCTCCCTATTAAGACCATAGCCCTTGATCAGAATATGATCGGGGTATTTTCTTGTCTTCTTGTTCAGATTAACAATCTGGAAATGCCAACCAATAGGAGCCGGCCCATACTCTTCCATCCAATCCCTACATACCTTCATCAATTGGTTCTCTATGAACTGGTGTCTCCGTTCTCCCTTGGGATTGGTTATCAGTATGTTGTGGTTGCTCATTGTGCTCTCTCCATGTGCAGTATGTGCACTGACACAATCCTAGGGATTGACAAGTAGGTGCGTATCGGAAGAGGCAGAACATGGCAGCCTCCAGTCGATAGGTTCTATTCCCAAACTGTTCCAGGAAACATCCAACAACACTCTGTTGAGAACATAATAGCGAAATAACATTGATCGGGACCATTAACAAACCAGCTTGTGAGGTACTCACAATCTTTGTCTATCCAGTAGTATACGTACATCACAGCCTCCAGTTGATGGGTTCTTGTCCTAAACTGACCAAGGAAAGATTAGCTCTGGAGAACACTTTGGAACCTGTGAAGCCCCATTTAGCTCCCAGAGGAGAAGGATGAGAAGTCCTAATAACAGGGCTCCTATGAACGTATTGGTTAAAACCAGCAGCCACTGAACCGAGAAGAACAAATACAACAGGAGTTTCTTTAGCATCTAATACCTCCACAATCTCCTTAGTTAAGTAGGACCATTCTTCCCAGTGATGTGAGCCTGGTTTGCCTTTCCTACAACTTGGATATACATTCCACAAAAGCACACCCTGCTCACACCACCTAGTTAAATCCCCATTCTTAGGTGCGGGGTATCCGGTATCTTCCTGGTATTCTCGGAAGATATTATTTAATGATGCGGTTACTTCTCCACCTGGACCGGTACTGAAGGCGACGCCGGTGCAGTGCTCACTCCGGGGGTATGGGTCTTGACCCATGATCGCCACTCGACAGGACTCTGGATGTACAAGCCGCAGACTAGCAAAAAGGTCAGCACGAGTAGGATTGTATTGAGCTTCATCTTTCAACCTTTCTCTGATGACTTGCCACTCACCACTCTTCCAGTAAGCTAAAGAATTCCATTTACCAATACCTTTAATATTCAATAGATAACTCTGCCTCCTTCATTTCTTTAATCATATCCTCTAATAAATCTTTTTGAATGGAGACGTAATATTGATTATCTCCAGTGATATTAGTATCCAACCATTTACCACCTAACTCTGACTCTGGAATTAGATAGGCTCTCTCTTTTCGAATGATTACCTTAATGTCAGCCATTTTGCTCTCTCCTCTTTCCTTGCTGCTCTACGGTATTCGTTGATCACTTGTGCACGCAACCTCCACGGTAGTTTCTTTTCTTGAATACAGAAGAAGTATAGCTGGGTATCTACCCTATGCTGCATAACGCATAGTAGTACCATCGGGATCATTGTCATTGGCTGCTACTTCCGTATATTTTTGGGTTGAAGGATCAAAAGTATACGCTCCGACGGGTCCCGAATGACTACAGAATCGTCCATATGGTATTGTAATTTCAACGGTGTCTCGTATCGTAGGGTCAGCGTGAGAGGGGTCTCTAGTAAGATCGATACGGAGGTCACAAACTTTTCCAAGATACCTACTCCCTCTAGTTTGTCCGAAGTCATTCACATGTGAGACTACAATCAAGGAGAAGTTCAACTCCTTGACCATCATTGCGAACTTGGTGGCGAGCGCGTCGAGGAGAATGCGCTCATTATCACTTCCCAGCCCAAACACAGCCATGCCAGGGTGATCGAAAAGCACATACTTGCAAGCACAAGCAGTGGTAAGAAATCGTATGGAGTCGAGAATGCTTTCTGGATCGTCGCTCCTAGAGTGAGTGTATAGGTGAAGACGGTCATCGCGCCCAACAACTTGGCGCATAGCTTCAATGACCTCAGTTTGGGCAACACCCGAGTCCGGTAGATGGACTGGTCTCCCAAGCTCGATTCCAGCAATTGCTTGAAGCGTTCTGCGCCGAGTTTCTTCGATGAAAAGTCCTGCCACAGCATCGTCCGTCTCCTTCAAGAGGTTGTGTAAGAGGAAGTGCATGAACTCCGTCTTCCCCACCTTCTCTTGGGCGGTTATTAAGACTATCTCACCTGGACGTATACCGTACGTCATCTCAGTTAGCTTCTTAAATGGGTACGGTATCCCCATCTTAGGAGCTTCCTTCAGCTCCTCTTCGAATGTATTCAAGTCTGAGACAATGTTCTCTGGTAGGAACTTCTTAGAGTTCCACCAGATATTCTTTAACTCTTGTTCTTCACCTGCCACAAGGTATTCGTTAGCATCCTTGCGTGAGGTGAACTTTACATGGTAGACTTTATCGTAGTCAAAGAGTCTTGCCACAGCTGCCGTAGCAGCTCTGCCGTTGGCGTCGTTGTCAAACGCAAGATATATTCGCTCGTAGCCGTTAAGCCAGGATCGAGCACTAGCAGCATCACGCCCAGCAGTAGTACTACTTTGCACTGAAACCACAGGCCCGCCAAGAACCTGGTTAAGGGAGAGTGCATCAAGTTCACCTTCGGTGATGGTGACGTATTTGCTAGCTCCTGGCGTGAACTTGTCTTGACCAAATAATTCAGATTTTCCTGGAGGCCCAGCAGGCTCCCATCGAAATGCTTTTTCGTTAAGGTCTCGGACCTTGTATCGTCCGTCTGGATATTTGTATCCGATTGAGACTGGTCGTCCATCAACGTCAACCTTGGTTCTGACATCGTAGAACTCCATCGTGGCCTTGTTGACCCCTCTCCAGGGCAGGTACTCGTACGTAAATGTCAAATCAATATCTTCCTTGTTAGCTGGTTTATAATATTCACAACTGAAACAGTACCCGTGCCCGTCCTCATAAATACAATACGCATCTGAAGACGGGCACTTAGGGCATGGTATGTGTAGCTGCTCGATCTTAGTCATTCACGAAACTGTAGAACCTCTTCTTGAAGTTGTCCCATCGGAGACGACGGATCGCCTCTCTGTTGCTGATCACAACAGCATTGACGATCTCAGGGCGTGGGGTACGCAGGATGGGTTTAGGGCGGGGATACTGGAGGAAGGAGAACCGACCTGACAACAGCCGATCTTGATCAGCTACCGTCTGAGCCAACCTGAAGGTAGGTTCCTTGGGGACACGGGTACCGAACGTGAGACGATCGGACCAGTAGTTGGGATCAGCCATGTACATATGAGCATATGTACGATGGAACTCTCCAGTCTCGTCGTTGAAGGGGACGATCACCGGGAGGTGTTCTTTACGGGTGCAATTATACCCTACTCCCCGCATCTTGTCAAGAGAAAACAGCTCCGAGTCGTTGAGACGGTAGAGAGTTCCCTCTGCTCTGGCTCTGGGAAGGCCAGACGTATTGAACGCCAGCAATTCGATGTTGTTTTCGTCGGGTTGGTGCTCCCATAGACTGATCTGAGCCACCGTAAAGGCAGTACAGACTGATTCATACTTAAGGGGAGGACCGAAGTCCATCAACAGGTTGGGGGTTCTGAAGTCGGGGAGGGAGTTGTGCGTCATGGGAGTCTTCCCGTGCTATTATTCCTTAAAGAAAAAGGGGAGCGGACCGGGAGGTCGTGCGGAAGGCCCGCTCCCAAGTTGTCCCTGGAGATGGTGTCACCAGGGATTCAAATGTTAACGAGCGCCAATGATCTTCTTCTTAGGCGGCTCGACAGCGGGAGCTTCTTCCTGCGCAGGAGGAGCAGCCGTCAGTCCAAGCAACTGACAGCGAACTTCATGCCACACCGCCAACTTGATGTGGGTAGGCAACCGAAGGAATGCCTGCGGGGACATCATGGACATGTCTAAGAACTGTTCCCCCAGCTGCACCGAAGCTGCTGGGTAGGCCGCGAGTGTGGCCTCCAACTCTTCGATAGTCGCTGTGGGGTACTTGTTCTCTGTCTTCCCCTTGAGGTAGGACTCC
>Ga0137317_1000009_pt1 | contig 45184 bp, 70 predicted proteins | sample EasRivERMZT266_2_FD_106651 | JGI IMG/M metagenome (GOLD analysis project Ga0137317, IMG submission 106651) | Soil microbial communities from meander-bound floodplain in the East River, Colorado, USA - East River MetaG ERMZT266_2 | ecosystem: Environmental > Terrestrial > Soil > Floodplain ...
CGCATAACCCGAACAAGGCGGGCTTCTATATCGGCATGGGCCAGGTGGCGGACTCCGCAAACGGCTTCCCCGGCTCCATCCCTTGGACGGGTGTTCCCGCCGCGATCCCGAACATCATCTGCAACCCGGCCGAGGTGATCCGCCATCTCATCTGGACGTATGGCGGCGGGAGTCTCGACAACCTGGGAGCGGCACCCAAGCCAATCGCGCTCGCCGAGCTCGCCTATCAGACTCCGATCTCGGGCGGGGATGCGCGCGACTTCGACAAGGCGATAGCGTCGCTCGATGCGCTCGTGAGCGAGGGCGCGGGTGCTACGGAGAAGTTCCGCATTGCTATGTCTATCGGTCAGCATACGACGGTCAAGACCCTAGTGCGCGCGATCGAGCGGTCAATCCCGGGCCTACATACGTTCCGCATCCCGACCCGATTCCCTTCGGACGTCGAGCCGCGAGGCACCATCGGATGCATCTTCCCGCGCGCAGGTGGCTCCGTGACCTATCGCCGCCCGCTCTCGCTCCGTAATGACGTGGTGGACATGGTGCAGCGCTTCACACCGCTGCGCCATGTAGTCAACAACATCAAAATACAGTATGGGCAGTCCTCCCAGACCGGGACGCTCACGCGCAATCTCTGGTTCGCGCATGACGTGCAGGATCACGGCTGGCCGGCCAACGTGTCGCTGGCCGGCAATTCATCGGGCGCCGCTGATCCCACGGGTACTCCGCCGAACGGGCTTTTCTACCGCATGGCCGTCGAGTCCCACGGCGTTTACAACACCAAGGAGGCCGAACTCGTCTCGCCGTTTATTTATCGCGCGCAGGAAGCAATCGCGCTCCGTAACTCCATCTTGGAATGGCGTTGCTGCCGGAGGCTCCGCCTCTTCCTCACCTGCAAGATGCAGGTTGCCGACTTGCTCCCGGGGGACGTCTTCCAGCTCAACGACGACTCCGACGCTTTCCTCGAGGGCGTGCGCTTCCCGATGGCGCACTTGCTTCTTACCGAGGCTAGCTCGGCTTCGAGCTGGAACAACCGCACCTTCCTGGTCGAGCGCGTCGCCTTCAAGCCATCGGCCGGCGGCCAGGGCTCCGCGGTGCTCGTGCAAGCCATCTGGAACGGGAGGGCCTTCGTTTAATGGGCACATGGCAGGACGAACTCCAGGTCATCTATCAGAACTACCTGCACCCGCTCGATTCGTCGGTGGTCACCGCGGTCTCGTCGCCGAACTTCGGGCAGGGCTACGAGCTCGAAAACACCATGAACCTGATTCCATCACGCCCGGGCAGATTCGCGACGGCCGCGGATCCGCGCGGAGGGCCGACTACCAAGATCGTCCGCTATCAGTTTCCGCGCACGCTCACGGTCGATTGCATGGGTATCGTCAACGCGCACTCGAACTCAAGCAAGCCAGGGAGCACCGGCGCGATCGACACCGAGCGCGAAGTGATGGTGGAGCTCTTCCACGGTTCCGGCTCCGCAAACTACGGGCAGGGGTCCGGGAGCCCAGGCACTGCGATCGGCTCAGTCCATACGATGACCGAGTCCGACGTCGCCAAGTACGGGGCCAACCTCTTCTTCCGTTTTAGCCCGGTTAACGCCTCGCTGATGACGGTACGATTCTCGATCGTCGGCGCGAACATCGGATCGCTCTCGATCGGCAACATCCTGCTCGGCCGGTATTTCTCGTTCCCGGTGGACATGTCTACCGACGGCTGGATGCTCCTCGCCCCGACGCGGAAGCAGATCCAGAACTCCACCGTACGGAGCGGGCGCGCCTTCGGAGCCGTGCAGATCGAGACGCGCTACCCGAGCGTGCGCTCGTGGGTGATCCCGACCGTCTGGAAGTCAGAGGACCAGCGCGAAAACTTCGAGCGCTATTGGGCGAACCGGGAGCAACCGCGCTTCGACGGGGTTCAGAATCAGCACTTGAGGAAGCGTCTCGATCTGCCGACGGTGATCGTCCCGCCCTGGCAGTGGGCCTCCTCGATCTCGTCCTACGGCTACCCCGTCTTCGGCACGCTCGGCCCTGATCTCGATGTCCAATACGACGAGATGGGCAACAGCGTTACCAGCATCCGACTTTCGGAGAGTGCATGAACAGCCTAGTGGCAACCGGGCTGGATGGAGGAATTGCCCAGCCTAACTGACGCAAGCCGCGACCCCATAACTTCACAACCCTCGCGGGTTACATCGAGCGGTGCGAGCGCCATAGCGCCGCAGTCCATTCTTTTTGGTGACTCCTTCCATGGCGCGGTGCTCGACGAAGATGGGCGCTGGACGCAGAACGCCGGCACAAGCGGGGATGCGTCTGTTGCCGATGGCCAGCTCTTGCTCGCCACGGGCGCGACTGGCGGATTTATTACGCTCACTTCCAAACCGAAGTTCGCACTTTATTCGGGCGCCGAACTCCTCTTTACCGCCATCGTGCGACTGGCGAGCGCCCCCATCTCGGGAAGCGTGCGGAATATCGGCCTTCAGGGCGTGGGCGTCAACGATCAGCTCTACTTCAACATCACAGACACCGCTTGGCAGGTAAAGATTACTACCGGCCCTGGCACCGTCATTCCATGGAACATCGGCAGCCCGCGGGCCGACGCGCTCGCGTGGATGAAGCTACAGATCCGAGCGACCAAGAGCCGCGCGCAGTTCATCATCAACGATAGCCCGATCTATCTCTACAACTCGATCGGCCAGCAGGAACCGCTGCACCACGCCTCGCTCTGCACTGCGTTCCTGGAATCCTCGGATGGTACATCGGCTGGCGATAATTGGATGTATGTCTCCGAGGTCTCCGTCGTGCGCTCGTTCGAGTCCTGGCCGGCGACGGTCATGCGGAAGCGCATCACCGCGGACGGCATCATCGCGCGCGGCCCGTGCTGGTATCTCGGCATGAAGAAGGGGAGCGGTACCGGCACCTGCTTCATCCACGACGACGTCACCGCAGGCGCCAGCACCAAGATCGACGAATGGACAGGAGTTGATTTTGACAAGCAACCCACCGGGCCGATTGAGTGCCAAACGGGCATTTACGCCGACGTCAGCAGCACCGAGCCCGTCTACATCGACTACGCCCTCGCCTAACGGTGGAGGGGGAACCATTAACCCATTCAAGGGGCTAACGCTCCCTTGTAAACACGGAGATGAAAACATGGCTAAGGTCTGTTCTCTCTGCAAGAGCTGGCAAGCGCCTGGTCCTACGGATACCACGATGGACTGCCCGCACGATGGGGCAGATGTGGCCACCGAAACCCGGTGCGGGGTGTGTAGCACGACACCGCGTGCGTGGATTGCGCTGTCTGCTGAGGACATCGCGACCAACGAGTCACAACACAATACCGCCCCCGGGCACGTTTTCGAGTAGCAGTGATGGACCTCATCCTCCGCCACTTCGAGAAGGTGCACATGGAGGTTCCGCCTCCGCCCGAGACATACGACGGCTTTGTTTACGGTCACTTCGGTGACTACGAGACCGAGGTCCGATCGCTGGTCGCGGGCGGTAAGCGCTGTTACCGCTACTTCAACGTGCTCTCGATGCCGGCGACGGGATGGTCCGATCCCTGGTTCGATTACGTCAACTCGACGGTGGTGCCTCTCCAAGTCGGCGGCCGCTTCGCCTACCTCCCTTCAGCGTGGGAGGTAGGCGGGCGGAAGCTGTGGGATTGGGGGATGTTCTCGCCCCACCGGGTACGCGGACTCGCGAAGAAGGTGGCCGAACTCGCTGACGGCAACGGCATTTTTCTTGACCAGTTCTGGATGGAGCCGCGGGACTGGATGATGTCGGCGCGCACGCCATCGGGTGATATGGCGGCGCTGTATATGGACTTCCCGCAGACGAAGTGGTTTCGTTATACGGCGAACATCACATACTTCGTCGACATGCTCCGCACGATGGTAGCGCCTCAGATAGTGCTCGTGAACGGAGACCGACTCGCCCCGGGGCCGATGCATCTCGAATGGCCGCACTGGTACGACCTGGCTGGCGAGTTGACTAGGTGGAACGAGTCGAATCATGCGGTACTCGCCCCGTTCACGGATGTGGACTGGTCAGTCGATTGGGCGCTCAACGCCTGGAAGCGTTCGCATAAGTGGATTGCGTTCACCGGGCGCGCAGATCTCACGGAGCTGGCTTATGCGCGAGCACACGCGCAGCGGATTGCACCATGAGGTGCTTTGTCTCGGCCGGGCATGGACCCAAGGCGGGGGGACAGTACGACCCCGGCGCAGATCCACCAGGGCCGGGGGAGGAGCACGCGATAGCCGAGGAGATCGCGCGCGAGATGGCGCACGCGATGGTGCTGGTTGAGCCGCACGTGGTCCCGCGCGGGAACCTCAAGACGAGGATTGCCTACGTCAACCGCTGGTCCCGCCCCGGGGACGTGGCGGTGGAGGTGCATTTGAACTCGGGGACGCCGGACGTCGCGGGGTGTGAAGTGTATTTCTTCTCGCTCGAGGCACGGCGATTCGCGGCGGAGATGCACGCCTCGCTCATGAAGATTGGTCGCGCACCGCGCGGGGTGAAGGTGGACGCATCGTCGCAGCATCCGGCCGGGCTCGCGTGGTGCCGTCAGACGAAGCCCTGGGCGGCGCTCGTGGAGGTTGCCTTCCTCACGAACGCCGAGGAGCTCAAGTGGCTGCTCGGCGGTGGAGCGTCACTCGCGGGGAAGGCTCTCGCGAAGGGAGTGGATTCCTGGCCATGAACGACGGCGACGTTATCCGAATGCGCGATTACGTGGATCTGAGATTCAGCGACCTCAAGGAGGCGATAGCGCGTCGCGACGTAATGAACGAGGAGCGGATCAAGCTCGCGGCTGATGAAATCGCTCGGCGCCTGGACGTACTAAACCACGCTCACGAGGACGCGGTTGAGGCGCAGGCCGCCACCGTTCCGCGCGAAATCTTCGAGCGGGCGATGGCCGAGTTTAACAAGCGGATCGTCAACCTAGAGCGACTGGCCTGGGGCTTAACGGCGCTTGGCGCCGTCTTTGTTATCGCGATTCAGTTTGCCGTAAGGCTTGTCAACACTCACAGATAGGGAGAACGAACGATGAAGCGCTCTTGGTTCTTGTTGGGAGTGTTCATGCTCTTGGTCCCGCTCGCCGCACGTGCCGACTTCAGGGACGTGACGCTCGGTACGATGAGCGAGTTTCAGCAGTGCCTGATGGCGTCGGAGGATTTTACGCCCGAGCAGTTGCTGGCAATCAGTCAGTGCTTCGAGGACACGTTCACGGAGCCAATCATAGATCCCCCGCCCCCGGACCCGGAGCCGGAGGAGCCGCCGCCGACTGGCTTTGCCCCATGCAGTGGGAACCAGAGCCAAGCAGGCGTGGACGGGTGGGACGACTGGTGTACGGACGAATCACGAAACTTCCGCACGCTAGCCGGCGGCGTTCTCGGCATGAACTCCAACGCCGAGGCCGCGCGCAATCGCTTTCCGTGCGTCAACAAGGGTGTCGCTCCACCCACGACCGGAAGCAACCGTGTCGTGATGACCTGCGATCTCAAGTTTCCCGGGGACTGGCTTCAGGGCATCAGTCTCGGCGGGCAGCACCTATTCAAGATCGGCGAGGGGCCGATCGCGTGCCGGACTGGCGGGACGACCGAGCCCGATCACCTGCGCTTTGACTTCGGGTGCTTCAACGTGACGAACGCGGACGGCTCGACTGGCAACGGTTTCAAGGACGGATTTCGCGTGCTCGTCTATTGGAAGGTGGCAGGGCAGACCCACAAGGAAACGTGGTTTTCATCCTCGACCAAAATGCCGGACGTGTTCAAGCCGGACGTGTGGACACCCTTCCGCGCCGACTGCAAGTACGACCCGTCGACCGGGCGTGCTGACCTGACCATGACAATCGGTGGGATTACGCGCACAACGTCTCAGATACTTGAAAAAGATGGAGTCGTTGGCAAGGGTATCACGAAGAAGATCGGCGACTCGATCGGCTTCGGTAACGTGGATCAGCGCGAGGGTGACCTAGAGATTCGCAACCTTCAATACAAGTCGAACTGAAAGGAATAACCATGGACGACCTGCTGTACTTTCCGGCGTGGTTGCTCGGGGCGATCCCCATCGCCATCACGCTAATGAAAATCTGGGTGCCGACGCTCTGGCGCGAGGTCCTGGCCGCGGTCATCGCGGCAGTGGCGACTGTGTACGTGGTCGTTACCACGCCGCTCACGTTGCAAGCCGGGCTCCACGAGGGCATGGCCCTGTTCGTCATCCTCACGGGTACGCGCGCGGCTATCGCCGGCGCGACGAACATCGCCAAGGCCAAGGCTGCTGGCGTGCCGATGATAACGACGGATGGAAAGACGATCCGGGACGCTCAGAAGCTGAGCATTCTGGCGCTGTTCCTCGTCGGTGCGGTATTCATTGGGCGCGCATGGGCTCAGGATCCTGACTCATCGCTCGTGATGGTGGCGGGGCCGGCCCACGAAGTCGCTAAGGAGACTGGCCGCGTATGGGTCATCGTGATTTCGCAGGTGATCTCGAAGTTCTTCGACTTCGCGTTTAGGAAGTGGCTCTAACCTGCCACTAGAAAGGGGGTGCGATGGAACAGGATCGGGGGCGCAGGGATAGAGACCATGAGTTCAAGGAAGCTCATCTGCGCACCCTGAAAGGCATAGAGAAGCATTTTGCCGAGCTGGTTGAAATTTTCTCCTCGCCTTCGCATAGCAAGGCGGGGCTGGGGTTCTTTGTCCGAGAGATCCAAGGAAAGAGGTTTACGATGATTACTCGACCGCCGATCGTCATGCTCGATGTTGAGCGCGTGCTGGTGTCAGTGGCCCCCCGAAAGCCCAACGGTGATCCCGATCCGACCGTACAGGTTGCCTGGGCGAGTTCGGACCCCGCGCAGGTGGGGGTCGAAGTCTTGCCCGAGCACGAGGGTCTCGATGCCGAGGGGCTCCCGATCACGATCCCTGGAACCCACGAGGCTTGGCTCTTGACGCCCCTCGATCGCGGGGCAGCGGATGTCACGATTTCTGCCCCGGGGTACGAGACGACACTTCAGCCGTTGAGCTACGAGCCCGGGGTTCCGGGACAGCTCAACGTTTCGGTAGGTACTCCCGTACCTGACTAACTAAGAACCACCGGCTACCGCGGCGTGCGGTCCCCGGGATCTGGTGAACCCGGCCCGCCCGAGCGCCCCGACACGCTCGGCTCTGGATGACCTCCCCGGGGGCGCCGCGGCCCCTCTTTTTTCGCGGGATAGACACTTCGTGGCAACCGGAGAAATGACATGAAGTGGCCTCGTTCAACAAGTTTGAATCGTTCGTCGAGAAGCTGGCGGAAGGTGAGCACAACCTGGGCACCAATACGCTCAAAATCTACCTGACCGACGCGACGCCGAGCGCATCGCTGGATCTGCTGAAGGCGGACCTAGCCGAGATCACGCCGCAGAACGGCTACCCGGCGGGCGGCACGGCGGTCACGGTGACGAGTTCGTCTCAGACGGCGGGCACCTACTCGCTGGCGCAGTCGGCGGACGTGGTGTTCACCGCCTCGGGCGGTAGCTTCGGCCCGTTCCGTTACGCGGTGCTCTACAACGATACCCACGCTTCCGACGCGCTGATCGGGTGGTGGGACTACGGCTCGAGCGTCTCGTGCAACACCGGCGAGACCTTTACCGTGGATCTGGCGGCGACGATTATCACGATAGTCTAGCGCCATGGCGCTCACTCAATCTCATTACCGCTTCGGCGTTGACGAGCTAGCCGAGTCAACGCACGGCTGGCACGCTGCCGAAGATACGCCCGTGCTCATGGCGCCGGGCGTTACCTTTTTGCTGCGCTTCTGCGTGCAGGCGAACGCCACCGGTCTCTCCAACGTTGATAACGAGTTCCAATACTCGCTGAATGGCGGCGCCTGGACCAACATCACCACGACCTCGTCCGTGGTCAAGGCCATTGCCGCAACCGCCCTAACGAACGGCTCGAACTGCACACAGCGGCTATCCGGCACCGGGACCTTCGAGAGCTCGGCCGCGGGGCAGACCGAGGACGGGATCAGCGGGGGAAACAGTAACGACATCGCGGCGAACGGCAACTCGGAAACCGAGTGCGGCTTGCAGCTCGTGGCCGCCGACGTGGTCAAAGACGATGCGATCTCGTTCCGCCTGACCCGCGACGGCGGGACGCTCCTCGATACCTATACGCAGATCGCCGCTCTACTGGTCAGCGAGAGCTTTAGCCTCGTTGCCGATACCACGTCCTACGCCTACACGCCTGCGGCGGCGACGCTGAAGCAAGTCCGGCTGATCTCGCCGGCATCGGGCACGGTCATACTTGTCAACCTGAGCGGGCCGCCGACCAATTGGGCCGCGGGGCTGTATCTGGGCAAGAAGGTCATCGCCGACGCGGGGAGTTACGCGGAGACCGGAGCGGATGCCGCGCTTCGCAAGACGAAGATCCTACCGGCGGACGTAGATAGCTACGCCTTCACCGGCGCCGATGCGACGCTCACGCACGATGTCTCGGCCCTGGTTCTCACCGCCGACGCGGTTGCCTACGCGCTCACCGGGGCTGCCGCTTCGCCGCTGCTCGGCCAGAAGGTGGCCGGAGACGCGGGCGCCTATGCCCTGACGGGCGGCACGTCCGAACTTCGCCTAGCCCGCACCCCGCTGGCGGCAGATGCGGGCGCCTACGCGGAAACCGGGGCGGATGCTGCCCTCAAACTCGGCCGGGCGATCGTGGCGGATGCCGGCTCCTATGCGGAGACTGGTGCTGCGGCGGGCCTGGTCGGGACGCGGATCCTGGTCGCCGATGGTGGAAGCTACGCGGCGACGGGGGCTGCCGCCTCCCCGCTGCTCGGGCGCGTGCTCGTGGCCGATGGTGGGAGCCTCGCCCTGACCGCGGCCGACGCCGGGCTCACGCTCTCGGGTGGTAACAAGGTACTAGCCGCCGAAGTCGTGGCGTATGCCGAGACTGGGGCAGCGGCCGGGCTCGAGCGGGACGCCATCCTGGCCGCCGGGGCCGTGGCCTACGCCGAGACGGGGCAGGATGCCGGGCTCCACCTGGGGCGAAGTGTCGACGCCGCAGCCGGGGGCTACAGCCTTGCCGGCGCCGATGCCGGGGTGCTCAGGGCAGGATCCCTGCCGGCCGCTACCACGGCCTATGCCTTCGCCGGTGCCGACGCGACCCTGACGAAAACGGCCGCCCTGACGCTCGTAGCGAGTGCGGGCGCGTTCTCGCTGGCGGGCATGGCGGCGTCGCCGCTCCTCGGGCGCGTGCTCGTGGCTGCCGGCGGGGCTATCGCGGTCTCGGGCGCCACGGCGACGCTCACCAAGGCGGCGAACCTAACGCTCGTGGCCAGCGGGGGCGCCTATGCGTTCTCGGGCGTGGCGGCCGGGCTCCTCGACGTCCGCACGCTGGCAGCCTCCGGGGCGAGCTACGCGGACACCGGTGGCGCCGCCGGGCTCTACCTTGGCCGCCGGCTATCGGCCCTCTCCGGGCCTGCGGCTGCGTTCGGCGTGGAGGGTGGTGCCGCGACCCCATCGCTCGGCCACCGGCTCACGGCCAACCCTGGCAGCTACGCCAGCACCGTGGGCGCCGTCCTGCTCATCCACAGCGGCGGCGCTGGACTGATCCACCTGCGCTTGATCGCGCAAGACCGGGCATGGGAGCGCGTGGCCGGCTGGTATCGCCCCAGCGTGACGGCGCGCGTGCATGGGACGAGCGCCAACCTCATCCTGGCCGATGGCCCTGGAGCCCGCCTCAAGGTCACCGGGGAGCGGGAGTGGGAGCGGGGTAGCGGCGCCTATCGGAAGAGCGCCACGGTGCGGGTCAAGGGCGGCCGGGCGACGCTCAGCCTCGTCTAGTGGCCCGCCTTCAGCGACTCCCGCGCCTTGGACGTGAATGGGATATAGAACCGCGCGCCGAACGTGAACCAGTGATTAGCCCCGTCGCTGTCGATAGTAAAAGTACCTACGTCGTCAGTCGCCTCATCGAGTGAACTCCACCCGTTTCGTGAATACCCGCCCTGGAGCGTGATGAAGGACGACACCGGCACGCGGGCAAACAAATCGATGGAGCTGCCTCCACGGTCGAGATACCCAAGTTCGCCGGCCGTGAACGACTGTCCCAGCGCCGTATAGTTGGCGTTCCACGTTCCCAACGTTCCATAGGTGAATGACAGGGCCATTGACCCCACCGGCCCATCGGGATTAGTGGCGAGGGCTGGGGCGGCAAGGATGGTCAGCAGGGCCAGGACGGCCAGGGGGGAATGGCGCATAATTTCGACCTCCGTGAATTGCCGGCCACCACGGCCGGGCGGTGGAAATCCTACCTCAGTGACCGGCGGCTTCGCCAGAGGCCCCAGGGCGAGCGTTTGGGCGCTCCTTGGCCGGATGGGCCTTCCCGCGCCAGAAAACCGGCCACGGCGGCCCCTGTGGCTTGAGGGCGAGCGTGCCCTGTTTCCGGCTGGCCTCTACGAGCTCGTGCAGGGCGTCGGCCGCGTCGTAGTGGACCTCCCGCCCCTGGGCCGATAGCCACCGGCTCGTTTCCTCCGCGATTTGGGCCAAATGGCGCAGGTCGTCCCGATAGACCCAAGCCTGGGTGATTCCGCCATGCGCGGACGGCGGCCGGTATTCGTGCAGTCCCATGGTGCCTCCGGGGGGTAAGGCGGGCGAGGTGGCCAGAAACTTACCATCCGGCCCGCCCCGGGTCAATCCGTAAGAAATCTGCTCCCAATCGGAAAATAGTGCTTGCGAACGGGATCCAGCCTGCGGATAATAGGGGCATGGAAAGGCAAGCGTTTCAGGTCCAGGCCGAGCAGGAAGAAATGGGCAAAGGGGAGTCGGAACCATTCATCCGCACCCTTCTCGGGAAGATCATGGACGTGCACGGCCTCTCCGCGCGCGAGCTGAGTCGGCGCTGGGGAGTGGCTGAGGGTACGGTTTCTAAGCTGCTTTCAGGGGATCAGCAGGACGTGACCCTAGAGCAAGCTCGCAAGCTGGTAGCCGCCTTCGGAATCAATCCGAAGGTGCTGTTCCGCGATCCAGACCCCGAGAACGGGGCCGAGTAACCGGAGGTCGTCCAATGGTCATGGGCCACCGTAAGGCAGAACGTCGTCGCATAATTGATATTGCAACAAGCGACGCGAAAAACTGCGCACCCACTATCTCCGCTGAAACAAACGGTCGCTTTCCATTCGTAAGCGCTCACGAAGATGATGGCCCGCCATTATCTGCGGCTACGGCGGTTCCGCCTCAAGCTCCGCGCGATAGCGAAACACTCTACGCGATCACCTGCCGCGCGTGTTCGGCAGTGTGGACTGAGCCTGCGTCGTCGTTGCCGGGGGGCACGCGGCCGGGCTCGGTCCACCTGATCCGCTGCCCGGTGCCCTACCTGGGCGAGGGCGATCCCTACCCGTTCCGCATCGTCTGGAAGCGCATCCGCGCGAGCACGAACGGAAGCCGTCACGCCTGCAATGACGCCTGCCGGAATGCGTGTCCGGACCCCACCAGGGACGCTTGCGTGTGTCACTGCGAGTGCCTGGGCGCGAACCACGGCACGGCGCGACAGATCCCGCCCATCCCGCCCGCGCTCGCGGTGGTGCCGGGCACGATGCCCGTCGATCGCGACGACTTGAACCGCCTCTATGACCGGCTCGAGGCGCCCGCGTGGGTGCCGCCGTCGAGGCGGTCATGAGCGCCCGCATTGTCTCGTGGTTCGCGTGCCTGCTCATGCGGGCCGGCGCCGCTCTCGATCAATGGAGCTACCAACGGAGGACGCGATGACCTGGCTCGAAGCTCTCGCAGCCTCCGTCCTCATCCTTGTTGGGATGCCGTTACTCGCGTGGCTAGCCGTGACGCTCATTCTCGGAGGGTAAACCATGCGGATCGCCGACCTAATTCCCGGACGGATACGCGCAGCCGCGCATGCCATCCTCGGCCGACCATTGATCTACAGGGTTCGGCTCAATGCTGGACTGCAACTCGCAGGAGACTCGACAAACGTGCTAATCCAGGAGGTACACGTCAACTGCCACCGTTACCCCGATGATCTAGTCAACTGGTGCGATGGCCGGGTGCTGGTGGACCGGGTTAGGGAGGGCTAAACCATGAGTGCGCTTTGGAAGCTCATTCTCAAGATCTACTTCTCGCCCGAGCTTCACGCTGAGGTCGATTGGGAGTGGTAGCGATGTTTTCCCGGGGAGCGGCTGAGCTTCATGCAGGGAGCTTAAGGGTGTCGCTGCTCCCCGGGATTCCTTTGAGCGGGCGGCGAGCCCCGCGGGTCCTGTGCGTCTTGGTGGGCGAAAGCTCACTAGCCGGCCGAACCGGCTCCACGGACAAGGCGCGCACCGGGACTCGTCGCCCGCACTTTCTCTTGGAGGTAGCCATGCCGCTCGTTGAGTTCTGCGATTGGTGTACCGAAGACGCTGATCTCGAATGCCGGGACTGCGGCTCTCGCTGGTGTGCAGCGCACGCTGAGGACCACGACAAAGAGCACGCGCAGCGAGCGAACGAGTGCCCCGACTGCGGCTTTGAGCTCTGCGTCTGCAACGAGCTCGTGCCGGCACCGGACGAGGTCGAGGTCGACGTGGACTCCGCCCGCGACTGGACCATGCCCGAGCGGTGGGGGGTCTAGTGGACCGGCGCAGCGCGGAGCGGCTCATGGCCGAGCGCATGGCCATGTTTGCCGGCTATACGGATACGTGGCCGCGGAGCGGTGGTCCCTATCTCGCCCGTGTCATTGCCCACAGCACGGCGGAGGCCGTTGTAAGGATGGCCATGCTTCTGGGTGTCCATGCCGACGAGATCCCTTGGCATGAATTGCTGAGGGAGCCATGAACGCGCGCTGTGCCACCTGCGGCAAGCCGGTGCTCGATCGCACGCTGATCCTCTCGCCCTGGGAGGACGGCACGATCGAGAGCCGGCGGCTGTTCGACGTGCAGCTTTCGGGGATCACGGTGGGCGTCGTGCAGTCGAAGCTCAAGCGGCGCATCTGCCCGCTTTGCATGATGGTCGCGTGTTTCAACCAGTGCATAAAGCAGCACCTGGGGGCGGGACGCGCGCAATGAGCGACCAACTTGGCATGTTCCCGGATCCGCCGCGCAAGCGGAAGGGCATCGCCTATCAATCGACTTCTCGCGCGGCATGGGAGTCGTTCCAGAGCGTCTCGGGGGCACTCGATCGCGACATCTTGGCTGTGCTCGAACGTCGGGGGCCGGCCGGCGCCACGTGCAACGAGATCGAGCAGGAGATCGGGCGGACGCACCAGGCCGTATCGGGAAACCTGACGCATCTAGGCGAGCGCGGCCTAGCGGTCAAAACAGATATGCGCGGAGTTACGGCAAGCGGGCGACCCGCGATCAAGTGGGTGCTCGCCGGCTACGAGAAGGGGGAATCACCATGAGCGTTCAATTCACCAAGGCAACCAAGCGGAAGGCGCGGGCGCGGATCGCTCTCGCCGGCCCGCCGGGATCGGGGAAGACGTGGACCGGGCTCCTGTTCGCGTCGGTGCTCGGCGACAAGGTGGCCGTGATCGACACCGAGCGCGGCTCGGCCAGTAAGTACGCGGACGCATTCCAGTTCGACACCATCGAGCTTACGACGTTCGAGGCGGAGAAATACATCGAGGGAATCGAGGCCGCGAGCGCCGCTGGCTATGACGTGCTCGTGATCGACTCGCTCTCCCACGCCTGGGCCGGCAAAGGCGGGATGCTCGAGCGCGTGGACAACATCGCCGCGCGCTCGCAGTCGAAGAACAGTTACACCGCCTGGCGCGATGCGACCCCGGTACAAAACCGGCTCATCGACACGATCCTACAGGCGCCGATGCACATCATCGCGACCATGCGGACCAAGACCGAATACGTGATCGAGGACGACTCGCGCGGCAAGAAGGTCCCGCGCAAGGTGGGGCTCGCCCCGGTGCAGCGCGACGGCGTCGAGTACGAGTTCGACGTGGTGGGGGACATGGACCCCGAGAACCGCCTGATTGTGTCCAAGACGCGCTGCCCGGCGCTGACTGGCCTCGTGATCGAGAAGCCGGGAAAGGCGGTCGCGGAGACGATCAAGGCGTGGCTCACCGATGGTGCTCCGCCGGAAACCGCCCCCAAGCCAGCAGCGGCCGCTGGTGCGGGGGCGGCGGCGGCTCCGACGAACGGCAACAGCAAGGACCAGAAGCGAATGTGGGCCATGATCCGGGAGCATGAGTTGCTCGTCGAGGACACGGACGAAGGCACGTTCGTCACCTTCGGCACCAAGCGGTTCCGCCCAAAGATGCTGAGCGACGACCAGGTACACAAGTTCATCGACGCCATGCGCGCGGAGTTCGAGGGCGTATGACCGAGACCGCGCGCCCCGTCTACCGCCTCGACCAGACCAAGGCGCATACGCGCTACAGGCTGGCGTCGGGCGAGATCGTGCCTGGAGTGACGACCGTCCTTGGCCTGCTCGACAAGCCGGCGTTGCTCAAGTGGGCGTGGAACTGCGGGCGCGACGGGATCGACATCGAGAAGGCGCGGGACTCGGCGGCGAGCGTTGGCACCATCTGCCACGCGCGCATCGAGGCGTGGCTTCGCGGGATGGACTTCGATGCGGCCAACGTCTCGCATGAGTTCATCGAGCGATCAACGATCGGGTTCACTCGTTTCGTGGACTGGTGGCGATCTCAGGAGCTGACGGTCGAAGCCTGCGAGTTGAAGCTCATTTCGGAGCGTCTTCGCGTTGGCGGCACCGCGGATATTCTCGCGAAAAGGCCGAATGGCCGTCGGCTCCTGATCGACGCGAAGACCGCCAACGGCATCTACCGCGAGCAGCGCATCCAGGTCGCGACCTACGCGGAGATATACGAGGAGTGCTACCCACAGTGCCTTGTTGACGAGGCTTGGATTATTCGCGTCGGTAAGGATGAGGCCGACGATATAGAGCCCGTCGAGGTGCGGAACCGTGAGGCGTGCGTAGAAGCCTTCGCCGCGCTCGCGCGGACATACCACTTGCTGAAAGCAGTGAAGTGATGGATGGGCGCTTTTGGTCCAAGGTCCAAAAGAGCGAAGGCTGTTGGCTTTGGATGGGTAGAAAGACCAGTTACGGCTATGGGACCTTTTCGCATAAGGGGCGCGACATTGGGGCTCATCGCCTTGCCTGGGAAGAGGCAAATGGTCCAATTCCCAGGGGCCTGTTTGTTTGCCACCACTGCGATAACCCGCCATGCGTGCGGCCAGACCATCTTTTCATCGGCACGCAGGCCGACAACCTGGCTGATGCGTCCAGGAAGCACCGCCTGGCGGAACAGCAAAAGACGCATTGCCCGCAGGGCCACGAGTACACACCAGAAAACACTATCAAGATCAGGCGTGGCACTGCACGACGTTGCCGGACATGTAGCACGAAATACCACAATGCTTTGAACGCTCGCAAGTACAGTGACCAGGTTTACCGTGCGGAACAGAATGCTAGGTGGCGTGCTTGGCGGGCCAAGCAAGATGATGAGGCGCACCGCGCAAAGGATGCCGCCAAACAGCGCGCCCGCCGCGAGCAAAGGAAAGCCGTGGCTGCAACATGAAGGCTCCAATCGTACGCTGTTTGTACTGTGACAGCAAAATCAAGTACTGCGGCATGGGTGGCAAGGCCGTCATGGTCGATGCCGACCCACGCGCTGACGGCACCGTGCGGCTCAACGAGGAAGGCGACGAGAAGCCCACGGGGCAATCGCTCGCGGGGGAGGCGTTGGCTTTGGCGACGGGAAAACTGCATCGCTTGCACAAGTGCCCGAAGAACTCGAGGGGGTTGCTGTAATGGATCACGAAGTCGCTGAAGCATACGAGTTCCGCGCCTACGCGGTCGGATTCGTCTCCGCCAGCGTGTGTTCGGCACTCTCAATCGAGGAAACGGCGAAGCGACTGAACTACGAGCATCCGACTGGCATTGGACCGTGGACGCTTGCCACTGAGCGCGAGTTCAACGACGGGACTCCCATGCCTTGCGAATGCGAAGACTACCCGGCGACACACAAGCACTACCTTTTCCACTGCTAAGGCAACAGATGGAGGCAACGATGTACAGCGGCGAAAGGAACCTGGGACTTGGGTGGGTCGCGCTCTACGTGCTCATCATCACCGGCGGGCTCTGGATGATGGTGCTCATTCCTCTCTGGACAATCTTCGGACCGAAAGGAACTCCATGATGCGCTCATTGGCCGCTCTGATTCTCGCCCTAATTATACCGGCGCTCGCCAGCGCCACGACCGTAACGGTGGAAGCCCTAGACGGGACGTGGGCACTCGGCAACGTGTACACGCTCGGCGATGACCCGCCCGTCGAGGCCACTACGTTCTGCCTTCTCTGCGGTGGAACGGACCTTTACCGCTGGACGCTAATCCAACGCGACGAGTGCGAGGGGACCGGGGTTATAACCTTTGTCCACGCACTCGCCTGCACACCCACGCCGATCGCTTCCATGTGGATCGTGGTCGGCAACCCGTCGTCTAAGTGCTGGACATTGGAAGAGTGTCCTTAGGCCAGGAGGACCGATGCGGAAGCCGTGGGTACGGCGCTGGTCGTGCGAGCTCTTGATACTCGCAGCGTCGTGCCTCGTGGGAGTAGCGGTCGTGGTGCTCGGGGTGCAGTGCGACAGGGTTACGGGGGGCGCCTACCCCGAGCGCTTCCCGCATGTGGAGGACAAGCGATGACAACGGAGCGGGACCTGGCCATCGCGCGGGCGGTGCGGGACGAGACTGCCGGCCTTCTCGCCGGGAAGTTCGGCGGACTTGGCGACGTGGTGCGCGTTGCTATCGACGGGCACATCCTGCAAGCCATCATCGCCGCGGTCGATGCTTCGCTCGGGGGAGGTGATGCCTTTGTACGTGACCCCTCAATACGTACCGATGTAACTTCGCTCGGGGGTGTCCGGAAGTCCAGTCGGGATCAGGGCGGGATGCGGACCGTACCAGACTCCGGCGAAGAGAACCAACCATCGGCTAAGCCGCAGCAACCGGCGCAAGCGGCCGAGCCCCCGAGCGAGCAACATACACACCTGGGATGGCTGGCCAAGGTGTCGCAGGCGGAGCATAGGGGCCGACGCGCCGAGCAGCAGCGGGCGCTCGCCATAATCAAGCCACTTTTTGAACAGTGGGGCCAATTACCATGGCTCGAAGATCTTAAGGTTGCCGCACGCGCCTATATCGCCGAGGCCGAGGCAGCGCAGAAGGGGGAGAAGTGAGCGGCGTGGAGTGGCGCGTGGTCTACAAGCGCGATGGGTTGGCGCGTAAGGCGCGCACTTTCGCCCGGGAAGCCACTGCGCGCCGCTGGGTGTCCTGGCTTACGAGCGAAACCTACCCGCATGATGACGGCGAAAAGTTCATGTGCTGTTCAGGCTGGGAGTGCGGCTGCACCGGGCTTACCAATGCCGGATATTGGGAGCAGCAGCGCAGGCTTATCCCGCGCCTAGAGTGGGTCAAAGTCGAAACGCGGGAAGTTGGGGCGTGGCACGCGGAGAGCGCCAAGCCGGAGGGCGGGAAGTAATGGGTGAGCGTGATGGCAGCCTAATGGTAAAGGTCCAATTCCCGTGTCTGCACGTTGCCCTTCACCATACCGCGCAACGTGATTCGCGGGTCCAAACGCTCACCCATAACGTCAAGCGCGCGATGGCGCGGGATAGGGGGGAGGGGGAATGACCGAGCAACAATACATTGCCAGCCGTTACCGCTCATGGCTTGCCTTGGTCCGTGAACGACACGGGGACGGCGCATCCATTGAAGGAATCATTATGTCCATCGCCGGACAGGCAGCCAAGGACATAGAACGCGCTGTAATTGACGAGCGGTGTGTGTGGTTCGGTCGCTGCGAGGATGCGATCTCACGCCACGAGGAAATGGTGGAATGGCCAGAACCGGACGTGAAGCCATGACCACAGACAGCGCGCGAGATCCCCGCGAGTCCGGCACACTCTGCCAGGAATGCAACCAGCGCTACCGCTGCGACTGGAACTTGTCGGATGCTATCTGGAGCACCATCGCCCCTATTGGAGTACCTGCCATGCCCAATCTTCTCTGCGGCATCTGCATCGCTCACCGAGTAGAGCAATTCCTCGCTGAGGCAGGCGAGTTTGCTGCATTCAAAGTGAGGGAGATAACATGAATACCATTCGACTCTGTTGGCACCGCTTTTGGTGCCTGTTTCTAGGGCTTCGCTCTGGCTCAATGATCGGGAATTACAACCCTGCGCGCAAGGACTGGACATGTTCATCATGCGGCGCTGTTGGAGCCTATCGGGCTAACGATGGTGGATAATCCGAACAGCGCGCGAGAGGCGGCGGAGAAGCGGTTGCGCTACCTCTTGGCTGATTCGTGGTATCACGGGCACAAGACCTTCGACGAATGGAGCGCGGATGCCGCCCGCATCGCCGCCGACTTCGCGGAGCGTGGGATGAGAGCCGTCCGCAACTCATGTCTCAGGGAGGTCCGCTCCAATATTTGCGTGGCCAGAGAGTCGTCTCCAATCCCAGGTTCGTGGAAGGGCAGTGGGCCTGACCTTCTCGCAACAATCGGGGATGAGATCGAAGCTCGGCCGCTCCCCTGGGCCGAGGCGACGAAGGAGGGCGGGGAGTGAACTGGCCCACCGAGTGCCCGAAGTGCGGGATGGACCACAAAGGTGCTGGACAGTCCCACATGCAACCCCGCTATTGCGGCTGGTGCCTACGGGCCATGTTCCGGGGCGTGTTCAATGAACACATGCACATCATGTGCGGTTTCTGCCGTTACGAGGGCACTGACCCCTGCAAGGACGCGGGCGAGGAGCCGGCCAAGTGAGCGCGCCCAAGGTGGACCGTGGACAATGCGCCGGCAGCGTTCCTGAGAAGCCGGGCTATTACCGCTGGTATCGCTGCCCGTACCGTGCCAGTGGTGAGTGGACCAATATCCACGGCCGCACCTACGGCCTGTGCGCGCATCATCGGCCTAAGCCTAATCGCCCCAACCCGCACATTCACGAGCAGGCCAAGCCGATCAAGATCGACGGGGAGCCGTACCGTGAGGGCTAGAAGGGTAGACCAAAACTGCGCCGAGATCCGCGACGGGCTGCGCGCGCTCGGCTACTCCGTGATTGTGTGGAATGGAGTGTGCGATTTAGTTGTCGGACATGCTGGCAGGACGTACTTGCTCGAAGTCAAGAACCCCGCGCGCACGCCTTCGGGGCTGCGCCAGGACGCCGCTAAGACAATAAGCCAACAGAAGATGCGGGCCGAGTGGAAAGGACAGTGGGCCGTGGTCAAGACGCTCGACGAAGCGCTCGCCGTGATGGGGTATCAGGGATGTGATTGGCCGAGCGCTGGCACAAGTAGCACACGACCAAGCCCCAACCGCGAAGGAGGTGGTGCGATGACGTGAGCCGCCTTATCGAAGTACGGGAGAAATGCCCGGGGTGCCGCGCCTAGCGGACGTGGTGCCCCGGGTAGCGCCACGGAAGGCCACCGATCCAGGTCTCGCCCATCGAGAGCGCCGGAATACAGCGCCCGGCCCGGAAGGTGCATGGAGAGCACAGAGCCGCAAGCCAAGAAGCCACGCAACGCCCGCGCCGGCAAGGCCCCGGCGTTCCAGTTCTACGCCGCCGACTACTTGGCCGACGAGGCCACGATCGGGATGACCCTTGCCCAGATCGGGGCGTATACCCTGCTGCTCGCGATTCATTTTCGCGAGGGCTCCATCCCCGCCAATCCCGACCGGATCGCCCGGCTGATCCGCTGCCAGGGTCAAAGCGTTGCCTTCCGTGAACTCTGGCGCTGGCCGCTCTCTGATTGCTTTCAGCCACACCCAGCGAAGCCGGATCGACTGGTTCAAGGTCGGATGTTCGCGGACCTCAAGGTAGCCCGCGAGCGGCACCTTGAGGCGGTCGAAACGGGGGTGCTTGGCGGCCGTAAGTCCGCAAAACTACGTGCAGAAAAGCAAGGCCCCCTTGAAACAAATCCAACCTCTGCATCTGCATCTGCATCTGCATCTGCAGAGATACAAGATAGCACCACCGTAGGTGGTAATTCGGACTCCGCAGTGGCGCCTCCGGCGCCGCCCGTCGCTCTCGCTCCCAGGACCAGGAAGCGACCCGACCCGCTCCCTCTGGACCTCCAGCGCCGGACCACCGACTTGATCTCCGAGATCGAGGGGCACGAGGCCAACCAGAATGGCGACCGCTTCTCTCCCGGCCAGTGGTGGGGTAAGAGCCTTAACAAGCTCGGCCGACAACCTGCCGCCATGCTCGCCACACTCGAACGCCTGGGATCCAAGCTCCGCGCCAGGGATCGCCCGGAGAGCCCCTGGGCCTACTGCGATGGGACCTACGAGGAAATCGCTGCCGACACCAACGCCGCTCGAGCCGAGCGGGAAAACGAGGCACTGAAACATGCGCCAACGATCTTCGACGGCTGAAGCCGAGCCACCACGAGAGGCCAGGCGCCTCTCCGCCTGCCATTGCGGCGGACTCCTCCGCCTACCGCCCGAAGGACCCTCTGGGCTCCACGTGCCACGAGTCCCACTCCACGCGGCAGTAGCTGCCAGCGAGGAGGAGATGGCCAGGCACCGGATGGACCACGAGAACGCATGGACCGTGGTGCTCATCCGCACCTGCTCCACCTGCGGTAAGGGCTACTTCCTCGCCACCGAGGACTGCACCGTCCGCCGGCGGAACGGGTCCACGATCCAACTCGCCAAGGGCCAGCTACTCGAAGCTGGGGCGGCGTACGACTGCGAACCAGCGTCATGGGAGCCGGAGTGCAGCTCCGAGTATGCGAAGTTACGCGCCTACGTGATCCGCAAGATGATCGGGCGATCGGCCCCCCGGAAGTCAATGCTCGCGCTCTTGCGCAAGGCGGTATCCGAAGCGGTCCAGATCGAGCGCCCCCGGGGCGATGGCTTCGAGACCGTGGGACCGTTCCCGGAGAAAGCAAAGGCGCTGGAAAGCGACGCCGAGATGCTTGAGGAGATGGCGACGAATGGGTAGGACCTGCCTCGTCTGCCGCCACCCAGAGCGGGAGGAGATCGAGCAGGCGCTCGCCCAACTCTCCCCATATCGCACCATAGCGCGACAGTGGCCGGAGGTGAGCAAGGACAGCGTTGGGCGCCATCGTGGGGCGCATCTCCCGCCTGCGCTATCCAAGGCGCTCGCCCGGGAGGAGGAGCACGCTGCAAGCGATCTCTTGGCCGTGGTACGGCGTGCAATGGGGCGAGTGGAGCGGCTTGCACAACGACTCGAGGAGCACGGCCACGACGACAAGGCGCGCGCGCAGCTCGTGCAGTCGACGCTTGCAATCGGTCGCTTGGCCGAGACCATCGGCCGCATGCGCGGGGACGTGGAGCAGCCGGCCGTGGTGGTGGTGCAGGACGACCGCCCGATGATCTTGGCTTTTGTGCAGCAAGTCGTGCGCGACCCGAAGGCGTTCGAGGCGGCGCGGCAGTTGCAGCGGATCACCGACGGCGCGCTCGAGGTCGAGGCTGAGGTGGTGGACGAGCGGGCGAGCAGCAAGGGGACGAACGGAGGATCACCGAGCGAGGGTGGCGAGTGAGGGCGAAGACGCATACGCAGTCGGCCGTGCTGGCCTTCGTGGAGCGCTTCTGCACCGGCAACGGATGCTCGCCGACGCTCCGCGAGATCTCGAAGCAGTTCGGGTGGGGCGGGACTCGGGCAACGGAGCGCCACTTGCTGGCGCTGGAAAAAAAGGGCTGGATCTCGCGTGCTCCGGGACGAGCGCGCGGGATTCGGGTTAACGGAGGAGGATAGGACATGAGTACCAATCACTTGGCAAGGCTCGAGGGTGAGCGGCCAATCTACAAGCCGAACAAGAAAGCACCTGGTGCCCTGGTCGGTCGCGCCAAGGATGCCGACGATGAGAACGCTGACCTGTACGGCGAGCTATGGGAAGTACACGATGAGTTTAAGGCGCTTAGGGCGCAGATGATGGCGCAGGCGGTCGCGACGAAAGACTTTATGGCAAAGGCCAAGTTGATCGCGATCGCTGACCGCGCCGCGAACGTGCAACTAAGGTCGCTTCACTTCCTGGGGAAGATGCGCGGGGCGATTAAGCTCCAGGCGATCTTGCAGCCTTATGCCAGGTAAGAGAACCTTTTCGGAAGAGTCGCGGCGGAAGATGAGTGAATCGGGAAAAAGGAGGGTTACTAGTCCGGAGTCGGAAGCTAGCCGCCGCGAAAAATTACGGAAGGCTCATACTGGAAGGAAGTTCTCGGACGAGACACGACGCAAGATGAGCGCTTCTGCGAAGGCGAGGGCTCGCAGGCAGTGGGACGACCCGGAGTGGAGGGCGCGCTTTGAAAAGAAGATGGCGAGCGATGAGACGCGCCGGAGAATGTCTATCGCTGGCACGATCAGGGGAAAGAAGCGAGGCGTCGGCGATTTGATCAAGTGGCAGCGGGAGAATGTTGATAAGCATCGCGAGACGATGAAGCGCCTACACAACACGCCCGAGTGGAGGGCGCGCCAGTCGCTTCGGACTACGAAGCACGCAGAAGCAAAGGCGTTCCTGGCATCCATTAAGAAAGAGCGTGATGGAATCGCGCGATTGGCGGCCAGCGATAAAATGCCGCATTGGTACTACGACGTGAACCCGTTTCGCATGGGGCAGGAGAAGAAAGGGGGACGCTGATGGACTTCTGGGCAGCCTTACCCCGGTTCCTGCGCCGGTGGCTCAACCGCCCGCGCATCGCGCTGATCCTCCACGCGATCTCTCGGAGCAAGGAGGCGAAGGCGGCGGGGGTCTGGCCGATGACGTGGGGGCAGTCGTGGGCGAAGGCGGCGATCATCAACGCCTCGGACTACGCGCGGGCGTGGTATCCGCCGGATGACCTATGGGAGCCAGCGCCCTACACCGAGGCGCTGCCGAAGATGTCGAGGGAGCAGTTTTGGGGGGCCGAGCCATGAAGTCTACCCCGGAGCGAACTATCCGCGTGATGCTCGGGCTACGGCAGGAGGACATTGCGAAACGTGCCGGAGTTAGCAGACAGCTTGTGAGCGCCCTTGAACGCGGAGAGCGTCGAGGTCTTGGGCCAGGTGCCGAGCAGGTGTACGAGGAGCTTGCTTGCCTTGCGAGTGGTGCCATGGACCAAATCAAGCGAGAGCTGATGGCTATCAAGGTTCTACAGGAGAAGCCATGATGACCGACCAAGAGAACGACGAGAACCGACTGCTCGCCGTAGCGCTCGGCGGTGCGCTGGGCGGGCTGCTGGCGGTGCTGGCGTACGGGCTCTGGCTGGTGTTCCGATGAGCCCGCGCGTGAGCGGCTTTCTCGGCGTGCTAGCCTTCGGGCTGTTCATCGCAGCGCTGCTCGTGCTCTGGGGGAGGATCGCGCCTTGAACAAGCGCCAAGTCATTGAGAGACTAGCCGGGCTGATCCACGACTTGGCCGGGACCCCCGAGACTCTCGAGCCTTCGCCGTTTGACTGGTTGCCCAAGTGGGCGGCTCGCGACAAGGCCGAGCCGCTCGTGGTGCGCGCCAGGAATGAAGCGCTTGAGGAAGCTGCCATGATCGCGGACAAAGAGGTCGATTACTGCAAGCGAACCGCGACCCCGCCCGGATTGCACCACATAAAGCATGTTGCGGGTCAGATCCGGGAACGTAAGACGACCTGGCCGCCCATCACGGCGCAGGAAGGTGCACCGTGAGCGCCCTCCGCCGCCTACGCCGCAACCTCGGCGACGGGCCGAAGAAGCCCGTGAGCGAGGAGCGGCGCCGGAAGCTCGAGGTGCTGCAAGCGTGGCGCGCCAAGGGCTTCTCCATGCGCGACGCCATGCTCCTCTCAGGGATCGGCACCGTGATCAGGAAGGAGAAGTAATGGAGTGTTATGGGCCGATCGTCAACCCCGAGATACAAGCCCTGGTTAAGAAGATGAACTTGTGTATGTGCGGGTGGGGTACTGAGTATGAAGTGGTGAAGGAAGGATTGGAGTATGCACGCCGAGTGCACGAGAGCAAGCCCGGCGACCCGTTTATCGGCCTCGATGACATGGGCGAGTTTCGGCAGAAGGTTCTTGATTCGTGGGGGCTACTAGAGCACGGAACTTCAGTCGGCGGATCGTGGCTGACCGATGACGGTAAGGTATTGCTGGCATGGTTCGACGAGCACGGCACAAACGCGGACGAGTGGCCGCGAGAGGAGGGCTAATGGGCACAGGGATGGTGAAGCCGGAGCGCTTGGAACTCTACTGCGGGCGCGCAGCGAAAGCCGCATCCGGCGACTTCGCCGAGCTCGGGTGCTACGCGGGGCGCACGACCTCGGTGCTCTGCAAGCTCGGGAAACAGCACGCCCGCATGGTGCACGCCATAGACTCCTTCCGCGGCATGGCAGAGCCCGGTCCGAACGACGGCGAGAACTACCCCGCGGGCAAGTTCGACGTCGGCGGGCTCGACGGCTTCGCGAAGCTCATGTCAGCGAAGGGGCTCGTGCTCGGCCAGGACTACAAGGCGCATGCGGGTTACGTGCCGGAGGTGCTCTACTGGGCAGACCCTGAGCTGACGACGCTCCGGCTCTCGTTCGCGTATCTCGACCTCGATCACTACGAGCCGACGCTGCATGCGCTCCGGTGGCTGTGGGAGCACGTGAACCCGGGCGGGGTGATTCTCTGCGACGACTACGACGCGCCGGACGGGCCGCACGTGCTCGCGGCGCTGGCGCTCAGGGAATGGCTCGGCGCCAAGGGCGAGGCGTTGCACTGGGACGAGTTGAGCGATGATCAGGTGGTGATCTTCCGATGAGCGACCACGAACGGGACATGAAGATCGCCAGGGCGGCAGCCATGCACGGCTTCAAGGCGGCAGTGCAGCGTGGCGTGGTCATCTGGTCGGAAGTGAGCGATGGGTGGGAGATTAGGCCGGGTGCTGCGATGCGTGGTGTATGGGAGCCGACCGAAAGCGATCTGTTCGCTATCGTGAACCACGCCGGCGACCGTCGTTGCCTCGCTGAGGGCTGCTCATTCCCACAGTACAACGGCGAGCCGCTTTGCAAGATGCACATGCGGCAAGGTCCGTGCGTCTGGTGCGGCAAGACATGGAACCAGCACGAAGTGGAATCGGGCTTGGAGTATCTACAGCGCACCCCATGTCTCGGGATGCGTGGCGGTTTCGTCAACGCTGAGCGGCTGAAGCTGGTGCAGCGCCGATGAAAACGTGCATAGATTGTGGTTCTACGAACATTTTACATTACCGCGTAAGCGGGTACTGCTGGACTTGTAATAGCCACGATGTGCATATGCACCATCGCTGCCGCGAGTGTGGTTTGCTGGAAGTGGTGCATGAGTCTAGCGAGGGCAAACAGTGACCACGATCGCCTGCGTGCTGAACCCGTCGCCGGACTTCGATCGCGACTACGTCGAGCGCTTGGCGAGGGGCGTCCAGCGACATCTCTCGCTGCCTTACGAGTTCGTGTGCCTATCGCCGTTCGATCCGCAGCTCGCTGGCGTGCGCTGGGTGAAGATCAACCCGCGCTTGCCCGGTTGGTGGGCGAAGATCGAGCTCCTCCGCATGACGGGGCCGATGCTCTATCTCGACCTCGATACGGTGATCGTTGGCAACCTCGATCCGCTCGTGGCGCACGTTGCGGATTCAACGCAGGCGTGGATGCTGAGAGACTTGGGCGGTGGGCGCAAGCTCGAGTGCGGCGTCATGGGGTGGAGCTTCCCCGAGAGCGAGCGCTTTCAAAAGCTGCACTGGCGGTTTTTCAACGAGTTGCGTGAGTTCTTGCCCGGCGTGGGCTCGCGCGAGCAGGCGGCGATGCGTGACCACGAGATGCGTTTATGGCAGAACGACGAGGACTGGTTGCGCGCTCAAATCGGGAAGTACGGCATTCCGGTGGGTGTGCTACAGGAACACGTGGCGGGGATCTACTCCTACAAGCTCGATGTTGAGAAGCTCGGTGGAGTGCCCGCCGATGCGGTGCTGATTTGCTTCCACGGCGTTCCCCGTCCGCGAGATCTCGCGGGGGAGAAGAAGGCGCCACAGTGGCTGAAGGAGAATTGGAGATGAACTTGTCCAAGGGATTGATTCTCGCATCGGTGATCTGTTTCGCGGTCGCGGCGTTCGGCGTGACGTCGGTCCCGCTCGTGGCGATCGGCCTCGCGCTCTTTGCCGCGGGGCATCTCGTCTAGCGTGACCGTCCCGAAGTGGGCGACGACGTGGGCGGAGCACCACTGGAAGCTCGAGCCCGCCTCGCTCGCGCACCACCTCACCCGCGGGCGGTTCATGCGCCCGCCCCATATCGACCTCATCTCCGCCGAGCTCGCGCGCGCCGCGGTTGAACCACTCCGCCTAATCGTCGAGGTGCCGGTGCGCCACGGCAAGTCGGAGCTTATCTCCCACTGGTTCCCCGTCTGGTACCTGACCATGTTCCCCGATCGGCGCGTGCTCTTCGGCTCCTACGAGGGCGACTTTGCCGCGAGCTGGGGGCGAAAGGTCCGCAACACGATCGAGGAGTTTTCCGCCCAGCTCGGGATCCAGGTCTCTGGCGACTCGAGCGCGGCGGATCGCTGGGACCTCGTCACCGGCGGCGGGATGAATACGGCTGGGGTCAGCGGTGGATTCACCGGTAAGGGCGGGCACCTCCTCGACCTCGACGACATAGTCAAGAACCAGGAAGAGGCCGACTCCCGGGTGATCCAGGAGCGCAATTGGGAGTTCTTCGACTCCACGGCCATGACCAGGCTCGAGCCGATGGCGTCTGCCGTGCTCGTTATGTCGAGGTGGACCCTGGACGACCTCTCGGGGCGTCTCCAGCGCGAGCAGCCTAACGTGTGGAAGGTGATTCGGCTCCCGGCCATAGCGGAGGAAGGGGACCCGCTCGGAAGGGCTCCTGGGGCCGCGCTGTGGCCTGAGCGCTATCCCGTCGAGGAGCTGCTCAAGGTCAAGGCCACCGCCCGCACGCGCACCTGGGCGGCGCTCTACCAGCAGCGCCCGTTGCCCGAGGAGGGGCAGCTCTTCCGCCGCTCCATGTTCCGGTACTACCGGGATGCCGGGGACCACTTCATCGCCAAGACCTCGGCCGGCGAGCGCCTGATCCCGAAGGACCAGGGATACACGTTCACCACGGCGGACCTCGCGATCTCCGAGAAGGAGACGGCCGACTACTGCGCCTTTGGGGCCTACTTCGTGTCGGCTCGGAACGAGCTCCTGAAGCTCGACCTGATCCGAGACCGAATCCCGGGGCCGGACCAGGAGCGGGTGATTCAGGACCTGCTCGAGCGTTGGCGCGGCGCCCGGGGCTGGGTCGAGAACACGCAATACCAGGCAAGCCTCGTGCAGCGGCTCGTGCGAATGGGGCTGCCCATCGTCGGGTTCAAGGCGGACCGGGACAAGACGTCGCGGGCGCAGACGCTCGCCTCCCGGATGGAGGCGGAGGCGTTCTTCCTGCCGGAGTCGGCGCCATGGCTCGGGGTGGCGGAGGCGGAGCTGCTCGAGTTCGGGCCGGGGTGCCCGCATGACGATATCGTCGACGAGATGTCGCAGGCGGCAATCGTGGTCGCTCAGTCCCCCGGCGCCCCGCGCATCCGCCGCGCCAACATCCCGATCCCGTCTCCGCGTATCCAGGGCTTGGCGCTCGCCACAAACACGCGCCGCCGGTCGCTGTTCGGAAAATAATCCGATCGGAATACTTTCTATTAGCGCGCCAACGCATTGTAGCGACTAGCTTTAGCCTCAAAACTAGTAGGCATTTGCCTACTATTGACAACTTCCCACCCTTCCTGCGACAAGTCGTTCTAGGCCAAGTGGCAAACCGGGCCTAGGGGAGAGTGGCAGGCCAAGAACAGCTTCCGCTAGTTACCGAGACCCGCGAGGTAGCGCGCATCGCGTCGACCCCGACGCTTGTCCGCCGCGCCGCACGCCTCCCCATCGGCCCTTCCTCGCAGGGCTTCCTCACGTTCTCGAACTTCCAGCCCGCCGAGGAGTCCTTCGCCCTCTACGAGCGCTTGGGCTGGATCTACGCCGCCGTGCGGCGCGTCGCCCTCGACATCTCCGGGCTCCCGCGCAAGGTCTTCAGCGGGAAGGGCAAGCAGGAGCACCCGATCGAGTCGGGGCCGGTGGTGGAGCTCCTCGACAACCCGAACCCGCTGATGACGTTCTCGGACATCGTCGAGATCCAGGTTAGCTACCTCGAAACTCTCGGCGCCGCCTACCTGCTCTTTGACTCTCGGGTGCCCGCTATCTGGCCGCTCCGCCCCGACCGCGTCCAGCCGATCATTTCACCGCGCGCAGAGCTCGAAGGCTGGGAGTACCGGGCGAGCGAGAAGGTGCTCAAGCTCCCGCCCGAGGCGGTGATCCCGTCGACGTATTTGAACCTGCGCGAGCCGATCGGCGGAAGGATGTCGCCGCTCCAACCCGTCTCAATCCCCGCGCAGGCCATGATTGCCTCGATGCTCTGGAACGTGCGGTTCTTCGAGCGCGGCGCGGCTCCATCGGGCTTCCTGACGACCGACCAGGCGCTCACGGACGTCGAGTTCGAGCGCGTGATTGCGGACGTCGAGGAGAACTGGCAGGGCTCGCAGAACGCGCACGGCGTTCCGATCCTCGACAAGGGGATCAAGTTCGAGCAGCTCGAAGCGAACCACAAGGACATGGGATTCGAGGGGCTGCTCCGGCTCTCGCGCGAGGAAGTGCTCGGGGCGATGGGTGTACCGCCCGCAATCGTCGGCGACTTTAAGCAGGCGAACTACGCGCAAGTCGAGATGCAGTACAAGAGCTATTGGCGGCTCAAGGTCATGCCGATTGCTCGGCGCCTCGAAGAGACGTACTCGCGATTCATGCTCCGGCAATTGGCACCCCAGGAGCGCATGCGGTTCGCGTTCGTGTTCTCGGGTGTCGAGGCATTGCAGGAGGACCGGAACGCAAAGGCCGCGCGCGAAGAGATCATGATTCGGACGGGGCTGCGGAACCGTGCCGAGCTCCGCGAGGCGGATGGGCTCAAGCCCTACGAGGGCGCAGACGAGTTCCTGCTCGCGCAAGGGCTCGTACCCGCGCGCCCGAAGGCTGAATTGGATGCTCGCGAAAAGGAGCGGGCGGAGGCCGCTCGGCCCCCCGGCGGTGGTGCTCCGCCCGCTCCCGGCAAGAAGGCGGGCGATGAGATCGAGACTCGCGCGAGCGACGAGCGCCGGGCGGCGATCATTCGCCGTTTCGATGCGAAGCTCCGCCGCGCCGAAGTCCGCATGGCCGACTACTGGCAAGATGTGCTTTTCAGGCTCGAGCGCGAGGTCATTAGTCGGGTTCGGCAGCGGCCGCCAGTTTTAACGGGTCGCACCCCCGATGAGGAACCTCCGCTTGGGCCTATCCCCCTGCCGTTCCCGCTCGAGACGTATCTCCCCGAGTCCGCCGAGTACATCGCCGCGGTACAGACGGGACACGCCGCAATCTTCCGCCGGCTCATTGCCGAGTTCGGTGGCGAAGCGCTCGACGAGATCGGCTCCGAGTTCGCATTCGACGTCGGCACCCCGCGCGTGATTGAGACGATCATCCATGACGAGGAGCAGATCGGACGCTCGACTGCGCGGTTGCTCGATGACGTGAAGGAGGAGCTCGAGGCGGGGCTGAACCAGGGCGAGAGCATAGGCGACATGGCGAAGCGCATTCGCCAGGCGGTGGCGGATTCGGCGGAGACCCCGGCGCGGGGCGGCTCCTACGTGCGCTCGGAACGGATCGCGCGCACGGAGGCTCACTCGGCGGCGGGCTTCGCACGGATGGAGGGGTACCGACAAACCGGCGTCGAGGAGCATCAATGGTCCTCCTCGCACGATCAGTTCGTGCGCGATAGCCACAAGGACATGGACGAGAACCAAGAGACGGTGCGCGTCGGCGAGCCCTTCTCGAACGGCTGCACGTACCCGGGTGATGACGCGGGCGGGGCGGGCGAGGTGATCAACTGCCGGTGCTTGACGCTGCCCGTGGCGCAGGCGATGCGGGTGGCAGCGTGACGCTCATCGTCTCGCCGCCCAAGGCGAACCTTGAGGGCTGGTGGAAATGTGACGAGGCTCAGGGCCCGGGCGCTGGATCCACGCGCGATGACTCCTGGATTAACCAGCTCCACTTGAGCCCGCTGCCGAATGCCGTTGCGCAGTCGACCACGATCAAGCGGCTCACGATCGGGTCCGCGGGGCTTTTTGCCACCGATGGCCTGGTGCGTACGGACTCGACGCTAACGTCCACCTTCCCCGGCAAGAATGGCGGCAGCACGTCAGCTTTCACGGCGGGATGCTTCGTGCATCCGGCAGCGGCCGGCGCGGGCTCTGATTACATCATGTGCAAGGATGGGAGTTTCCTTCTTTACTATGCCTATACCGGGACCAAGATATCGGCGCAGATCGGCGGGTTGACCGCGATTGCATCCAATGCCGTCAATCCGGTCTCGAGCTGGTATTGCGCGGCCATCCGCTGGGACGGCGCCGAGTTCTCGCTCTGGATTGCTGGCGTCAAGCAAACAGCCGTCACGGCTGTTGTCTCGATGGTGCATAACGCGAATCCATTCGTGATCGGCGCCCAGGATAGTGCGGGGACGAACTTCCTGAACGGTTACGTGAACGATGCGTTCGTGTTCTCGCGGGCACTTTCCGACGCCGAGATGCGGAAAATCTCGATGGTGGGGCCAACCGCTTTCTTCACGCCGATCATGGGGCTTGTCGGTTCGTGGCCGATGGATGAGGCGGCGGGATCGACGCGTTATGACATCAGCCCCGGATTTACGCATCTTGTGCAAAACGGCACCGTGCCGCAGCAAACGGGGATTTTCAAAGAGGGCACCGCGTCCGCCGGCAAGTTCTCGACGACGCCGAGTTGTCTTAAGTGTCTAGACGTTGACCTTCCTAGTCGATTCCCCGCGAAGAACGGGGACGCGGCGATCGAGTGGACGATCGGTGCCTGGCTATACCAGGACACGACCACGACCACATGCGTGTTCAAGAAGGGCACGGCGATTGAGTTGCAATGGGGTAACCCGGCGCCGAATAAATACGGGCTGCTTTTCAACAATACGCTGTTTCTGGTTTCGGCGGACCAGGCGATTCAGACGTGGGTGCATGTGGTGGCGCGCTGGCGTGGCGAGGATGACAACCTCCTAGATTTCATTATCAACGGCGTCAAGCAGGTGGGCGGTACTGGGCAGACCACGAACCCTGGCAATGTGTCTGACCTGTTCGTCGGCGCGCAGTCGGCAGCCAACGCGCTCCCGATGCAGGGCTATATTGACGAAGTATTCGTCTTCAACCGCGCGCTGGCTGACGAGGAAATCCTTGACGTCTATAACGGTGGATTGAGCAGTTTCGTGACGCCTTCGTTTGGGAGCGGAATGATCCAGGGCGCTCCGGCACATGGCAAAAAGATTCCCAAGCCCAACCTGAAATACCCCGCGCGCGGGCAGCGCACGGGCGGCGTCAGCGGTGGCGGGCGCAGAAAGGGATCAGGGGCGAGATGGTGACTAGCATTTACCGCGATTGGCAGGCCGGCATGCGCACCCCGCGCGGGCGCCTGGCCTATCTCGGCGAGAACGTGTTCCGCGCGTGCAACTCGGAGATCACCGAGCGCGCACCCGAGGACAAGGATGACGCGCGCCTCGTCGTGTCGGGCTACTTCTCCACGTCCGATCCCGACATCGACAACTTCGTCATCAAGTCAAAGGGCTGGGAGGCGGGCCTGCCCGTCTACCTCGAACGCAATCCGATGTTCCTCTGGATGCACGATCCCATGTTCCCGATTGGGCGCGCCCTGTCGGCGGAGCCGCGGAAGCGTGGGCTGTTCGGTGCTACTGAGTTCGATCCCGACGACGAACTTGCGACGAAGCTCTACCGGAAGACCAAGGCCAAGTTTCTCGGTACGTACTCGGTCGGATTCCGCGCGACCAAGGAGCCGCGCTTCGAGGAAGACACGATCTTCTTCGACGAGATGCAGCTTATGGAAGTCTCGCTCGTCTCGATCCCCGCGAACATCAACGCGGTGGTCACTGAGCGCGCGTTCGACGAGGAAGCCGTCGTGCAGCGCATGGTAACGGCAGCCGGGGACAAGTGGACGCTGGCCGCGGATAACGCGGTCGCCGAGGTCATGCGGCGCGCGAGCATCGAGATCCAGAGTGCCGTTGGCGACATCCGCAAGGGGCTCGTGCTGGATGCCGCGAAGGCGTTCGAGGAGCGGGTGGGGACGGTGGCGGACCTCGTCAACAAGGCGTGCACCAAGCGCGAGGTGCTCCAAGCCCTCGACAACTTCAAGCCCTTCGAGAAGCAGGGATAGTGCGCAAGCTCCTCGCCTCAGACTACGCGCGCGGGATGGAAGCGCTTCGCAATCGCGAGCACGGCAAGCATGCGCTCGTGATCGGGAACTCGCCCTGGCGGAAGCATTTCCCCGTAAGCGCGTGGTTCGGGCCGACGATCGCTTGTAACGCCTACTACCGCGACGCCGACCGCTTCCCGTCGTACATCGTGGCCTTCGACTCGAACATGATCCGCGAGCTGGTCGAGGCGCACGCCTACCGTGACGCCGCATGCGTATTCCGCGCGAACGAGTGCCGCCCGAAGGTGCTGGAAAGCGTGCCGGCCGAGGAGCGCGGCCAGTGGTTTCACCTGGACGATCCGAGTTTCGACCCGGAGCGCCGTGGGGCGTTCGGCTCGCAGGCGGGGACATTGGCCGTGGTGCTCGCCGGCTGGCTCGGGTGCGCGTCGCTCACCTTGGTCGGTTTTTCGCTCTCGCTCGCGAATATCTACGCGGGCAGCAAGGAGTACGGAAACGCGACACCCACGGAAGACAACCCCGGATCACGGGGCCAAGACTTCTCGCGCATGCGGAAGGCTTTGGAAGAGTTCGGCCGCCTTTCGCCGGGCGCTTCGATTCACTGGATAGCACCAGGGGAATGGATGCTGGCGAAGCTCGACCAAGGAGCGGTGGCAGTCCGATGAAGTCAAGGGGACACAAGCTGGCAACCGGAGACAGGCCAATGCGTGGAAACCCCGATCGAGGAGCGCCTGGTAAAGATCCAGCGCGACATTTCGGAACAATGGGACGCGGAGAAGAAGAAGATCGGCGCCGATCTCACTGAGCGATATACACGAGCGGAAGTCGACGAGCGACTCGGCCAGCTCAAATCCTCACTCGACGAGGATCTGAAGCGGAAGGTCGAGGAGCTAGTCAAGGCGTCGCACGAGGACCCGCGCTATCGCGTGGACCTGGTGCCGCGTCGTGAGTTCTCGTTCTACCGCTCGATGGCGAAGACGTCTACGACCCAGGAAGACTCGTGGGCGATCTATCGCGACTTCCTGACGTCGCACTCGGACCAGAAGGACGTCGAGCGCTTCCAGTACCTTTCCTCGCGCCTTGCGATTATCAGCCTGGGCGCGCGGCTATCCGGCAAGACCAACTACGTCGCCGCTGCGTCGAAGAACATCCAAGTCCGGAAGTGGTGGCACGAGTATCGCCAGCTCCAGATGGAGTTCTTCCCGGACGAGTTCTATCAGCGCGCCTTCGACACGCAAGCTATCAACGGGGCGCAGGGTGAATCGCTCTGGGTGCCCGACGTGCTCGGCGCCGACCTCATGCGCTACTTGGAGATCCGCGGCGCGGTGCTTCCGAACATCCGCAGCTTCCAGCTTCCGGCGGCTCTCTGGCGCTGCCCGATCACCCTGGCTGCTGGCAAGGCGCACGGGTTCCGCGAAGTCGTGGCGGCTCCGACGTCTTACCCCGATCCTACCGGGGCGCAGATGTATGACGACGCGAGCGCGCCGTTCGGTCGTGTCACGTTCGACGTGGCCCGCTTCCGGTCGGTGATCATCTCGACTCGTGAGTTCATCGAAGAGTCAATCATCCCGATGATCGAGTGGACCATCGGCGAAGCAATGGACGGGATCCGGCGCGCCGCAGAAGACACGTTCTTCAACGGCGACAAGACCTCGCCCGGTATCGACTCCGAAACTTCCTACGCCGCGGCTTCGCCCACCGGCCGGGTCGACAACAAGATCCTGTGGAACGGCGTGCGCGCGAATGCTGCGGCTTCGGGTGTGACGCTCGTGCTGGGTGCTGGAAGTGGCGACTTCCCGGATTTCGTGCTCGCAAAGCAGCGGTGCGGCCGGTACGCAATCGAGCCGAGCGACTGGCTCTGGTGCTGCTCGCCGGCTTCGTACCTCGATCTGCTCGACGTGGGTGAGTTCGCGACTGTTGAGAAGATTGGCGAGCGGGCAACTGTCGTCACCGGGCAGGTTGGCGCGATCCTCGGCTCGCCGGTGGTCGTATCCGAGTACGTGCCCTCGAACGTCTCGGCGTCTGGCTACCAGACGACCTCGACCAACAACACCACGATGGTCATTGGATTCCACCGGCCGAGCTACTGGCTCGGGAACTGGCGCGGGATCACGACTGAGACGGATCGCCAGGCGATCGTCAACCAGGACTACGTCTACGCCTGGTACTCGGCGGACCTGCAAAAGATGCGGGCTGCTAGCGAGAAGACCGAGAACGTGATCATCAACATCGCAGTGGCCTAGTTAGCGGCGGAAAGTGAGGCGCATGAATGCATGGTCGTTTGGAGCAGGAGCGAAGGGGGGTTCTTTTCCGGTATGCCACACCCTCAGGTGTACCACCACACATCCAAGACAGCCGAATGACCTTTCATAAGGCTGGGAGGATAGGTGGCGCCTTTCGCTCTCTCTGCGGCCATGCTTCATGCGCCTCCTTCCATTGCTTGAAGAAAGGACAGGTTCAGCAATGCCGCATCTGACAGTGAAGAAGAAGGTGCCCGGGCTCATGCTCAATCCCGGCGAGGTCATCGTCGTCGGGCCGGGAGCTGCCGCGCAACTTCTCAGGAAGTTCAAGCGCTACCTCGTGGAGTCGGTGCCGGGCGACGATGAGCTGGTCCCCGATTGGGGTCCGCAAATCACGAACGAGGAACGCGCGGCGATCAAGATGAAGACCTGGCCGCTCCCGCCGGAGGAGCGCCGCAAGTTCAAGAAGCCGGAGCCCGGTAAGGGGCCGACCGTCGAGAACCGTTCTGCGAGGCCGGATCACCACCGATAAACCATGGGCTCGATCATTACGCGCGACGAACTCAAGGCTAAGCTCGTGATCGACGCTTCCGACAACTCTCGGGACGCCGAACTCGATCTTGCCATCTCGCAGACCGAGGGCGAGTTCGAGGCGGGTATCGGTCAGAAGCTGCTCGAAGCCGACTACACCGAGCGCCGAGTGGGGAATGGGAAAACCTATCTCCAACTCCGGTTCTATCCGGTCATCGACCTGATCTCGGTCGTGATCGAGGGCGAGGCGGCAGTCGACGTGGGCGACCCCGCCGTGATTCGCGTTGCGGATGGAACCGACGGCCTGCCCTGGCTCGCGCTGACCGGTGGCCGCGTCTTCCCGTATCCGCGGTTCCTGCGCGTGCCTAACGTGACGATCGAGTACGGCGCGGGCTACGCGGACCAGCAGGAGGTCAAGGATGCGCTGCCCGACGTCTGGAGCGGGGTCCTCGAGCACGCGTACATCTTGCTGCTAGGGAACGACACGCGGAAGAAGGCCAAGGTGTCGGAGTCGTTCATGGGGCAGGGATATACGACGTTTATGGATCCGATCGACAAGGAACACGAGCGTGGATGGCGGCGCCTGATCGAGAAGCATCGCCGCCGGCCGATCACGCGCATGGCCGCGCGGGCGCTGACCGTAACCTCGCGCTATGGGGTCTGGTGATGTCGATCACGATCCGCCAAAAGCCCGACTTCGCGAAGCGCGCAGAGATGCTCCGCCGGCTGAAGCTCGAAACGGTGCGCGAGTCGGTGAACGACATCGAGCGCGAGATCCTCACGCGCTATGCAGCGGGTACGGGGCCGGCAACGCTAGGTGTGCGGTCGAGTCGTCTCCGTTCTTCGGTGCGTCGGGAGATCAAGGCGGTCGGTCCGTGGCTCTCGGGGCGCGTGTTCATCGCAGAGAGCGGCGGAAACACCATCCCGGTATATGCGCGCATTCTTGAAAAGGGCGGGACGATCAAGCCCAAGAATGGGCGCTATCTCTCCATCCCTATTGGTCCGCTTGCAAGAAGGTCGGGGCTGAGCCCCATGAACTTCCCCTTCGGATCGTTCTTCTTCCGGTCTAAGAAGGGGAATCTGATCTTTGCCGTACGCGAGCAGGTGACGCGCGGGAAGATGACTCCGCTTTTCGTCATGAAGGAATCGGTGACGATAAAGGCGCGGCCGGTCTGGGGTGTGACGCGCGCGAATCAACTGCCGCGGTTCAGGGAGCGCGTGCGAGCCATGACCCACGCCGTGGCGCAGGGGAGAGCGTAATGGCGAGCTCACGCAGGCGCACGCACTTCATCATGCGGCACTTCCAGTCGGAGAAGGAAGTGTTCCAATGGCGGAGTTATCCGCCATTCGATGGGTTCGTTGTCAACATCCAGTACGACCGTGCGAACTATATCGCAGAGATCGCGCGCATGGTTCAGGCCGGGAAAAAATACTTCCGTTATTACTCGTCCATAGATTACCAGTTCTCGGCGACGAACTTCGGGGGATTAGACCCGCCCGACGAGGCGACGTTCTTCAACTGGATTCGTGACAACGTGCAGTTCAACGGCTCTACGAGCTTTAAGCGCCTGCGCGTGCCGCCTACGGGCACGGGTGCTGCCGTGGGACTTTTCAACTTCTACAATGCATTTGGTGTCGAGCGCCGCGAGTTGATCCCTTGGAAGGACGTCACCGGCACGCTCATGCAGTCGCTGGCACAGAAGATGGTGGACTTGGCCGGTGCACCGGGCGGAGTCACGATTCCGTGCTCTGGGATCTTCCTCGACCAGACGTGGCTTGATCACGATACCTGGATGTATGCGACGAACATGGCGAGCGGGCATGGCAACGTGAAGGAGACGGACGACCCCTATTTCACGCCGCTCGACTACACGACGGCGGCGACAAACTACGGCACGCCTTCTTCCGGGTGGGGCGATCACCGGGCGGCATTCATCGCCTTCGTGAATTATCTCCAAGCGCGGATGGCGGTGCAGAATCCCGCCGCGATCGTGCTCTCGAACGGCCAGCACAAGACATCCGCCGGCAGCACGACTGTGCCGAAGCCGTGGTTCATCGAGAACGCATGGAACAACGTCGCGGATGTTGGGCCAGACCAGCAAGCGGCGAATTGGGCGCAGGCCCAAGTGCACCGGCTTTCGGACTCGCGGAACGTGCTCAGTCTGACGACTTTTGGGGCGGCGAACGGAGCGACCGGGTGCCCTGAGATTTTAGCGTTCTGGAAGGCTAACGGTGGATGGTTGTCGATCAATGGTGATGGTTCACTAGCCGGGGAGATCAACCGCGAGACCGCCAATATGGATGCGGCAATGATGCAGGGCGGGCACTACTAGCATGGCGAAGTGGATGAAGCAATCAGGAGTGGCGTTCTACACGCCGCTGATAGCGCAGTACCTGCACGAGCGCACGCGGAAGTGGTACGTGCGGCTCGAGCGCGCGAACGCCGCCGCACCGCTCTCGGTTAAGGTGTACGCCATCCAGGCGGACGCCGTCGCCAACAACGCGAGCAACTCAGGCGCGGGCTCGGTGGCCGCGACAGGCGGGCGGCTGAAGCTCGTGCTCACGGCTGGCCCGCAAGCGCCCTCTCTCGCTGGGGCCGTGCTCTACGTGCAGTTGAATGGCGACGTGGCGCTCGCGATCGGGACGGCGCTCTGGGAGGTGGATCTTGGGAAGCAGATCGAGCGCGCCCACCTGTGGCTGCTGCGCGCCTTCTCGAAGATATCGACGGCTAACGGCTACTTCACGAACTTCGCGCACATCGAGCGCGGGCTGCGCACATGGGAGGACGCGAAGGAGAAGGGGCTCCTCCCGTATCTCGGCGTTGCGCAGACACGAATCGAGTGCGTGGACCAGATCATCGGCGGCGCCCCCCATGGGAGCTTGACCACGACGCTCTCCATCACGTGTGCTGCCTACGACGACAACGTGCTCGGGCCGGAGGAGACGCACGACACCGACTCGGCGTTCGTGTTCCACGATCTCCGGCGCGCGATCAACGCGGCATACTCGGCGGATGGCGCCTACGGCGGCTTGCAGGACGACAAGCAGGCGGTCGTGGCGTACAAGTTCAACGCCGGAGAAGCGGAACTAGGAATGGAGTGGGCGCGCCATAAGGGGCTGCTCTACTTCGAAGTCAGCCTCACCCTTAACGAGATGGGGCCAAGCGAAGTCTCTACAGGATAAAGGGGAAAACTGCGTGGCAACCGGGAAAGTGACATGCAGTGGGTTCGCCTTCAGGACAGTATTCGCGGCTGTATTTCCGCAAGGAAGCCGTGCCCGGCACCTTCGCGGCGTTTTCGACAACGGCGGGGCTCAAGCTCTATCAAGAGGAGTTTCAGCCGCGGCCGACCAAGACGCCGATCCGCTACCAGGAGAACAAGGGCGGCGTGATCTTCGACAACACGGACTTTACCCCGGGGCCGCAGGGCGTTACCGGGACGCTCCGCTTTGCGCTCCGCTACTCCGGCGTTCACGCCGTGATGATGGGGCACGCGCTCGGGCAGTTAGGAACGACCGGGCCGTCGGGCTCGCCGGCTGCGTACACGCATACAGCAGACGGCTCGGCGGGCACCCCGCCGGTACCTGGTAGATACAACTCGCTTTCCTTCCTGCATCAGCGGCCAATCAATGATGCGGGAACGGTCTTCCGGCAAACGGAACTGCTCGGGGCGAAAATCGGGAGGATGCGGCTGACTCAGAGCGTCTCGCAGCCGTTCATCATTTGCGAGATGGACATCGTTGCGCAGGAAGCTAAGCATAACACGACTGCGGCAACGTCCCTTCCGCCTGATACGGGTACCGGATTTGCGCCGCACGAGGCGCTAGTCCAGACGTCGCACATCGTTGGCGCGAGCAATAATTGCTTTAGTTTCCAGTCGCGGTTAGGCACAACGACATCGACGGCAGTCTTCTTGCAACTCGAAGAATGGACGGTTGAGCTCAACAACTTCCCGGAGCAGCTCGGCGTGATCTCGAACATCAATCGGCAGTCGAACCCGGCGCGTGGTCAGGTGCGTGAGGTGTCGGGTTCGTTCGTGGTTGAGCAGGACGCGACGATTGACGAGATCGAGAAGGCATTCGGGAACACGGCGGCCGATCCGAACTCTGAAATCGCGATGACGTGGGCCTACGAGAATCCGGCGCAGATTCAGGAAGACTTTTCGATCCAGGTTTCTTCGGCGTACATCACGCAGCCCGAGCGCGGGACGTCTGGGACTGGACCGCAGCGGCGGCGTTACAACTTCACCGCGCACGGTGCTGGACCGAACGGAAACTGGCCGGGACCAACCCCGTTGAGGGTGACTGTCAAGAGCCTGATTGAATTACCACCTTCCTCGGTGGATGGCCCCAAGTACGGAGATCACGTCACGGGCAACGGCGGCTAGTTACTGAACCTGGAGGAATCACCATGTTTCGGACCAAGGAAGTGGACCTAGGAGGCGATCTCCGGGCGGTCATACGCCGCCCGGATTTCGCCGTCTGGGTGCTCTACGAAGACTTGCTGTTCGACCGCTACGAAGCGGACGAGGCAGAAGCCAAGATCTCGAACGAGGAGAAGATCATTCGCGCGCAGATGGAGCGCGAGGGGCAGAAGATCGACAAGGGTCCGCACGTGAAGAAGTTCACGGCGGAGAAGTCTCGGCGCATCTCCAAGTACGTGCAGGATGAATTACTCGTCGACGCGCTCGTAGCCCTCAAGGAGGGGGACGATCTGCACGTGTTCATTCGGGAGGACGGGTCGCGGGTGCTCCCGCCCCCGATTGACTTCCGGGACATCGGCCCGCATCGGTGCATGGACATCGCGCATGAAGTGACCTTCTTCGTCTACGAGACACGGTCGCTTTCCTTTCGTGCGCGCCGGGAGGATACGCCCGGCAACAGCGAGGCGCCTGCTCTCGCTCTCGCGAGCGACGGGCCGGCGGCTCACTGAGATTCTCAACATGGAGGCGGGGGAGGTCCTCGCCGAGTTTGAGCTTGAGCGGATCGCCCGGGAGGAAGTGCTGGGCGATCTCCACGAGCGGATGATCACGGCGCCCGAGGGTAGCTACTCGACGCGCGCGCTCGTGGTCGAGTTGCTTTTGAACGACATCATGGAGCGATAGTGGCGGAACTGCTCGACATCGAAGTAAGGGTCAACTCGTCCGAGGGCGAGGCGTCCTTCGATCGGATGCGCGCGTCGATTGCGCGCATGGAGGAGGCGCTCAGCACCGGGCGGTCGGACCAGTTAATCAGTGCGACGGGTCGGGCTGCGGCGAACCTGGGGCGCGAGTCGAGTTCCGCCGGGCGCGGTGTTGAGCAGCTTGCGCAGTCGCTGAACACGGCCGCCCGCGGGGCGTCGAGCTTCGAGCGTGAGGCGGAGAAGTCCGCGCGCGCAGCGACAAAGCTCGAGCAAGAGATCGCGAAGGCGGGGGCGCAGGCGCGCGGTATCGGCCAGGCCGTGCCCGCGGTTACTGCCCTTGGTAGCGCGATTACCGGGCTCGTCACGGCCGCCGCCGGCTTCGTCTCTATTCGCCAGCTATTCGCGGCATTCGGTGAAGCCGATCGTGCCTTCGAGATGGCGCGCGCCTTCGACCTCTCGACCTCGAAGCTGATTCTCTGGAACCAGACGGCGAAGCAGTTCGGGGCGGATGCGACCGATGTCCAACAGGCGATGCGTGGGGTCTCGCAGTCGGTAGCCGATGCGCTCCGAGACCCCGGCGGGCAAGCCGCTCAGCGCTTCCGCGAACTCAAGATCGACGTCGATGCGCTCCGGGGCGTGTCGATTGACGAGGTGCTGCTACGCATCTCGGACGGGCTCTCGCAGGTTGACGACGCGGCTTCACGTACTGGCATTGCCGTGGACCTGCTCCACGTTCGGAATGCGAATCTGTTCTCGCTCCTGCGAGGGGGACGGAAGGAGATCGAGGCCACGATCGCGGAGCTCGCGAAGCTCGGCGTGATCTCGGACGAGGATGCGGCGGCCGCGGATCGGTTCGGGGACTCGATCGGTCGGACGCAACTCGCGATTACGGCGATGGTGTTGCATGCGGCTCCGGCCTTCGCGACGCTCGCCGAGGCTATCGAGGGGATGACCGTCAAGACGGCCAACTTCCTCAAGGAATTGAACGAGGCGCGGAATGCCAACGCGCCCCGCCAGCAACTTGAGACCGCGGCCGGTAAGAAGATCGAGACCCAGGTTGAGGTGATCGGCGAGGAGCAGGTCGAGCAACTCAAGACCCTGCTCGCGAGCCTCCCGCAAGCGCTGGCCGTAAGGATCGAGGGGATGGAGGATGCGGAGGACCTGGTCGCGGTCCTCGAGCGCATCCAGAAGCAGGGGCTCGGGGTCCGGGACCTCTTCGGCGACCTCGATACCGAGTTTCGGGAGAACCGCCAGGCGGACGCGCAGCGCCAGCGGCGGCAGCGGATCGAGGCGCTCCCGCCCGAGGCGCAGGTGGACGTGCGCCAGGAGACGCAGCGGCGGACCCAGGAGTTTGCCCAGGGACTGCCGCCGGCCGAGCGCCGGCAGGCGGCAACTGCCGCATCTCTCGGGCTCGACAACAAGGTTGACCAACAGCGGGCACGGATCGAGGCCGAGGTGCTCGCCGAGAAGGAGAAGCAGCTCGAGATCGAGAAGGCCAAGAGCGCCAAGAGCCCGCGCGAGGCCGCGATCGCGGAGCGGATCATTCAGCTCCAAGCGGAGGAGGAGCGACTTCGGGTCGACCGGATCGCGAAGCTCCGCCTGCACGGCCCGGAGACCAAGCCGCCACCGGTACCACCTCCGGTGCCGCGCGCGCCGATTGAGCAGTTGTTGCAGCTTCGCCCAGGGCGGGACGAGGAGACGCGGCGCCGGAACCAGGAGATCCTCGACGAGCGGGAACGACCGCAGAACCTCCCGATCGACACGCACCTCACCCGCGACCGTCGTGGCGAGGTCACGTCTACGCAAATCGGCGAGATCCAGACCGATCGCGAGCGCGAGGAAGCTCGCCGGAAGTCGGCCGCTGCCCTTCGCCCCCAGGAGGTCGAGGAGCAGGCGGGGGCGCTGACCAAGCTACGGGACGTGATCTCCGATCTCGGGACGATCGCCAGCGCGACCAAGACCCGGATTGATGACCTGATCGTTGGCATGGGCTCGCTCGTCACCTCCCTGCTCAAGCTCGTGCAAGACCTCTCCCGGGCGCGGCCTGGCGTGGGTGGCGGCGACGTCACCGGGGAGATCGTGGAGACCGTGGACCTCGCCCGGGCGATCGGGCGGGAGGTCGGGGATTCGGTGCTGCCGCTCGTCGAGGCGGGGCAGAACGTGGCCGGCGCCGGATTCCGGGAGGACCAGCCGACCGCGGAGGAACTCCGGGGCGTTGATCAGCCGATCGACCTCTCCCGGCAGTCGATTTTCCAGCTCGCCGATGCGGTCCAGCCTGGCACCGAGGAGGCTTCCCCGCTGCCCCAGGCGCAGCGATTGGCGGAGCGGGTGGCCCCACTACCGCCGCCGGCCGCGCAAGCCCCGGTAGCTCTCACCACGCGCTCTGTGCGCGCCCTGGGGGAGGAGATTCGGACGGAGGCGGAGGTCGCCGCGGCGGTGCCCCGCCCCGAGGCCGAGACGAGAAAGCTGGCGGAGGCGCTACGACCCGCGGCCCAACCCGAGGCACGCGCCGGTATCCCCGCGGTTGTCCAGCGCCCCGCCGGCCCAGCAGTTGGCCCCTTGCAGGAGCTCCGAGCCACGGCCGCGGGCCGTGAGCGTGAGACGGGGCGCGTGCGTGAGTCGTTCGGCCCGGCAGAGAGAGCGGAGCAGGCTGCGACGGCACGATCTGAGCAGCTTGGCCGTGAGCTTGAGCCGGTAGTCGAACGGCTCCGCGCGCCGCTTGAGGGGCAAGTCAAGCCCGAAGCGGTGCAAGAACTCCCCGGCATTCTTGCACCGGAGCGGCCGGCTCTACCGGAGCTACCGGATCTCCGCCTCAAGCCCCAGAAGGTGCAACTCGAGGCGCCGGAGGTCCAGCTACCGCCGGCCAGGCGCGTGCCGGTGGAGCCCGAGCGGATTCGCCCGGCCCTCCTGCGCGAGCCTCCCGCCCCGCGCGAGGCGCCGCCAGTCGTGGAGCGCCCGGTGGCGCGGCCCGTTGCACGCCCGGCCGAGCCCGCCCCGCCGGCGCTCGAGCGACTGCGCCCGGCCGCCCAGGCGCCCACTGTGCGGGATCTGCCCAAGCCCCCGGCAGCGCCCGCCCAGGTGGAGCGCCCCAGGCTTCTCCGGGAACCGCCGGAGCCGCCGACACCGCCCGCCCGGCCTGAAGTGGCGGCGCGCGAGATCGTCAGCCAGCTCCGCCCAGTGTCCAGGGAATTGTCCGATGTCCCGCGCACGATCCAGCGCCTGGGCGCGCCGCGCCCGGCACCCGTGACCGAGCTCGGGGCGCTGCTTCGCCGGGAGGAGCCTACGGGCCGGCTTCGGCCGATCTCGGCGCGGCAGTTCCTCGAAACCCAACCGCAGCTTGCGCCCGCCCGCACGGCTCTCCCGACTGCTACGGCTTCGGCGGGGCCAGCGGCGGGCGCCTCCCTTCGCGACCGTGGCGCCGCCGACATCCTGACACTGCCGATCCGGGCCTTCCTTCGCCCCGTTCGGGAGGCGGTGGAAGCCGTCGCCGGGCCTGTAGGCCGGGCCGTCTCCCGCCCCGTACAGGCAGTGGCCCGCGTCATCCGCCCGGTGGCCGAGGCCGTGGGAGCAGCAGCGGAGCCGGTCTCTCGCGCCCTCACGGCGCCGATCCGCGCGCTCGCCACCGTCGCCCGGCCCGTTGTCTCGGCTGCCGCAACGGTGGCGCGTCCGGTGGCTGAGGCCGTGACCGCCGTCGCCCGACCGGTGGGTCGAGCGGTGGAGACCGTGGCTCGCCCATTCGTGAAGGACTTCGAGACGATCGGGAGAGGCGCGGCCGCCCCCTTCCGCGCGGTCGGGCGGCTCTTCCGGGATGAGGCGGCACCGATCGGGCGCGCCGCGGGCGTGCCGTTGCAGGGGCCACAGACCGCCGCCCAGGCGGCAGGCGGGTTCTTCGGGAGCACGATCGCCCCGGCCATCAAGATCATATCCACGGCGCTCCCGGTATTTAGCCTTATCACTTCGTTTTTGGGGTCGATCTCGTCGGGGAGGCAGGAGCGCCGCCAGCGCGAGGCGCAGGAGTTCCAGCGGCAGGTGCAGGAAGGCGGGCCGCAGCTCGTGGCCATCCGGGAGCGCGAGGCCGCCCAGCAGCGGCGCCGGGAGACGGAGCAGGCGGCCCCGCCCACGCCGCTTCTCCGTCCCCAGCGCGGGCCGGAGCTGGCGCCGCTCGTGGCGACCCTCCGCGGGGCCGCCACCATCCCCGCCCCGGAGCGTGAGCGCGAGTTCGCGACCGTCGCTCCGGGACGCGCCCCGGAGGAGCCGCTACGGCGCGCGGCTGCCATTACCAGCCCCGCCCCGGAGGAGCCATTGCGGCGCTCGGCTGCGATTGCCTCCCTCGCCCGGGAGGAGCAGCCACTCAAGGCAGCCGACCTCATCCGGCAGATCAGCAATGCCGCCAGGAGCGAGCCCGCCCCGACGAGCCAAGCGCAGCGCACTCAGGCCGCGGAGGAGATCCGGCGCCGCGACCAGTTCACCCAGCGCCAGGGCAACAAGATCGACCTCGCCATTACGGCGCTCGATGCTAAGGGCGTGGTTGACCTGTTCTCCTCCGAGAAGGGCAGGGACGCGCGCAAGTACCTCGCCGAGTTCGTGGGGTTGGGGGACTGATGTTCTCCACCACGCAGGCGCTCCTCTACGACAAGGGAATCATTGACGCGCGGACGGTGCTCCGCATCCGCATGTTCAACGATCTATACCTTACCTCGCACCAGGAGACGCAGGCGCCTTCCGATTTGATCGTGCAGGGCGGGATCAACATGCTACCGGCGGTGCCCTGCCTCTTGGAGTTCTCGGAGACGGCCTGCGGCTTCGAGCGCGGGCAATCGAGCGACGAGGTATCGAGCCTCACGGTGCGCGCGCTCAACGTCAAGCTGCCGATCTGGACACCGTTCCCGGCCGCATCCAATCCGCCAGGCTCACCCACAACGGGCGTCAAGAACGCGCGCCTATCGGACTACCTGATCGACTGCGATGCAACGTTCGCCTACAACTTCACGCCATTCGCGAATCTATTCCTGACCGTGCCGGCGCCCGCTGGGGCTTTCGAGGTCGAGTCGCTGCGGCACTATCTGTTCCGCGGGATCTTCTACGACTTCGACGTGATCGAGGATGGGC
>Ga0137317_1000014_pt1 | contig 30643 bp, 35 predicted proteins | sample EasRivERMZT266_2_FD_106651 | JGI IMG/M metagenome (GOLD analysis project Ga0137317, IMG submission 106651) | Soil microbial communities from meander-bound floodplain in the East River, Colorado, USA - East River MetaG ERMZT266_2 | ecosystem: Environmental > Terrestrial > Soil > Floodplain ...
CACGACCCAGACGCCATCGGGGTTGATGTCGACACGCGGGAAGAAGTTCCCGATCGCCTGGTACTCGTAGCGGCCGGACGAGGCGACGTCGCAGCGGGTGTACATCTAGCGATAACTCCAGAGGCCGGCCAGTTGCAGCAGCCACAGCAGCAGGCCGATGACCACGACGGCCCGAATGACGATTCGGAAGGGCCGCGCCATCGGCAGGTACGTTTCGATGAGATAGAGCGCGACGCCGAGGATCACGAGGACGATCACCACGGTGACGAGGGTCGTCAGCATCGAGCCTCCTTGGGGCAGGGGTGCGCGTAGCGTAGTACGCCGCGCCGGTTCTGTACAGTCATGCGGTCGTCACGCCACCACGACCGGGCGCCCGCAGCCGGGGCAGTGCGTGTAGTTGTTCTCGCGCGGCCCGCCGTCGATGAACGTGAACGCGCGGTCGCAGGCCGTGTCCCACTTGTCGCTTTCGTCGAGGAACGACTCGTCGCGCGTCCAGCGGCACGGCGCCGTCAGCCGGTCGATCTCCGCTTTCTGCCGGTCTACACCGAGCTGCGCGTCACCGGCCTCGTCGCCGGTCGTGACGAACGCGATGTACCGCAGCATGTTGCCGCGCACGCCTGCGGTGAAGTCGAGCCGGTCGATCTCCGCGAGGGCGGCGGCCGCCGCGGCCAACAACGCCGGATAAGCTGCGGCTGTTGGATAGCCCTTTTGACCGATCCAACGTTCCAGCGTCTCGCGGTACGTCTCAGTGAACGGCGCGTCGGTCATGGCGTCTCGCTTCTGGCACTGCTTCTGCCGGTGAAAGTACAGGTCGCCAGTCATCGCCCCGCAATCGGGGCAGTAGTCAACATGGACGGTTCCCATCTATCGCCCCTCCGTCTCGGTGAACGGCGCGTCGGTCATGGCGTTACCTCCAGATGACGGTCAACGCCCAGAGGCCAAACACGATCAGCGCCAGGGCGACGAAGAGTTGGCCATGTGGCCGGTGGTGATTCATGCGCGTCTCCCGTTCCGGCGCTTGGCGGCGTCGGATTCGCGTTTCCGTTTCTGGTTGTGGCAGGTGTCGCAGAGCCCTTGCAGATTGCTCACGTCGTACAGCCGCGGATCGCCGGCGCCAGTAATCGGCACGATGTGGTCGATGAGCGTCGCCATCCGGATGAGCCCGTCGCGCGCACAGACCGAGTCGTCGGTCAGCGGCGCCGACGGATGGCGGCAGCCGCACTGGCCGGCGCGCGGGACCTTCAAGCGCCACAAGGCCGCGAAGTACGACTCGGCGAAGCCGCGCCACTTGGCGCCGTAGCCGCGCCGATGGGCGCTGAGTCGGCCGCGGTCGCGTTCCGCCTGGCGTAGTGGCTCGGTGACGGCGCGGCCGTGCACCGGACACGGCGCCACGTAGGGACAGCCGAGCACCCGACACGCCTTGTCCGGCCGCTTGGGCACTCATACCTCGAGCATCCGCCGGTCTCGGCGCCGGCGCGCCTGGTTGGCGGCCTCGCGCGCCCGGCAGCGCGTGCAGTGGGCAAAGCGGGTCACCGGCTGGCCGCAGTCGCCACAGCCGCCATCGCGGCGCTTCCACCGCCAGAGGCGCATCCGCCGACTCACCGCGCCCACCCGCCGATCGCTAACCACTCCAGGAAGGCGTCCAGGCCGCCCACCAGCGACACCACGCCGGCCCGCTGGTTGATGTACCGAAACTCGACTTGCTCGGGCGTCAGCGTGCCGCCGCGGCCTTTGCACTCGACCCAGAGAAAGACCCACGGCGCGTCGGGGTTCTGGCGCACCATGCGCGGCGACGGCGGCAGATAAATCGCTAAGTCGCCCAGCCCTTCGGTCTGGCGCGTGCCCTGGTCGGTGTTGGTGCCTCCGCACGTCCCGCAGTACTGCGCGCGGCGCGTGCCGAGCGTGTAGACCCGGCCGCCGAGGTGGCCGACCAGGTGCTTGATATTCGCCTGCTCGCTTTTTTCGTCCAACGTCGGCCGGAGAAACGTGACGCCGCGGCTGGTCGTGGTCGCCGTCATAGCGGTGGCTCCGGATCGAGTTCCCTGAGCGACTGGATCACGCGCGCGTCGTCGATGACGGTATAGGTGATTTCAATCGGCAAGCCCGCTTCATGCGCCGTCTTCGCGGCCGTGGCATCTTCGTAACGCACCGTGCTGTACGTTTTGTGATCGTCGCCCGTCACCACGAACTTCACGCGGCCGGCGGCATCTATGGGCCGCTGCACAATTCCTAGCACTTTCACGCGCTGATGGTGCGGGCCAGGCGGGGCGGCCGGCTTCTTCGCCGGTGGTGGCGGCGCCGGTTTGCGCGGGGGCGGACGGTCCTCGCGGAGATCGCGGTCGTGCCCGATGGTGCTCTGCGCGTCGTCATCCTCCGGCGCGACGCCCACGAAACTCGCTAGGGCGTAGCGCCTGGCATACGTGATCGCGGATCCCACCCCTTGCGGACTCACGGCGCCCACAGGCACGGCCAGGACGTCACTGATGGATTGGCCGCTCTGGTGCAGCAACACGGTTTCGACTTCCACCAACCAGAGCGCCTCGCCAGCACTGACCAGCCGCGGCGACTGGACGACGCTCAGCCCGTGCTTGGCGAGTGCGGCGCGGCAGGCGTCCCAAATCGCGGCCAGGTCCGCGTACTTGCTCCGGAAGTGCGGGTTCTCGCTGTCCTTCTTCGCGTTCTGGATCGCGCCTTGGGCGGCCGCGAGTGCGGTCGCGAGTTCATTGATCGAGTCGGATCGGGTCACGAGGCTCGCCTCCAGACAATCGCGCGCTTGCCAGACGTGTTGAAGTGGCGAATCCCGGTGTCGGCAATCTCGCCTTTCGCACGCAGTTCCGAGAACCGCGGGCGAATTGTCAGGACTGACAGATGCAGACGAGACGCGCATTCGTCGGCGGTCATCGCACCATGCATCGCGAGGCACTCGCGCACGACCGCGCGGAGCCGGGACGCATCAACCGTCGCGGCTGCGGCCTTGCTGGTCGTCGACTCTTTCCAGCCGGCGCCCTCCGGGTACGTCTCGGCCTCGACAAAGCCTTGGCGGCCGTCGCAGCGCGCGGCGTGATCGGGCTCGCGAGGATCCCCGCCACAGAAGAGGCATCCGCTATGCATCGGTCACGCTCGCTTTTTCGCGTGGGCCCTGATGGCGGCATCGATCGCGCTTCGCGTGGTCTCGGGCCCGTAGTCCAGTCCCTGTTGCGCGCACGCCGTTTTGAAGTGCTCCGCCAGCTCGCCGAGATCGTCGCTCGGTGTCTCTCTGAGCACGCGCGCGGCGAGGGCGACGAAGACTTTGAACGGCGGCGTGTACACCGGCCGCGAAGCGGCCGGTTTGTACTGATCTGAAGAAGAAGATGAAGAAGAAGATGAAGTGGATCGATTGGGCATAGTCCGGGACGATGCCCGACGCATGCCCGAGGCCATGCCCGAATCTTGCTCAGTCGATGCCCAACGCATGCTCGCGGCATGCTCAGCGTGTGCTCGATACGTGCTCAGTGCGCGGCGTTGTCGCTCTTGCCGCGGATTGATCCAGCCTTTCGCGGTCTTCTTCCAGCGCCCGCTGATGGCGGCCCAGAGCTGCGCCGCCTTTGCCGCGGACACGCCGGCCACGCGCTGGCGCCAGCGCGGGTCGTCAGGCAGCGGGCCGTTATCCCAGGCGAAGCAGAGCAGATCCATGTGGAACCCTTTGAGCTCGAGCGGCCAGCCGTAGGTGCTCGTGAGCCAGTCCCGGACATACAACTGCATGGCAGGAGGCTTGGGCTGCGGAGGTGGAACGGATCGCCGACGCGACATCTCGGCTCACCGCTTGAGGCTCGCCGCGATCTGATCGTCAATCCATCCTTGGATCGCCCGCGCCGACCAGCGCGTCGCCTTCCCGATCTTGATCCGCTGCGGGAACTTGCGGCGCCGCTCAAGCCGGTCGATGGTCTGGCGCGCGATGCCCGCGCGCCGGCACACTTCGCGGAGCGGAATCAACGTATCGGGCGTCTCCGGCTGGGCTGGGGTGGTCCTGGTCGCTGCGAGGATCGGCGGAACGGGGACGAGTGTGCTGGGCATAAGTCGTGCGCCTTTCGGGTTACGCCGCGGTCGGGCGGGTGAACTCGGTCGCGGGGATGCCGGTGATCGCTTGCAGCCGCTTCGCTAAGGGCAGCGATGGGTTGCGCCGCCCCGACAGAATCAGCGCGACATGGGCGGCGGAGACCCCGAGCTCCGCCGCGAGCGCCGCTTGACTGAGATGGGCCCGCTTGAGCCACCGCTCGAGGCGTCGCTTGCGCGCCGCCGCCGCGGGCGACAAGACCCAGGGCCGCTTGGGTCGCCGTTGAATTGTCACGATGATCCGCAGCGTAAGCTGTCAGCTAATAATCGTCAAGACAATTTTGCGCCATAAGCGCAAATTGCGACGACCCCCTCCGACACTGAAGAATGCCCTTGCCATTGACTGGGAGTTCACGCTCTACTACGCGAGCACCTTTCGTGGCCAAACCGAGCGTCACCCTGGATCGTCTGCGCGCGAATATCGCCTGGCGCCTCAAGATCAAAGGCGTCCGGCAAGGGCAGATGGCTAAGGCCCTCGGGATGACCGACTCGTGGATTTCAGGGGTGCTGTCTGGGAAACGCGCCGTTAGCTTCGAGTTGATCGATCGGCTCGCCCACTATTTCGAGTGTGCGCCGGCGGCGTTATTTGATGCACTCGACGAGACTCCCCCTCGTACGATCGCTGAAGGGGTAGGGCATGCAACTCAAACTCGTGTACTCAAACGGCTCGACGACCAGCGGCGCGCGGATCGACAACTCCTGGCCCAACTCTGGGCCCGCAATCAACACCTCCAAGGCAAGCTCGACGATGCCCTGGCCGTCATCGGCCCCTTGTATGGACACCTCAAAGCCGCCGTGGGAGATCCAAGTTCAATACATCAAAGAGATGTTGACGACGATCGGCCCGGTGCATCCCGACGGCGTCACGCTCGTCGCGCGGCAGGTCGTTGAACTGTTCATGCGGACGATAGAGCGCGTTGCTGGGCTACAGCTCCACGCGGCCGATGACGACGCCGGCTACGGGCATCCCAAACGGCGAGTTGCGCGCGCTGTTCTACGGCCCATTCTGAAGCCGAAGCCCTCTGTTAGTGCCCCTGGTACTGGCTTAAACAGGCGATCGGATCGGCACCAGAAATGAGCCTCTTGCTTCCACCGCCCGCCTGGGTGGAAGGCGGGTGCAGTCTCGGCGATCTGGCCTTTCTCGTCGAGCTCGTCCGCAAAGAACAACCGACGACCGTCATCGAGGTCGGCGTGGCCGCCGGCACCTCGTCAGCCGCCCTGTTGTACGCCCTCGACAAGCTGCCAGCCAGCCATGAGCGCCGGCTCTATTCCGTCGACGTGCGCCCGACGTGCTACTTCGACCCGCGGCGGAGAGTCGGATCGGCGGTGGCCGAGATGTACCCGCAGCATCAGACGCGGTGGATCCTCGAGACGCGCGTCGGCGTGCGGACGGCGACGCCGGTGATCGCGCCCATCGCGCCGATCGATTTCGCCTTCGTCGATGGTAATCACCACCACCCGTACCCGCTCTTCGACGTGCTCCACCTGGCACCCGTGATGCGGCCGAGCGCCTGGATCGCGCTCCACGACATTGAGCTGCCGCGGCTGTATCCGCAGTTCCCCAGTCACGGCCCGATGTGGCTGTTCGAGATGTGGCCAGGGGAGAAACGGCGGGGACCTGGCGACGCCGAGAACATCGGCGCCGTCCAGGTCCCCGCCGACGTGCGCGACCTGGTCCCGATGGCCAAGGCCCTGCTCCTCCGGCCGTGGGAGCAGACGCCGACGCTCGAGGAGGCGCTGCCCTTGCCGCCGTGCTTCATCCCGCTCGAGGGCACGGTCCTCGCCCGGCGCCGGCGAGCCCGGCCGGTGGGGAAGAGCCATCGTTGATTCCTGGATTTACTCCCAGTTAAGATGCCCGCATGGACACACGACTACATCCCGATCGCCTCGCTGATGAGCAGAAGCGATACACCGAGTGGTGTAAAAAACTCGGACTGCACGAAGAAACTGATAGCCCTTGTGAGTGCGAGGGGTTTGTCAGCAACCACGAAGAGCCCGTTGATGATTTGTTCCTTCTCAGAAGTTTCGTCCACCTTCGATTGATGGGTCGGGAATGGGATTTAGAGAAGGCACTGCTAGAACGCGACGAGGCAAGACAGGAACGCGACGAAGCGCTGGCTCAACTACAAGCCATTGGCCGAAAATCTTTTTGGGCGGCACGGTCCAAAAAGCAGTAACTCCCGCAGGAACTTTTAGGCGGCTCGTTAAATCAGGCCGATAAACACGGGCTAAAACCCACGACTTAGAAGCCCGTAGCCCGCTCCACCCCTTAAGTCCCCACACTCCCTCACCCGCCCTTATTTGCCCATCTCGGAAGATAACCCGTGTAAAATAGGGCTCTACCGCGTCCGGATATGACCCCGAGCGCCCTGATAAGCACATGCCGAAACCAGAAACCTCCGCAGTAACTCGGCCGCGAATCGGCCCGACCACAAAAGGTGTTACTGCATGGGCGGAAATCCCGGCCCTCTGCAGTAACAAGTTCCTGCAGTGACCCCAGTCTCCCCAAGGAAAATCGATGCTGACTGACCGCTTACTTGCCACTACGAAGCCCGACCCGACCAAAGCGACCCGGCTCTCCGACGGCGGGGGGCTCTACCTACTCATCCGGCCCGATGGGAAACGCTGGTGGCGCTTCGACTACACCTACGCCGGCCGCCGCAAGGGCTTGTCCTTTGGCGTCTATCCAACCGTGACACTGGCCCGCGCACGGGAGAAACGTCTTGAGGCGAGACGCTTACTCGACCGTCAGATCGACCCGAGCGTCGCGCGCAAGCGCGCCAAGGTCGAGCGCAGCGCCGACACCTTCCAGGCGCTCGCTGAGGAATGGATCGCGAAGAAGGAGAAAGTCCGTGAGCCGCGGACGTTGCTCAAGCTGAACTCGATCCTGAAGAACTACTTGTTGCCGGCGCTCGGGTCGCTGCCGATGCGCGACATCCTCGCGATGGATGTCCTGGCTCCGCTCCGACCCCTCGACCATAAGGGCCTGCACGAGACGGCCCACCGAGCGCGCGGCATCGCGGGTGAAATCTTCCGGTACGCCGTCGCCACCGGCCGCGCGACGCGGGATGTCACGGCTGACTTAGCCGGGGCACTCACGCCCGTCAAGGTGACACACTACGCCGCCCTGACCGACCCGCCTCAGATCGGCCAACTCATCCGGGCGATTGATGCCTGCGACGTCTCGCCGATCGTGTGCACTGCGCTCCAGATTGCGCCGCGCGTGTTCGTCCGACCGGGCGAACTGCGCGGCGCCGAATGGTGCGAGATCGATCTCGACCGCGCCATCTGGCGGATTGGCGCTGCGCGTATGAAGATGCGCGACGAGCACCTCGTCCCGCTCTCGACGCAAGTCGTGGCGCTGTTGCGCACACAGGCCGAACTCACCGGCGCCGGGCGCCTGGTCTTCCCGAGCCCCCGGCAGCCGTCGCGATCCATCTCAGACGGGACGTTGACGGCGGCGCTCCGGCGGCTGGGCTATGGGCCCGAGTTACAGAGCGTCCATGGCTTTCGCACCATCGCCTCGACCCGCCTAAATGAGCTCGGGTGGAACCCGGAACTTATTGAGCTCCAGTTGGCCCATGTCGATCGGAATCCGGTGCGGGCCGCCTATAATCGCGCGCTCCGGCTCGACGAGCGGACGGCGATGATGCAGGCGTATGCCGATCATCTCGCCGCGCTCAAGAGCACGGCCGAGCGCAGTGTGCGCCTCGCCGTGTAAATGAACGCGGTTAGCGCACTTCTTCGAGGGACCACGCGACCCCGGACGAGTTCGTGATCGCGACGGTGCCGCCGCCGCTGCCGCCCGTCAGCAGCGTGCCTTCGTACCGCGGGCCGATGCCGATCGTGCACGTCCCGATGATCTCGTTGACGATGAGCCGGCCGGCGATCTTGAGGATGAAGTTGGAGCAGCCGCCGCCGAACGTGCCGACGATTCTGACGCGCGTGACGTGGGTCGCCATCTCAAACACGGAGTCGCCGACGCCGGCGCGCGTGAAGACCGGGATGCCGTCCAACGTGCCGCGGCCCGAGAATCCGATGGTGCCGGTGCCGCTCGTGGCATCGGAGTCGATCGCGAACGTCCCGGCGTAGCTTTGGGCGGCCGCCGGCGTGAAGCGGACGTGGACGTCCAGCAGGCCACCGGGCGGGATTTGGCCGCTCTGCGGGCTGGCCGCGAGCACGGACGCCACGCCGCCGCTGACCGTGATGCCGGTGTACTTGAGCGGCGCGGTGCCGTCGTTCGCGATCGTCAGCTTATTGACGACGTTTTGGCCGAGGCCCACGTCGCCGAAGGCCATCGATCCGAAGACGCGAATGATCTTAGTGGGCGCCGCGGACGGCGGCGGCGCGCTCGGCGTCGTCGGCGAGCTGCCACACGCTGCTGTCAATACCAGGAACACGGGAACCAATCGTTTCACGGACACTCACCTCGCCTTGGCGAACTGCAGCGCGTGTACCAAGTGCGAGCACGGGCTAACGTGTTGAGCCGCCTCGCTCCGCCTGGGCGAGCCAGGTCTTCGTCTGGCGGCGACCAAACGTTTCGTCGGGCTCCGACCAAACGCAGGGCGTTGCCGACCACGACCAGCCACGCCGCGCCTGGCGATGGTTAACGGGCTCAAAATGAGGGTGCTATGAGAATCGCGCGCGCCGGGCGGTCATCAAGTGCTTACCCCTATGCATTCCATGATAGTGTAATGCATAGGGGGTAGGTATGGTAAAGAAGACGGCGGCTGATTTCGGGGCGGAAGGCGGGCGGGCTCGGGCGAGGAACCTCTCGCGCGAGCAGCGTCGCGTAATTGCTAGGCAGGCAGCGGTGAGTCGCTGGGCGAGTCAAGATGGCATTCCGCAGGCCACCCATGTCGGCGACCTGCACATTGGCGACGCGGTGATCCCTTGCGCTGTTCTCGAGGACGGAACCCGCGTTCTGACTCAGTGGGGGTTCCTCCGAGCAATCGGACGATCCGGTCGTCCGGCGGCGGGACGCGGATCAGATGTCGAAAAGGTGGCACCATTTTTAGCCTTAGACAACCTGAAACCCTATGTTTCCAGCGAGTTAGCGGATTCGACAAAACCGATAGTTTTCCGGGTACCACGAGGTGGCAAGGCTTACGGGTACCTGGCCGAGATCCTGCCGAAAGTTTGTGAGGTGTATCTACAAGCCCGCGACAACAACGACTTATTGAAGAGTCAGGAGAAATTCGCTCGGGCGTGCGACGTGCTCATGCGCGGGTTGGCTCACGTCGGAATCATTGCCCTAGTTGACGAAGCGACTGGCTATCAGGACATTCGGGCGAGGGATGCCCTCGCGAAGATTCTTGAAGCTTTCGTAGCGAAGGAACTTCGACGGTGGGTGAAAACCTTTCCAATCGATTACTACAGAGAGCTATGTCGCCTCCGCGCCGTGTCATTTCCAGACGGCAACTTCAAGCTCCCGTCCTACTTCGGACATCTCACGAACGACTTGGTTTACGCTCGGTTGGCTCCTGGCGTTCTCGCTGAGCTCCGAAAGAAGAATCCGACTATTCGGCCCGGGAGACGGAAGCACAAACATTTCCAGTGGCTGACAGATGATATTGGAGATCCGAGGCTTAGGCAGCACTTGTGGAGTCTCATCACGCTCATGCGTGCATCGGACAATTGGGAACATTTCTACGGAATGGCTGAACGGGCGTTGCCACGCTATTCTAAACAACCGCTGCTCGCAGCTCTCGAACAGGAGCCGGTCATCTCGCTTTCCAGCGAGGCATAGCGGCATTCCTTAGCGTCGCGCCAAAGCGGCCGAGCCCTTAAGGCGCTCGGTCGCCAGGCGCGCACGGGGGCCCCCGCTCACGGCTTCGGCGGGTCGATGCTGGGCAAGCTCACCGGCGTCGAGCGCTCGAACCCAGCCGGCAGGTCGATCCCTTGCTTCCGGAGGAGCGTCACCGCGAGCGCGCGCCAATCATCCCGCTCGCGCGCCAGTTCCGCCGTCAACGCGCGCACCCCGGGCGACCAGTACCACCAGCCCCGATGCCCGGCGTAGAGCACCACGATGAGCACCGCCACGACCGCCGCTTGTTGCCAGATCTCGGCAATCATGGCGCGCTCACGACGGTCGGCGGCACCGTCAACGGCACATTGAGCACGCGGTGCGTGACGGGCGCCTCGATTTCCGTGACCGTACTCGGCGCCACCGCGATCACGATGAAGAGGGCGATCGCCAGCGTCACCGGCGTTACGTTTGCGCCCAGGAGAGCAGCGCCACTTCGGCATTGAGGCTCGGCGCGGTCGCGTTCTCCGTAATCACGCCCCACCCGACTTGATCGGCGGTCAGGAAATCCGTGCGCCCGATCGTATGGAAGAGTTGCCAATGCTGCCCATCGGCGGAGAGGTAGATTTGCCGATTGGTGCTGTTGTCGACGATCCGCAGCCAATTCGGCGGCCGCGCAATCGAGACTTCCGCGGCGGCATAGTCCGCCGAGAAGGCGGTGGCGCTCGTGGCCTTGATCGATCGCAGGCTCGGGGGCGAGAGCTTGTCGGTCCCGGTGCTGTGCGCGCCAATAAACAGCCCGGCGATCTTGCCATCGGAGGATTGCCGGAAAAAGAGCCCGTAGGCGAGCCAGCGCTTTAGGACCATAAGCGGGAGCACGTAGGCGGTGATGGTGTACGGCGGGCTCGCGGATTTGATGCGGCCGACGAGGTTGTAGCCGACCGCGGTGCCCGCGCCGGTCAAATGGACGCCGCCGCGCGTGGTCTCAATCGTGGAGGCGCCCTGATTGAGCCACGCGAAATCGCCGGAGACCGGCATGGTCATCGGATAGAGCGGGCCCCACGGCTGCCAGGCCGTGCCCGTATCGCGCTCCAGGTAGTACCCATCGTTCGGCAGAAATAGGCGCCCGCTTTTCGCGGCCGCCTGCCGCGCGGCTTCCGTGGCCGTGGTGATGACCGCCGACCCGAGGACCACCTCAGCGCTGAGGCTCGCGTGCGGCGCCTCGACGACGTACTCCGCGTCCGTGACCCCACTCCCGCCGCCGCCTGGAGCGGGACCGGTGACGCGCACGAGCACCGCCTGAACGGCCAAGGCGGTGCCATTACTCGCCCAGGCGACGGGCACTTCCACGTACGTGCCCTTGTCGATCGGTACGCCCGTCGTGATGAACTCGGCAAACTGTAAATGGTTGTCCTTGTCCTGAACCATCACCAGTGAACCCACGCGGATTCGCATCCACCCCCAATACAAGTCCTCACTGTTGCTGCTTGAGAAGTCGGCCCAGAGTTTCGTGACTGCCGTATAGGGATGGGCCGCATTAAACCGAATCCGTTGACTCGCTGGTGGCTCGGTGGTGATCGTATTGAAGGTGTAGGCGAACACGCCACTCGTCAGGGGTGACAGCCCCCAGGTGCCATCACCGCGCAAAACTTGCAAGTCGGAGCCCGACAATTTCAGCAGCAGCCCGTGCGCCGTCGTGCTGGCATTCAGGTCGGCGTTGTCCTCCGGCGCCGCCAGATCATCGAGCTTGATCGGATCCATCCCGCCGCGTTGATGCGTAGTGGCATGGAGGCCGGTCCCGGCGCCGGCGCCCGAGGTCGTCGAGGACGTGCCTGATGATCCGCCGGTGTCGCCCGCCGAGGCGCCGGCCCACTGCTGATACACGCGCCGCCAATCGTGATTGTTGTTCTGACTCTTGGTGGCGGTGATCGACCGCAGGAGCCGCACGCCGCCCTCACTCCCGGTATCGACCTGCGTGATCAGGTAGTCGCCGGCTAACAGCCTGAGCGCGGAGGTGATCGCGATCGTCTGGCCGGGATGGAAGCCGAGCGCCCGCGTCTGGAGCGTGACGATCTCCTCCTTGCTCGCGAGCTTCTCGGCCAGGAGCGCGTCCGCGTACCCTTGCGCCGAGAGCGTGGTCGTGACCGCGGTCACCTCCTCTACGTGCTCCCAGAGTCCATAGGCCGCGATCTCCGCGGCGTCCTCCGCCATCCCCTCGGGAATGAAGAGGCCGTGGTACGGGAAATAGAATGGGACGCCGGCGGCGACCGGACCCAAGCGGCGCCGGATCGTCTGCGCGATCGGATCGTATTCCCACTGATACCCGGCCGGCGTCTCGACGCCGCCGATCGCTTCCGTGGTCCCGGTCGCGGGATAGACCACGATCCCAAACGCCACCGCGCCATCCACGAAATACGGGTACGGGCCCGCCACCTTGTAGGTGATCGGAAACGTGTCCGTGACGCCATCGCCGGTGAAGTGATCCTGATGATCGGGAATCGTGATCGGCTTGCCGACCAGGATCACGCGGTTCGCATACCCGTTCTGCAATTGCCGATCGACCTGGATATCTCCCGTCAGCAGATCGGGATTCACGTCCTCGTCGTAATCCTCGGGCGCGCGGACATCGCCCGGCGCCCAGGCCCGGAGCCGGTTCTCGAAGTCAATCGCCTGGAGGTAGCCGACCGACGCCGCCAATTGTTTGTTCACCGCATCGCCGCGCGCCCGTTCGAACGTCGCTGCCGGGAGATCGGGCCCCCCCACCTGATCGGGATGGAGCGTGACCCCGAGCTCGCCGTAGTAGTCGGTCACGAGCGCCGCGAACGCGGCGCCGATCGTCTCCGGCGCGCCCTGGCTGAAGGCCTTGGTGATCACCCGCCGACCGGCGTTCATCTGGTAACTGGTCGCCTGGACCTCCACCACGAGATCGCCCCCGTTCGGGCCGGAGAAGCCTTGCTCCCGCACGCCGGTAATCGAGCCGCCAAACACACGCACGCCGTTCTCGGTCACATACACCGATTGCCCAATCGTCGGGCGGAAGTACGGCGCCGCCAGCGATTCAATATCCGCGATGAGTGTGTCGGGCGCGTCGATGGTTTCCTGAATCCGGAACGTGGCCAGGAGCGGATTGATCTCCGTCTCCCCGATGCTGATGACGTACACCGGATCGTCGCCGGCCAAGGGCGTCGCGCCCCAGACGGCATAGATCACCTGCCGCGCGACCGCGTCCGTGGCCGTCCAGGCGAGCGTCACGCCATCGGCCGCGAAGGCGGTGATCACGGCCGTCGCCAGAAGCGCGTTCGTCGTCGCGCCCGTGATGGCCGCCGCGAACCACACCGCTTCCGTAAACTGCCCGCGCGCGGCCTGTACGGAGGCGACGCCATTCTTGTCGGCCAGCCACACCGCATGGGCGTAGGTGCCGGAGCCGGCGCCGACTGAGAAACTGTTCTCGGTCTGGACCGCGGTCGAGGCGGCCGCGTTCACCGACTGCATCAGGAGCGCGCCGGGGCGGAAGGGGAGCGCCACCGTCTCGGCGCCGCTGGTCGTGGGCGCCGTCAGCGTGCCCACCTGAAACGGGATCCCCGCGAAGGCGAGATAAAACACCCGGAGCGCGGCCGCCGGCGCCGTCGTCCAATTCACCGTAAAGCCAGCGGCGTCCAGGGAGGTGAGCGCGGCCTCCGCGAGCACCGTCCCATCGGCCACGTTCTGCAGCGCCAGGCACTTGTCGATCCGCTGGTACCGGCGCGTGAGGCTCGTGCCGCCGGTGTCCTGCGAGAACACGCAGGAGGCGCCCTGGCGCACGCCGTCCGTCATCCCCATGGCGGGACAGGTCAGCCGGTCCGTGCTGGTGGCCACGTTCTGCACCGGCAGAAACAGCACGCCCGCCGGGCGGAAACTGAGCCCCGTGACTGCCTGCGCACCGGCCGCGGTGGCGCCCGCGAACGTGCCGACCGCGCAGGACACGTCCGTCCCACCAATCGCCAGGTACCCGTAGTGCCGCCGCTCGCTTCCGAGGATGTTCGTCCATTGGAGCGTGAACCCGTCCGCGTCGAACGAGGTCAGCGTGGCGCGATGCTGCACGCTGCCAGCGGTGTTCTCTGCGATGATGAGCGCGGCGGCATCGACGCCTTGGTTTTGATCAGGACTCGACGCATCGAACGAGATGGACGTGATCGCGACGGAGGTCACGCCGTCGCTGAGCCCGCACGACCAATAATTAAAATTCTCCAAGACCGGCGCGCCCGGTGGATGGATCGGATCGGTGGCGTTGTTGATGCTCCAGACGAGGAGCGCCTTCGGGCGGAACCCGACGCCGGTATAGGCGAGCGACCCGACCGCGTTCGGGGATCGGAGCGTGCCGACGTGCGTCTGGTACGTGGCCATCAGCCGCGCGTCAGGCCCAGGCGCCGCACTTCGCCGGGAATGAACGGCGCGATGATGCGGGAGATCTGCCGCCCATCCGCCTCGACGATCACCGTCATCATCCCGCCGCCGCCAGGAACGGCTTCCTGTGGCGTCATCACGCGCTCGCGGCCGTGGAGCGTGACCGCGGTGCCCGCGCCCCAATCGACATAGCGGCCGTGCGTGCCGCCCTGCAGCCCGAGCTCCGGCTCGGGCGTCCGGCTCCCACCGCCAGGCTCGGGCCGCGGCACGGCGTTGCCGATCGGCGGAATGTTCGGCGGGCGAATCCGCCCGAACGCCTCGTTCATGCCATCCACACCGGCATTGGCCGCCTCCACGAGTTGCCGCGCGAGCAAGTCCTTGATCTCGATCAGGACGTCGACGACCGCGGTGAGACCCGTATCTTCGACCTCGCGGAACATGTCATCGGTGAGGACCGTGACCTTCTCGCCGTTCTCGTCGATGAGGAGGCCCATCTCGACGAGCCGCTGCATGTAGGGCCGCAGCGTCTCGGGCAGTTTCGTCCCGGTGTGCTGCGCGTCCTGGAAGAGGTCGGACAGTTCGTCACTCATCCCCTCGAGCATCCCGACCACATCGAACCCGGACTCTTCAAACTGCTTCATGTCGCGCACGTACCCGAGCGCGGTGTCGCCAATGCGGGCATCGTTGAAGGCCTGGCCCGCGTACTTAAAGTCAATCCCGAGATCCTTCGCGCGCGTCTCGAGTTGTTGCCACGACGGCGCCTTCGCGAAGCCCTCGAGCGTGCTCCGCATGTCGGCCGTGAGCGTCTTCGACTCGAGGAGCGACGCGATCAGCGGCTGCAACGACTTCGGCGCCTGGCGGCCGAAGGTGGTGATCGCGGGACCGAGCTTGTCGACCGTCGTCTTGAGTTCTGCGGCGCGCCGGTCGGCCGCTTGAAACACTTCCTGCACCTTGCCGAGCGCTTGCTTGAAGCTGTCGATATTGCGCTCGCCGAACGCGAACGGCGCGAAGAGGTCGAATTTGTTCAGCTCGCGCAGGCGCGTCTCGATCGCGTCCATCCCGCCTTGCGATTCGGCAAACAGATCCCGCAGATCGTTGATGTCTTTGCCGGCCCTCTTCGCGCCATAGGCGCCCGCGATACCGCCGACGACGCCGCCCACGACGGCGCCGACCACGGTGCCCGCGCCGGGGATGACGGAGCCCACGACGGCGCCGGTCGCCGCGCCCGCGCCCGCGCCTGCGAGCGCGCCCTGGGTTGCGGAGCCCGTGCGATAGCCGACGTAATTCCCCACCGCGTAGCCGACGCCCGCGCCAGCCAGGGGCGCGGCCACGCCCGCCAGCGCGCTCCCCGCGCCCGCCGCGCCCGTGCCCGCGGCGCCCGCGGTGACGGGCACGGTGCCGCCCATCGCGGTGCCCACCACATTGCTCGTCGCGCTCTGGCCGTAACTGCCGATCATGCCCGCGAACGCGCGGCCCCAGGCGCCCTGCTGCCCCATCAGCGCGCCGATCATCCCCTTGAGGAATTGGTTGATGAACGTGTTGAGCAGGTCTTTCCAGATGTCGACGACCGTCTTGAAGAGGCCGCGCCACACGTCCTCGAACCCGTCCGAGAACGACTGCGCCCCGGACATCCAGCCCGCGAGGACGTCGGTGAACCCGGCGGTCATGTCCGTGAACACGCCCTTCGGCCCGACGAAGGCGTCCCGGACGCCCGCCGCGTACGTCTCCCAGAACGTCGGTGGCGGCGGCGGCGCCATCTGAAAGGCGCCCTTGTCAATCGCGGCGAAGATCTTCGCCATCCCGCGCGGGTCGGCGATGATGTTCGCAAACTTGGCGTACTCGTCGGTGAGGCCAGAGAACGCGTGGCGCGCCGCGAGTTGCGCCTCGGTCAGGTGCGGCGTCAGCTCGAGCAGTTCCTTCGTCTTGTCGATGACCGGAATCTGGCCGTAGGCGACGAAGTTGATGTGCGCGATCCGGAAGTCGGCAAGGACTTGCGGGACTTTGTAGCCGGCCCGCACCCACTCGTCAATCTGTTGGGTGACGGCCTCCCAGCGTTCTTTCGCGACGCCGCCCAAGGTGTTAGCCACCGTCACTTCGGCGTTGAGCTTCTTGATGTCGTCGAGAACGCCCTGCGCGCTCATCGCGCGGCCGGCCTCCGCGATCGCCTTGGCCGCCCGTTTGGCTTCGTCGCTGAGTTCCCCCAGCGTCGGCGGCATCGGTTTGAGCGTCTCGTTGGCTTCGCCGCCCTTCGTGATGACGAGCCCGAATTGGTCGTTAAGGCCGGACAGCGAGAGGTTGGTGTCCTTCGTCGCCGCGCCCATCCGGAGCAGGTCGTCGCGGCCCGCGCGCGACATCTTCGCGAAATCGATCTGCTTCGCCGTCGCCTCGCCCCAGACCTTGGTCGCCGCCGCGAGGAGCTGCTGCCGCTCGGCCATCTCAGCGGCCCAGTCGCCCTGCTCCTTGCGGAGGCGACTAGTTTCGCTGAAGGCATAGGCGAAGGCGAGGCCGACCCCCGTCACCGCCACCCCGAGGAGCGGCAAGGCGGCCCGGAGCGCCGTGGTCGAGATCCCGAGCGCCGTGGTCGTGGTCGTCAGCGCCGTCGTGGCAATCCCCTGCGCGGTAAACGCTTTAACCACCGCACTGGACGAGATCAGCAGTTGCCCGAAGAGATACAGGACCGGCCCGGCCGCCGCCACCAGGCCGAGGAAGGCAATCACGCCGAACTGAATCGGCTCGGGCAGCGCGGTAAAGGCCTTCACCGCGCCCTCGAGGTACGGCAGGAGGCCGCCGAGCAGCTCCGTCAGTTTCAGGATCACCGGCAGCAGCGCATTGCCGAGCGTGATGCCGACGTCCTGGATCCGCTGCCACAGGGTCTTGAGTTGGTTCTCGGTCGTCTTGAACTTCTCGCGCGCCTCCTCGACGTGCTTGTTGGCGGTCGACCAGCCGACGGCCGAGTTCTTGACCGCGTCGGTCAAGCCCTGCGCCCCACCCGCGAGGCGCTTCAAGGTGTCCTCGACGCGGATCCCGGTCTCGCCGATCTCGCCCATCGTGAGATTGAGATCGATGCCGCGCGCCTTCATCGTGCCGAGGCCCTTCACGAACGCCTCGATCGCCTCCATCGGCGCGCGCTTGAAGAGCGTGGCGAATTGGCTCGTGCTCATCTCGGCGACGCGCGCGAACTCTTTTAGTTGCTCGTTGCCGGTCGACACGGCCTTGCCCATGTCGGAGAGCACCTTCGACATCGCACTGCCGCCGGCCTCCGCGTTGATGCCGACGTTGGCCATCGCCGTCCCGAGCGCCATCACCTCCGGAACGGTCAAGCCGATACTGGAGCCGGCGCCGACGAGCCGCTTGGTGAACTCGAGGATCTGCCCCTCGGTCGCGTTGGCCGTGTTGCCGAGGTGCACCAGCGTCGACGCCATCTTCTCGATGTCTTGGGTGCCGGTGCCGGCCGCGTTCCCGATCTGCGCGAGACTCGACGCCGCCTCCTCGGGACTGATGCCGTCGACGGCAACGCCGAGGAGCGCGACCGTCTCGGTAAATTTCGCCAGGTCGGTCGTCGCGACGCCCATCTGGCCGCCGATGGCGGCGAGCTCGGCGAGTTCGGTGGCGGCGATCGGAATGGTTTTCGCGAGCCCGCGAATCGTCGCATTGAGTTGCGCGAACTCCGGCTCGGTGGCGTCGACGGTCTTGCGGACGTTGGCAAACGCGCTCTCGAAGTCGATCGCCATCTTCGCCGCGCCGGCGCCGAGCGCGACGAGCGGCACGGTGAGCGTCTGGGTGAGCGCGCTGCCGACCGACGTCATCTGGCGGCCGACGGTCTGCAGGTCCTTGCTCCACGCTTTCGCGGAGTCGGCCGACCGCTTCATCGCCTTGTCGAACTCGGCGGTGTCGGCGACGAGGAGCGCGCGCAGGATGCCGACGGTTGCGCTATTCGCCATGGGTCCTCACGTCGTGCGCTCGCGCAGCGGCAGCCCGTATTGCGCGCTCAAGATCTGCATGGCCGCGCGCAGCCGATCCGTCTTGGCGGTCGCCGGGTCCGCCTCGGCCTCGGCCGCCACCAGATAGTCCGCGAGCGGCGGCACTTTCTTCGTCGTCGTCGTCTTGGCCCAGATCGCCACCGCGAGCCAGGCCAGGCGGGCGTCGCGGTTGGCCTGGTCGCGCCGCCGCGCATTCTCGACCGCGAACTCCCGGTAGAGCTCGCGCGGCGTCAGGGCCCAGAAGAGATCCGGAGCGAGGCCGATTTGTCGCGCCTGGAGGTAGAGCGTGTGCCAGTCATACCAGCCGTCGCTCGGTCCACGCCCGGCGGCGCGCCGTTCGTTTTTTTTACGACCCCCTGATCGACCGCATCGGGCGCGGTGTAGAGCAGCAGCTCATTGAGCGTCTGCAGCACGCGGGGAAACGCGCGAATCCCGCCGAGCGCGTCGATCAGATCGTCGACCTCGGCCAGCGTGACCGCGTCGTGATGCCGCTGGAGCGCGCCCCACAGCAGCACCGCGATGTACTCGACGTCCCCCGCGCCGGCGCCCTCGACGACGTCCTTGAAGGTGACGCGCCCGCCGCCGGCGCGCACCGCCGCCTGGATCTGGCGGAGCGCCCTCATGCCCAGCGCCAACGTGTAGGTCGTGCCGGCGATGTCGAGATCGACTTCGCCCTGTTCGGGATTCGCGGCCATCGGGTCCCCTTACGGCAAGTCGGCCGAGAAGTCCCGGAGCGGCGTAATCTCCGCAGTAAACGGGATCTTGCTGTCGATACCGATCTCGCCCGGCTGGAACTTGGTCACGACGCCGCGGAACGGCATCTCGAGCCCCGGGGATCCGTCCGCCAGCACGATTTTGAAGTTGGCTTCGGTGCGGGCGCGCCACATCCCGATCAAGCCGCCATTGGTGAAGCCGTCGCCGCCGGCGTTGCTCTGCGAGCCGTGCCGCGGGCGCCAGTTGCCCGAGATGGCAAACGGACCGCTGTCGCGCAGGCCCGCCATCTTCTCGCGGTGCGCGTCGGGACTCCTCAAGTGCGTTTTGTCGATCACGTTGGTCGACATATCGCCGGGCGTGATCGTGTCCACGTCGGCAACGGCGACGTAGTCTTCCGGGGACGTGCCGCCCTGGCCGACCAGGAGCTGCGCGCCATAGCCATTGATGGCCTCGCCGGCATAGTAGGTATCGGTGACATCAGCCATGAGATCGTCTCCTGTTATCCGTGAAACCAGACCAGCACATCGACCTCGACGCGAAGCATTCGCGTCTCAGCGTCGTACCCTTCGCGCAGGTCATCCGCGAGGATCGCGTTGACCGCCAGCCCTGAGAGATCGCCGTGATAGCCCACCAGGCCGGACGGCGCGCCGCTGGTGAGCGTGCCGCGCACCGCGGCGGCGAGCGTGTGCACCGTGTCGTAGGGATCGGGACCGTGCGTCTCGGACTCGATGGCGTCGATCTGGATGCGCGAGCGGCGCAGCCAGTCGTCGCCGCGCAGTTGCATCGTCGAGACGCGATCGATCTCCTGGAGCCGCAGCGCCGGCGCCGTGACCGACTGCGGAAACTTGAGCGTGTAGATGCGCGTGCCGGTGATCGCCGTCACCGCCGGCAGCGTGACCAGCCGATCGCGGAGCGCTTCGCAGAGCGTCATTCCTCGCTCCCTGGCGCCGGCGCCCCGACGACCTCGAAGCGCTCCATGAGTTGCCAGAGTTCGTCTTTCAGAATCTTCAGCGCGTCGCCGCCGGTACTGTCGAAGGCCGGCCGCATGAACGGCTGCGCCGACATCCGCACCGTGCCGTATTCGAGGAAGAGGCCATAGAAGAACCGCTTCTCGGGACCCACGGCCACCGCGGCCTGGAACTCATCGACGGCTTCCCAGCGCCCGCCGGCGACGGAGCCGACCTTGCGCGCGACGCTGATGACGATGTTGTCGGCGAGGTCCGGCTGCGGCGGCCGGCGCGGCGCCAGTTGCGCCATCCGATCGCGCATCGGGCCCGCGGCGGCCTTGAGCGCGCCGTAGAGCGCACGCCGCCGCACGGTGAGCGCGACCGCATTGAGTGCCCGCGCGAGCTCGGCGCCGCCAGTGAGATTCATTTTCACGTTCACGGCGCCGCCTCGACCTGGCTGTGGACTTCCGTGATGAGTTCGAGCACGCGGTGGCGGCCGACTGGCTGCGCCGCGAGAATGTCGTAGAACCGGCCAAGGTACGCGAGGCGCCGGAGCTTCGGCACATCGACGCGCTCGGGATCCATGTCAGCGCGGTACGCCATCTGCCAGGACGTCGTGCCGAGCGCCACGTCCGCGTCGGTGCGGGCGCGTTCGACGGCCTCGAGGTCCTCGCGCGCCATCGCGACGGTGGCCAGATCGGTCCACTCGTCCTCGGTCGGGAAGCCCGAGTCGGTCTCGCCTTCGGTGAGCGCCTGGAGGGTGACCCACTTGTCACGCGCCCCGGCGCCGGCGGCGGATCGGTCGCGGCGGAATCTCATCGCGCGCGACTCCAGGACTTCGTGCCGCCGTAGTGCTCGCGCACCCACGGCAGCTCTTGCGCGTGCCGGCCCCACGGGTCGTAGACGCCGTGGAAGTTGACGACCCGCGCGCCCGGCGGGAGCTTGCGACGGTGGCCGGTGACTTCAAAGTGGCGGCGGAAGGAGAGCACGCCGTCCTCGGGCGTGAAGACGGGTTGCCCCGGCCCGAGGACGTGCGAGATCCACGCTTGATCGCCGCCCCGCCCGCCGGCCTGGTAGGCCGCCTGCGGCGAGGTCGCCGGGTCGAACGTGTCCCAGATCTCGGAGCGCGTCCCCGGCGTGTGCAGCCACAGGCTCGCGTTGTAGTGCTGCGTCTTCGGCCAATCGGTTTCGTTCCAGATCACGAAGTCTTCCGGCCGCTCGAAGAGCGGCGTCAGGTCGCCGCAGATGACCGTGTCGAGATCGAGCGAGACGTAGCGGTCGCCGAACCAGTGTCGCGCTTCGGCGGAAAAGGCCCGGAGCCGCACGTAGCAGCTCGGCCAGTTCTTCCCTTCCGGCGGCGGGATATGGAGCGCGTCCTGCCAGATCGGGTGCGTCTCGATGCCGTCGAGCCCGCGCGGATCGTCGGTGACGCAGACAAAGCGGTGCGGTGCGGTGTAATGCGTCGCGACCATGCGCTTGAGGGCGTGCACGGTCTCCGGCGGGTACGTCGAGCGGTAGCCCTTCGGCGGCGTCCAGCGCCAGCAGACGACGGTCAACATGCGACCTCCGCGGCGAGCGCATCGGCCAGCGGCACGTTCGGGAAGGTGTGCAAGTGCGTCGACGGCGTGCAGTTGACGACCTCGATGCCGTGCCGCTGGAGCTCGGGCGCGAGGCCGAGGTAGGCCGCGCGGAACGTCGCGTACTGCTGGTCGGTGGTCTGGTGGAGGACCGCCGGATGGGCACCGAAGAAGTGGGCTTTGCCCCACACCCGGCCGAGCGTGTACCCGAGCAGCAGGATCCGCCGCGCGCCGAGGTGCACGGCGAGGTTGATCGCCGCGTACCCGGAATGCCGGCCGGTGCGGAGCCCACCCGGGTCCGGTTCGAGGCCCGCCTCGCCCGTGTTCGTGAGCACCTGGACGTCAGCGTGCTTCGGGATGGGCGAGGCGTCGCCGGGCCGCCAGCCGATGCTGACTTTGGTCCCGGTGAACGCCTGGACGGTACGAGACGGCCCCACGACCGCCCACCAGCGGCGATCGGAGCTGTAGAGGATATCGGCCCAGGGCACCAGCCGGATCGCGTCGTTGACGGCCACCACGGGGACCCGGCCCCGCAGCGGCGCCACCGCCAGGTCCGTCAGGGTCGGCCCACTGGCGACGACGGCCACCGTGGCGCCGGGAAACGTCGGGAGGCTAGGCAAGACTCGGCCTCCGCAGTCCGTGCAGCTTGCGCCGGATGTTCGGCTTGAGCCAGGCGCCGGCGTCGACCGCTTCGAGCCGCAAGTCGGCGTCATCCCCGCGGAAGCGGTAGTAGTCGCCGAGCGTTTCGAGGATGGCGGCGACGACGATCGCGTACTCAAGATCCACGGTGGGATCGGTCGCGTCCGTCCAGTCGTTCTCCTCGCGGTCGAGGTACTGGAGGATGGCCGCCGTCGCCGAGGCGAGCTTCAGCGTGATGTCCGCGAGCTCGATGGCGGCGGTGTCCGGATCCAGCTTCAAGTGCTGCCGCGCCTGCTCGAACGTGACCAGGGTGGTCGCCATCAGTAGCGGACCCCCGGCAGCCCTTGCGCGCCGCGGTCGCCGGACTTGCCTTGTGGCCCGGCCGGCCCCAGCTTGCCGGGCTCGCCGCGCTTGACCGCCAGTGTCCACGCCTTGCTGGTCTCGATCGGCTTGACGCCCGTGTCCTCGGCCGCAATCCAGAGCGACCCGCCGTACGTCACGGCGTCGCCGACTTCGTACGTCGCGTCTTTCTGGTAGTAGCCGCGGTAGAGGACCGCCGGTGTGTGCCAGGTCCCCACGACCACCCCATCGGCGGCGCGTGTGACGATCACCGTGCGGCCCTCTTGACGGAACGTGACGCCCTCGAGCGTCCCATCTTTGCCCGCCGCGCCGTCGACGCCGTCGCGTCCAGGCTTCCCGGCCTCACCCGCAGGACCGGGCACCCCAGGCAAGCCGTCGCGCCCGTCGCGGACGGTGAGCGTGGCGATGGCCGTCTCCACGGCTCGGTCGACGGCGCGTTGGACGTCACGCGCGACCAGGCGCTCGAGCGCCGGCGCGATCTCTTCGAGGAGTTGCACGACGGCAGGACTCATCGGCTCAGCCTCAGGAGGTTGCCCTCAAAGCCGCCCTGGTCGACGATGCGCCAGCCGTTATCAGCGCGGAGCACATAGCCCGGCCAGTGCGGCGCCGGATCCACGGCGAGCCCGCAGGCGAGTTGGTCGTTGTCGAGAATCTTGAAGTACGTCCGGTTGGCGCCCTTCTCGGGTTCGTTGTGCGGGCTGTCGGTGTTGTAGCGGTCGCGATGGTGGACCGGGCACGGCCCGTCGTCGTACTCGGTCCCGCGCACGAGCTTCTCCGTCGTACCGGCGCGCATATCGAGGACCGTGGATTTCCACACCGCGCCGACCGCCTGCGCCGCCGCCATCGCGTCGGGCGTGCCGGACATGCGGCAGTTCTGCAAGTCGTTGTCGTGGCTGCTGTCGAACGAACTGAAGCCGCCGTGCAGGCAGCCGCCGGCGCCCATAATCTCGCAGACCGCGGCGTTGTCGGCGTGCTGGCGCGGCGTCGTGCCTTCGCCGATGCGCTGCGGCTCGCCCGAGATCGCCGGGATCCGCGCGGGCGGATACGACCCCAAGCCCTCGTACTGAATCTCGTAGAGGACCTTGCCCTTGCGGGGCCAATCGTACGTGCGCTCCAAATGTTTCGTCGACCACTGGAGCCACGACCCGCACGACTGCGGATCGGTCGGCGGTCCCGTCTCGGGCCACGAGCTGCGCGTACTGATCGTGCCGGCGAAGGCCGCCTTATCGAAGCGGGCCGCGATATTCCCGTTCTTCCAGTCTTCGTTCGAGACCTCAAGCAGCACGTTCCCGGTGCGCTTGCTCATCTCGATCAGTTCGATCAGGTGCTCGGCCTGGCCGGCTTCGTCGTGGTGGCCGCTCGGCGTCTGGATCCACACGGTCGAGCCCGGCACCTGATCGCAGAACGCCGTCAGATGCACGTAGAGGCCCGCGGCCTTCGCGTGCAGCAGCGCCGCTTCGAGGTCGTCGTAGTAGCTCGACGCGAAGAGCCCGGTCAGCGGCGAGTAGTCCGTGTTCGCCCACATCGCAAACCAGCGCACGGTGTTGGCGCCCAGATCGAGACAGGCGCGGTAGTAGTCGTCCACCCAGCCGACTTCGTCACGCGCGTAGAGCTCCGGCGCGCGAAAGGCGGTGACACTGCGGCACTTCCACATCTTCCCGGCCTGCAGAATGCCGACGCCCTGCACGATGAGCGGCGACACCACGCCCGGGGCCGGCGCGACCGTGGTGGCGCCCGGGTCCTGCGATCGGAGCCAGTGCCCGAACTCTAGGAAGGTTGATCCCACGGGCCTCCCCTGGGAATCAGGCCGGTGTAGTGCTCGCGCAGCACGACATAGGCGCCCGGCACGGCGATGAACGTCTCCCAGGCGCCGGGATGGCTGCCCGGGTCGCCCCACTGGTGATCGCCTTCCGGCGTCACCTTCAGCACCCGACCGTCGGGTGCCGTCAGCGAGATGAACGGCCGCCCGTCCTGGCCGGCGTCCTGGTGCGGGCCTTCGATGACTTCCTGCGCGAAAGGTTCTTTCACCTTCAGCGTGATCAGCGCGTGCTTAGGCATCGAGGGACATCCCTTCCCAGCGACGGGTCAACCAAGCGCCCGCGCCCGCCGCCTCGAGCTCCACGTCGGCATCGGGCGCGTCGTCCTTCTCGGTGGGCGGTGGCGCGGCGGAAGACGTCGAAAACGGATCGGCCTGCGCGTCGCGTTTCGCGAGCGCGGACAGGCTGAAGTTCTGCTGCTGGAGGTACGGCGCCTCGCCGCCAGGCACCGGGCCGAGTGCCAGGTACCGCGCGCGCGCTTCGTTCGGCGCCATGCCGCCGCCCTTGATCGCCTCGGCACTCGCCTTGACCAGCGACGACGTATCCATCCGCAAGAGATCATCGAGATCGAACTCGGTCCCGATCGGCCGGCCGCTGGCGTTCTTCGTCATTTCGAGCCCGTCGTCGAGGAGCAGCTCGATGCACTCGATCAAGTTCTGCAAGCATTGCGAGTAGTACTGAATCTGGAGTGATTCCGGATTCGTGTTGGCCGGCATCGGCGCGAGCCCGACGAGGTACGGCGGGACGTGGAACGCCGTACACGCATTGACGCCGGTCCAATTCAACTGTTCGATGAGCTGCGAGTCGGTGGCACTCATCGCCATTTCTTTGTAGCTGAGCCCGTCACTCAGCACCGCGACCGCGCCGTAGTTGTCGCCGCCGTACGCTTGCTGCCAGACGGTTTTGATCTCGTCGATCTTCTCTTGCGGCACCGCGCCGGGCGCCGTCACGATGCCCGACGGGACCGCGCGATTCGAGAAGAACTTCGCCGAGTTGCTCTGGATCTCCAGGCCCTGGAGCGCGGACACGCCGCAGGCGTAAATCGGCGACACGCCGCACAGCGGGTGATAGAGCGGAATCATCACGTCATGGATGATTTCCGACTGCGGCACGGTGACGTCGTCGGGGACTTGCGACAGCAGATCGCGTTTGACCTGGTAGTAGACGCCACCATCGGGCGCGACGAGCGGCGTGACGCACGTCGGGTCGAGAATGTAGAGCGCCGTCACGACGCCGCGCTGGTCACGTTGCTTGATGACGTAGGTGTTGCCGTGGATGAGCTTCGACGTGATCCACTGCTCGTAAAACTTAATTCTGTTTTGATACCGATTCGGTTTGCGGAGCACCGGCGTGTGCGCGGTGTTCTCGGTCTCCTGCCAGATCCCGTCGTCGTCCTGTTCGACGAGCCGAATGCGGAGTTTCCCAATATCGGACGCGATCAGCGTAATGCAGGCGTAGACGGCCGCATGGGCGAGGACCGTCTCGGCGGTCGCGGTGACGTTCTGCTGCCACGCGCCCGGGTACGACTCCCGGACGATGGGCCACCAGCCGCCGCCGCCATTCCGGCCGTCGACCGCACTGAGGCTCTGGCCCGCGACGCCTGCGCGTCGGAACCGGAGCGTCAGCCCGAGAGTCTTCCACCACGCCACTCACGCCTCCGCTTCGAGGTCCCGGCGCTTGTACCGGCGTTTGCTCTTGGGGGTCTCGACGACCGGGGCGGTCGGGGGCCGTCGCGTCAACGAGACCAGGCCATGCCGCGCCGCCGCCGCCGCATCAATCGGCGTCATCGTCACCAGTTCCCCGGCCCGCAGCCCGCGGCCCTGGTAACTGAACGCCGCCCGCGCTTGCACGACGACCGTCTTCATCGCTACGACCCGGTCGAGCCGCCCCAGGCGACGTCTTCCATGTAGACCACCGCGCCGGCCGCGAGTTTCTTCCAATTGATAAACCGTTCGGCCCTCAGGGCGATCGAGTTGGTCTGCCACATCGAGACCAGCGTCGTGTTCGCGGTCGGCACGCCGCTGTCGCCGGCCGGCGTGTCACTCATCTCGAGCGACGCCTCGCGGCTCGCCTCGACACTCACCGAACCGTCGTCGGCCAAGCCAATCGCCTTCGCGTTGAGCGCGATCACCATGTTCCCGGCGCCCGCGGTGTGCGCGTACTGCGAGGCGATGACCGGAATCCCCTGGAGCGTGCCGCCCGTGAGCCCGACCGACGCGAACTCGGGTTGACCGAGCGAGTTGCGGAGCATCGAGAGCGCGAGCGCCTGCGTGTTCGGCATGATCAGCACGAGATCGCCGACGTTCTGATTCGTGGTGACAAACGCGCCGAGGAGCGCGCCGAGATCCGCGCGGATGTCGTCGGCCGTCGAGCCGGAACTCACGATCGGCGTGACGCCATTGGTGATCGAGGCCGGCGACACGTTCGAGACTTCGGCCTTCGCCGGGTCGATGAAGTCGATGTCGAGCCGCTCCACCAGCGCATCGCGCAGGCCGTCGCGGATGAGCGCCTCGGCCGACGGCGTCGAGAAGCGCGCGAGCTCTTCGGTCAGGACCGAGATCGCCGCGACCTTCGTGAAGCCGAGCGTCGTCCGGCTGAACGTGAACTTCGTCAGCGGCTTGCTCTTGCCTTCCCCGGTCCAGTAGCCCAGCCCGCCGGACGTCTGCCCGGCGATGGCGACGTTGAACGGCACATTGCGGAGTTCCGGCACGCCGCCGGTCCCGAACTGGCCGATGATCGTCTGCGGCCGGAGCCACGCCAGGAACTCCTGGCTCAGGTTCGTCGGGTCCATCAGGTTGGCCGTGTTGACCGTCGTGTGCGCCGGCACCGCCGCGCGCTCGAGGTACTGGAGCACCCGGCTGTTGTCCGGGTACCGCGCCTTGGCCACCGCGAGCGGCGACCACTGGCCCTGGCTCTGGAACGCGACGACCTTGCACATGACCGCGCGCGCGAACTCGATGCCGGCCGGCAGGTTGTCGCGCACGAAGATCGGCGACGTGCGCGTGATCTCGCCGGTACGCGAACTGGCGGCCATTGCCGTCGACGTCCCAGCCACCGGCTGCGCCGCGGCGCGGTTGGTCGCCTCGAGCACGTTGAGCCGCGCCAGGTGCTTGTCGAAGCTGGCGATCTCCTGTTCAGCCGCGTCGTACTCGGCCGATTCGGCCTCGTCGAGCGTGCGGCCGGTCGCGCCGGCGGTCGTCATCAGGTCGGTCATGCGCGCGGCTTTCGCCGTCCGCATCGCGGTGAAGGATTGGATCTGCTCGAGTGTCGTTTGGGTACCAGGCATCGGTGTGCGACTCCTCAGATACGGCGCGTCAACCGCGCGGATAACGTCGATGCGCGCGTCGGCATTGGCCGGCACGGCGACGAGAGACAGCTCGAGGATTTCGATCTTGGTGAAGCGGAGGCCGCCGGACTTCATCAACTCCACGCCGCCGTCGAGCGCGCGGAAGCCAATCGAGACGCCGCGAATCAGCCCGGCCTTAATGGAATCCCACGCCTCGTCGACCCGCGTACGGAGCGACCCGGCCGTGGGAATCGTGGGGAGCGTGGCGCGAAACTGGATCCCCGCGTCGCTGGCGTCTTTGAGCGCGACCGTGCCGACCGGCAGCCGCGCGTCGTGAAACAGCAGAAGTGGGAGGGGATTCGCGAACGTGGCGCCCTTCGACTCGATCACGTCGCCCATGCGATCGGTCGTCGGCGTCGTCGCGACCCCCTCGAGACTGCGGAGCTCCGCGTCGAGCCCCTTGACGTCCAGCACCGAATAGGCGCGATAGACCACGGACCGAAAGTGTGCGGCCCAATCGGCCGGCGGCGAGTTTTCCAGTAGCGAAACTACCGCGGGGGCCGAAGCGCACTCAGCAGCGTCCGGCGGATAAACGCCGAGACCGAGAGGCCGCGCGCCTGGGCGGCGGCGATGAGGCGATCGTGATCCGGCGCCGCGATACTCGTGGAGACCGACGACCGCGGTTCGGGCGCGCGCGGGCGGCCCGGTCGGCGCGGGCTGTCCGGGTCGGGCGCGGGGGAATCCGGATCGGTCATCACCGGCCCCCAAGCACAAACACGGAATACTGCGGCGGCGGGGCGGCAGTGGCCGCCAGCATCTTGAGCGCCATCAGCGCCGCCACGACGCCGTCAATGCGCTTGCCGCCGGTCTTCGGTTTCACCGGCCGGATCCGGCCGCCGTCGTCGGTCTTGATCGCGACGTTCTCGACGTGATGGCGGAGCACCCGGTGCCCGCCATGCGTGACCCGGCCGGCTTTCACCAGCGCCTCGAACACCTGGGCGGGTTCGGATAAGTGGGTGTAGTTCTGGAGGACCTCGGCGACCTTCAGGCCCGCGCGATCGCGGAGTGACGTCGCCAAGTCGGTCGCAAACGCCGGGTCATAGCCGATGGTCGACTGCTTCAAGCGCGGGAAGCGCGGCACGATCTTCGTCACGATGTCCTGGTAAATCCGCGAGTAGTCGATGACGCCGCCTTCGGTCGCGGTCACCAGGCCGTCGGCCACCCACTGGCTGTACGGCACGCCGTCGCGCTGCTCGCGCTCGTGCATGGTGTCCTTCGGGATCCAGAAGAACGGCACCAGCGCGATCGCGTAATTCAAGTCGACCGTCTTCGGCGCCGGCGCCTCGGCGTCCGCGAGCGCGACTGGCAGCGGTTCCGCCACGGGAAAGCGGAAGGCGACGGTGAGACACGCGAGGTCGTACTTTTGCGCGAGGTCGAGGCCGGCCGCGACGGGCGCGGTGCGGAGGACGTCGTCACTCGGCAGCGTGTCGCCGACCGCGTCCCACCACGCCAGCGGCAGCCAGGCCGTCGCCTGATTCGTCCAGACGTTGCAGTGAAAGCGCAGGAAGTCGTTGAGCTTGCGCGGTTCGGCCGCGGCTTCGGCGGCTTCGCTCGCGAGCGCCTGCGCCTGGATGGTGATGCCGTGCCCGGGATTGACCCGCGCCCACGTCGACGGCGCTTGCCAGTCCTCGTCGTCGCGCTTCTCGAAGATCACCGGCAGACACGTCGGATCCGCAATCGTGCCCGAGAGGACTTTCTTGCTGTAGTCATACTCCTCGAAGCAAATCCCCTCGTCGTCGGTGCCCGCGTGCGTGATCAGAATCATCAGCGGCTGCCGCCGCTTCACCATCGACTTCTTGAACGCCTCGTACAGGTCCCGATTGGGCTGGCCGTGGAACTCGTCGAAAATCACACAATGCGGCCGGAACCCGTGCTTGCTCGCGGCGTCCGCACTGAGCACCTGGTACGTCGATCGTGAGTCCGGGTGATAGATCGCGTCGCGCCACACTTCGCACATGTCGGCAATGATCGGCGCGTCCTCCACCATCACCTTCGCGTTCGTGTGCACGACGCGCGCTTGCTGCCGGTCGACGGCCAGCGCGTAGACTTCCGCCGCCGGCTCGTGGTCGCAGAGCATCATGTACAGGCCGGTGCCGGCTGCCCACGGCGACTTGCCGCCGCCCTTGGGAATGAAGGCAAACAGTTTACGGAAGCGCCGCAGCCCGTCGCTCGTCCGCTTCCAGCCGAAGAGCGGCTTCGTCAAGAGCAGCTGCTGGTACGGCAAGAGCTGGAACGGGCGGCCGGCGAACTCGCCAATGTGGTGATGGAGGCACTCTCGGAAAAAGTCGCAGGCGCGATCGGCCTCGACGCTGTCGTAGTAGTACTGCCCGTTGAAGGACTCCCACCGATGACGACTCGGCACGTAGCGCGCCGGCAATTCAATCGTCACGCCCGGCCAGCGAGACGTCGGCGGCGGGCCTTTGCCCCACCAGCCGCCATCCTTCGACGGGCGGGCGCTACGCCGGCTTGCTGCGAGGACGTGCGCCAAAGAACTTGTCCTTCTGGTCGGCGCTCTGATCCTTCGGGACCGAGATGCGCGCCCGTGAGACCGGGGTCAAGCCGAAGTCATTGAGGAGCGCCCGACACTGCGACGCGAGCTGATTCGCAATCGCCACATACGGCGAGACGATCGCCGCCTTACTCTTGCGCCACGCCAGCACCGACCCGTGCGCCTGGAGCTCGCGCTCGGCCTGCTGCCAGCGGGCAAACATCCGGCAGTAGATCACCAGCGCCGCCTGGTCCGCTTCGGTCAACACCCCGAGCCGCTGGAGCATCGGCGCCGTCGCCACCCAGGCCGCCACAGCGTCGGGTTCGTTGACGAGAAACGCCGGGACCGCGAGGTCGACGACGGGCGCCGGCGCCGGCTCGTCGTCTCGAATCTTGTGCTGGCCCGGATTGCCGCGCGCGATCTTGAGCACCGCCGGGACCGGCTTACGTCCGCGCATGGTCCCCTTGCCTTTCTGAGGCCGTCATCCCAGGGTCAGACCCGGACCCCGGGGCCTAAAAACGCCGTCGCAATACCTCCGACGAACATACGCGAGA
>Ga0137317_1000019_pt1 | contig 24410 bp, 27 predicted proteins | sample EasRivERMZT266_2_FD_106651 | JGI IMG/M metagenome (GOLD analysis project Ga0137317, IMG submission 106651) | Soil microbial communities from meander-bound floodplain in the East River, Colorado, USA - East River MetaG ERMZT266_2 | ecosystem: Environmental > Terrestrial > Soil > Floodplain ...
CAGCGCCGGCCGCCGCAAGGAGGCCGTCCCGCTCCAGACCGATGTCAACGCGGTGGCGCAGTGGGACAAGCAGATCGCCGATGCCGAGGCGCTGATCAAGGCCGACGAATTGCGCATCCCGTATATGGAGGCGATCATCGCCGGCCGGGAGCCGCCCGAGCTGTTCCCCGAGACGCGCGAGTTCCTCGCCGCGGCAGAATAGTTGTGTTAACCGCCTTCCAGATAATCGAGGAGGCGGTCTATCGCGCCAAGGTGCCGGGCTATACGACGACCTTCGCGATCCGCAACCTGAACGCGATCCTCTCCGACCTCTGCCAGCACCATGATTTCGCGCTGGCCCGCGGCGTCCACAATTTCGATTTCAACCCGGCGCTGGCGACGATGTACGGCAGCGGCCCTTACTCGTTGCCGCTCGACTACCTGCGTACCTCCGGCTCGTCCGGGGCGACCGGGGCGTCGCGCTCGGCGTGGTATCTCTACCCGACGCCGGCCTTTCCGTCGGGGCAGCCGATCTACATGACGCCGATCGACCTCGCCGAGTTCGATCAGTTCCCGCAGTTCCCGTCGCAATCCACCCCGTCGCTGTGGGCGACCGACATGGGCGGTTCGCTGACGCAGCGCATCGTGCTCTCGGCTGTCGGCGACATCACCGGCACCAACGGCACGGTCTCGAACATCATCAATGCGGACGGCTCTACCGTGAGCCTGGCGGGCCTGACGGTCGGCCTGTCCGCGGCGGGCGAGGGGATCGAGCCTGGGTCGGTCATTACCGCGATCGACACCACGACGAACCAGGTCACGCTCTCGCTCGACACCTCGAAAAGCCTCGACGGGGCCAGCGTCTTCTTCGGCATCGCGCCGGTGGCCTATGTCTACCCGCCGCCGCTCGGCTCCTATCCGGCGACGGTGCGGTTCCAGCGGCAGATGCCGCCCATCGTCAACCCGCAGACGGTGCCGTGGTTTCCAGACGAGGGGTATCTGATTACCGAACTCGCCTCGCGGCTGTGCGAGATCAGCGACGACCAGCGTGCCCTCTCGCTGCACGGGCTGGCCGACATGCGGATACGCAAGTATTTGCAGAAAGCCGACGACAAGACGAACCGCAGCCAGCAGATCCAACTCGACCAGAGAAACTTCGGCGGCGGGACGGCCTACGACCGGGCACGTAATACAAAATCAGCCGGCTGGTGAGCCGTGGTTGCCGTCACGGTCACGACGCAGATCGGGCCGGGCGCGTTCCTGGGTTACGGCGAGATCACCTTGACCGGCACAGAGATCGAGGCGGCGCTGGCTGACGGCTCGGTCGGCTGGAAAATCACTAGCAACTACGATAGCGCGGCCGAGGTCGATTTCTGGAATACCGTACCGTCCTCCGGCGCGGCGGCCGGATTTCGCTTCTTCCAGACGCTGGCGTCCGGTCACGCGAACCTGTTCAACATTTATGGCGACGATACCTTCGTCGAGGTCGATTACGGGGCGGTGGGGGGCGGGGGATTTCTCTACGCCGACGCATCCGAAATCGCCTATGGCACAGGCGATGACGTGCCGGTGCTGATCTACAGCAATAACATGGTAGCGCTGTCCTTCGACGAATTGCCGTACCTGCCGCCCAAGACGTTCGCGCAACTCCCCGCTTCCCCGACGACCGGGATGCTCGCCCGCATCACCAACAGCACCACGGCGGCGTGGGACGGGGTGGTCGCGGGCGGCGGCGCGAACGACGTACTGGCGTGGTTCCGCGCGGGTAACTGGCGGGTGATCGGCGGCTGATGGCAACCTCCCTTAGAAACGGAGTTCCCCTTAGCTTCGTAGCCAGAACCCTCAGCGACGCGACGGACGCGACCAACGCCGGCCGCGGGGCGATGCGGGCGCTGGCGAACCTGGTGCCCGATCCGACGACGCGAGGCAACTGGGTCTGCCGCCCGGGGCAGGTCGACACGATAGAGTTCTCCAGCCTCAACGCCGCGACCTTCGTCACCGCCATGCTGCCGATCGGGAATATCGTCTACGGCATGGTGTCCAGCGGCCTCTTTGCCGGCAAGGACCAGCCATTCGCCTACGATCTGGATGCCGGCGCCTTCCTGACCGTCACGGGTACCGAGGACGCTAATCTCCCGGTATCGCCCCCCGCTACGGGGCACTGGACGCCGCCGATCATGGCGCAGGTCGGCAGCCGCATCCTGGTGACGCACACCGGGTTCCCCGGCTCGACCACCGGCGAGCCGTCGGATTACGGCATCAAGTTCGGCTGGTTCGACATTTCCGATTTCTACGGGATCATCGAGATCGACTACGAAGACGGCCAGCCTTTCCTGTTTGGCGGACCCGACATCACCTTTGGCGTGCAACCCGGTATGGTGGTGACCGGCGCGGCCGACATACCGGCGGGGACCGTCGTCAAGAACATCTACCCGGTGACGCAGAGCGCCCGCTACATCACTGGCGACAGCCACTCGACCGACATCATCGATGGCATCGGCGGGGCCGACATGGCCGAGATGTTTCCCGGCAAGGCGATCGCCGGCCCCGGGATACAGCCCGGCACCACGATCCTGGCGGTGCCGACCGGCGCCTCGATCCAGCTGACCCAGCCGGCCACGACCACGGCAGCAGCGGCGACCTTCCTCGTCTGGGGCAATATCCCGAATTACTACCCCTACCTCAACCGGGGCGACTTCACGGCCGGCTCGGCCACCGTGACCGTCCCGACCCCTCTGCAAATCCACCGGGGCGCGCTGCTGACCGGCTCGGCGATCCTGCCGAACACCTACGTTTCCAGCATCTCGGGCACGACGATGGTCATGTCGCAGCCGGCGACCACCACCGTCGCGGCGGCCTCCCCGGGCGCGTCCTTCTCCAGCATCGGCTCGGTCATCGAGATGACGGCGAGCGCCACCGCCACCGGCACCGGCCCGCTGGCGATCGTGGGCGGCTCTCGATCTGCGCCGCTGTGGGGGGCGGGAGATACCGCGATCAACCATCTGCCGGAAATCCCCGTCGGCGTGGCGCAGATGAACGGGCGGGCGTGGTTCGCGTCGCCCGATGGCGGCATCCCCTGGTCGGACAGCCTCCTGCCGTGCGTCCGCACCAACGCGACGCAGGCGCTGATGGCGGACGACCGCCGGCCGATCACGGCAATCGCCCCCCTGATGCTCACCGCTCCCATCGTCGGCGGCATCGTGCAGGCGCTGATCGCCTTCCAGGGCGTCTCGGCGATGCACCAGATTTCCGGCGATCCGACGACAAACAACCTGACCTTCAACATCCTGCCGGTGACGACCGGCACGCTGGCGCCGAACACGATCACCCCCTCGACGTTGGGGACGTTCTTCGTGTCGCCCGAGGGGCTGCGGCTCATCGACTTTAAGGCCGGGGTTTCGGACCCGATCGGCCAGGACGGCGAGGGGGTGATCTCCCCCTTCCTCTCCGTGGTCGCGCCGCCGATCCCCTTTTCCACATTGGCGCAAGCCTCGCGCATGGCGGCGGCGGCTGGCGGCCGCACCCTGCGGATCGACGCGCCGGACGCCGACGGCACGGTCTTTTCCTACTGGTTCGATCTTACCCGCAAAATCTGGACCGGCCCGCATACCGGCGGCGCCAGCCTGGTCGAGGTCTGGAACGACACGTTTCTGGTCTCATCGTCGACGCGCCTCGTGGTGCAGCGGGCCGACGACATCCCGCGCGTCTACTCGGTCTACGAGGAAAACGGCCAGCAGCTGCTCTACGAGTGGGAGACCTCGCTCTTGCCGGACAGCGGCGAGATGAGCGAGAACACGATCATCGAATCGGCGATCATGGTGGCGCTCCAGCCCGACGAGCAGACCCAGATCGACTTCCTCGACGAGATACGCGGCCCCCTCGACGGGGTGACCCTGCGCGGCCTCGACGTGCCGGAAGCGCTATGGGGGCGGGCGATCTTCGGCGTCACCCTGACCGGCCCCGACCCCGGCACGATCCGGCAGCGGCAGATCCCGTGGACCCTGCCGCTCGTCTTCAAGCAGGGCCGCGTCAACATCCGGGGCCTCTCGAGCGCGACCGTGACGCTGGGCAATTTCTACATGCGCTATCAGGTGCTGGGCTACCTGTTGCAGGTACCGCAAATCCCGGTCGCGCCCTCGGACGAGGAGTTCTTTCTGCTGGCGAACGATGGGGTTACCATTCTGCGCTCAAACGGCAACATGAATTTGAGGCCGCGCTAGATGGCTGTCGGCGAAACCTTTGCGGTTTTCCTTGAAACCGACCCGCTTACGACGGCGTTGCCGCTGCCGATTGTCTCGGATGACCGTCTCGCGGTGGTGCGTTCTGGCTCGACCTATTATGCCTCCGCCTTGGAATTTGAGGGGGTGGCCGCATCCTGCACCTATGTCGTGGCGGCAAGCGGCGGCAGCACTGCGGCGACCGAGGCGCTTGGGGCGATCCAGCTCGAGCCCGCCGCGGCGATCGCGTCCTATACGGTGACGCTGCCGCCGAACGCACTCAATAACCAGACATTCGGCGTCTCGACGACGCAGGACATCACCTCGCTGACCGGGGCTCCGGCGGCTGGGCAGACCGTCAACGGCGGCGCGGTCGGGGTATTGCCGGCTGATGGCGGGGTCGCGTGGCGTTACCGCGCATCAAACACGACTTGGTATCGGATTCGATAATGAGGCGCTTTCTCCTCGCTGCCCTGGTGGCTCTCGTGCTGCCCGCCGTTGCGCTGGCCCAGACCAAGGTCAATAGCCCGATCACCGTCGGTCCAGGTCTCAACGCCCTTGGCCCTAGCATTTCGACCCTCTTGCCGCAGACGTGCGACGGAGTAATCAATACCACCGGCGGCGCGATGACTGCTGGGCTCGCGACGCTCACTGGGACCGGATTTACCTCGGCCGACGTTGGTAAGCGCGTCGCGGTCGCGGATGTCGGCAGCAATTTTGCCCTATCGACGCTCAACCTGAATGCCGGCGGCGCCGGGTACGTGGTCAACGAACTGGTGACCTTGGCCGGCGGCACGGGCAGCCCGGCAGTTCAGGTTCGGGTCGTGGCGGTTTCGGGTGGGGCGGTTACCGAGTTTGCTATCGTCAATCCCGGCATCTACACGGTCACCACGACGACATTTACCCAGGCCAGCAGCACGGTGGACGGCATCAATCCGGGGGCCGGGGCCGGTGTGACATTCAACAACGTCACGTTCAAGCGTCTGCCGCTGTCCACAACGATAACCGGGTTTACGAACTCGACCTCTGTGACGCTTGGCGCGGCGGCATCCGCGACGGATGCGAATGCCGCGTATCGCTATGGCACCGACAAGACGGCGGAAATTCAGGCCGCAATCGACGCCGGTCTCCCGGTGAACCTCCCGATCGGAATTTGCGTTCATACCAGCCCCATCGAAATCAAAGACAAGACAATTATCGTTGGACAGGGGCGGGGAGCCGGTCTAACCGGGTCGCATGACAATACGATTCTTGTGTATCTTGGCGCGCAGTCTGCAAGCGCTCAAATCCTTGCCGATAAGGACGTGGGCGGTGGGGCGGAGATTACAGGATATACCTACGGGAACTTCGCTCTGGATGGAGCACTACTCATAGCCAAGGGCATCCGAGAGGCCGGGACGCAAGTGGGGCGGAAGGAGCCCGTTAAGACACTGGGCCATACTCAGGTTGGCGCTGAGTTCCAGGCGTCCTCCGCCTTCCCGGATGGAAACTTCGGCCACCGCTATGAGTTTCTGGACATCCAGGAGACCACCTCAGGACTAAACACGGATGGCATCTGGATGGGCTATCCTAATAATGTGGACCTGGGGAAAGACCCGGACTGGAGCCGGTTCGTGGAAATCCGAGTTAACATCAATACCTCTGGTATTGGTTCTCCTATGCGAATGGGAGCTACTGACCACAATAGCTTGGTGCAGTTGCGCCTCCGTGGTCCCATCGCCACCCCTGGCATTGAATTTCTTGGGGGCAACTGGGCTACATTAGGTCATTCTCGGAACAATCTTTTTGTTTTTCTCGACGCCGGCGATGGCGGGGCCATCTCCCGAGGCACGGGGTTTTTGCGGGGGGCCTCGAATAAAGCTCTTTGGTACGACAGAGGCAACGGCGGGCCGCAGTGGACGACGGAGCCGGGGGCGCTGTTTGACGCCACCGACACAAATGCGCGGTCTGCATTTCTCGGCTTGGTTACTACTACTCTAGCCGACCTTCGCGAAGTTTCTAACTTTACCGCGCTATATCATGTGTCGGACAGTCCCACAAAAGTACCCGGCCACACTTTCCTGACTACCGATACCCCCGGAACGTATCGAGTCATTGCATTATTTACTGGGACCGCCAATCAATACAGGGTGGTTGCTGCGGTCAACGATACCCCGTCAGACACCGACGTTGTGGTTGCTACGTCCACGCTGACATCCAACTTGGATACGGCTTTCGATATTGTGCCTGGTATGCAGATACTTTTGCTTGCAGGCAAGACCTACTCCTGTCGCGGCACCCTGTCCGGCACGGCCAACGCGGGGGGCGGCATCAAGGTGCGGCCCACGGCCAGCGGCGCTCTCACGATCACGTCGATGCGTTTCCGCGCTCAGATGTGGAACAACCTGACGATTGTAGAGAACACCGAGGTAACCGCGTTTGGCGTCAACCTCGTTGGGACGACGGCGGCCTACACGAACATCGAGTTTGAGGGCGTGATCGTCGTCAATGCCGGCGGTATGCTGTCGATCCAGGCGGCGCAGAACGCCTCGTTCGCGGCGGATACGACCATCGTGGCAAACTCGCACCTCGGCTGCACCCGGATTAATTGATATGTGCATGAGATTCGCGTGGTTGCTGTTTGGCCTCCTCGCCGCGCCGGGGGCGGCGCAGGCGGCCTGCCCGCCGATCCCCTTCATCTTCGCCCAGGGCGCGCCGTTCAATGCGACCCAGGTCAATGCGAATTTCACCAGCCTGCGCGACTGCTACAGCACCTCGCTCAGCCCGGGGACGCCGCCCACGGTAGTCAATCATCCGGTGGTCTGGACGAATACGCTGGGCACGGGTCTTGGCGACCCCGGCACGACCTGGACCTACGGCGGCTCGATCGTGCTCAACCCGGTGCCAGGCTCTCTCAACCAGGGCCTCAAGACCTCGCAGACCGTCGCCGGCAACGTCACGACCGACACCTGGTACAACCAGTTCCTGATCGCCAGCGACAACGTGAGCGGGGCGGAGACCAACCTGTTCGGCGGCGGCGTCTATCAAGTCTGCTGTGGCGCGGCCGCGCAGGGATACCGCTTCGCGCTGGGCGGCCGGTTGGATGTAACCGGCGCCTGGAACCCCTCGGACCCGGAGGCGGTCTTCGTGGGCGTGATCGGCAATGCCCGGGCAACCGTCAGCTCACCCAGCATCGGGGCGCTGATTGCCGGCGGCAACTTCAACGTCGATGTCAGCAACAGTGCCCAGAACTGGGCGACGGTCATCGGGGCGGAGACCGATGTTATCATTCGGACGGGCTCTGAGGCGCCGCAGACCAAGACGAACCAATCCCACGTCCTGGGGGCGCTGGATGCGGTAAACGCCTTCGGGTTCTCGGCGTGGCATCACTATGTCAACGCCGGCACGACGAACGGCATGACGAATTTGTGGCTGCTGGACACCACCCTTGGCGGCGGGGAGATCGTCGAGCCGGTCGGCACGATTCTCAATGTCCGGGGCGCGATGACGGTGGCAGAGGTGTTCAACCTCAGCTCGCTGACCGTGACCGGCAATGTCCTGACCGGCCCCGGTGGCAACAGCTCCATCAGCGGCGCCGGCGCGGGATTCTTCAGCAGCACCCTTAGCGGCAACGGCAATCTGGGGGCTGTCTACCCGGCGTCGGCCGCGACCGGCTGGGCGCTCGGCAGCAACTTCTCGGCAGCCAACGCCGAGGTCAACGTGTGGAACACGTCCAACACCGGCCTCGGCTTCCACTTCAAGCAGAAGACCGGGGCGAGCGCCGCGTCCGACGTGTTCTGGATCAACAACACGACCGGCGGCAACAAGACGACCAACCTGAAGCTGATGGCGAAGGACGGCGCCGGGGTCATCACCTTTGTCGATGTCACGGTCGATGCCAATGACAGCTGCACGGCCGGCTTCTCCTGCCTGCGGGTGCCGAATTGAGAGTGATCCTGATCCTGGCGCTGCTGCTGCCCTTCGCGGCCCACGCCCAGACCGCCGACGAGAAGGCGACGCACGAGGCCTGCGACGAGCAGCGCAAGGTGGAGACGACGCCTAGGGGCGCGAAGCGGTTTGTGCCCGGCTACAAGCCCGGCTGGGAGAAGTGCGAGGCTTTCGAGGCGGCCTACCAGCAGAAGCTGAGGGACGCGGCGAGTGCGGCCAACGCCGGAGCGGTAGCCAAGAAGGCGGCGCGGGATTCGAAGGCTCAGGAGGAATTGAATAAGTGAGGTGGTTTGCGCTGGCGCTCCTGCTGCTGCCGCTGGCGGCGCGGGCGCAGCAGCCTGACCCGCGCATCGCCGGGCCGATGATCCAGGCGCTCCAGGCGCAGGTCGCGCTACAGCAGGCGATGATGAAGGCGCAGGCCGATGACGCCGAGGCGCAGAAAAAGACGCTATGGGAGTGGCTGCTGTCGGCCCAGGCCGAGGCGAAAAAATAGCGGGCCGAAGCCCGCCAAGTTCCCCTTAGTCGTGTCCGCTTCCCTGACGGGGTTGCTGACGCGCCAGCGTTAGCACATCCGCGCGGATTAGTGTATAGGGCGCATCATCTTTAGGAGGGGAATATGCGCGCATCGCTTCGTTACGCCGCCATCCTGGCCGTCGGCATCTTCCTCGGTACCGCCGCGGTGCAGCTCCACTCGGCCGGCATCCCCGGCCCGGTGGAGCCGAGCCAGGTCATTCCGCAGGTCAACCAGTACCTGGCGAACCTGATTACCCGCTCCGGCACGACCAGCGAATTGCAGTTCTCCGGCTCGCAGTCATGGGCGGTGAACAGCAACGTCGCCACCACGATGACCTCGCTCGGCCCCCAGGGCGCCAGCACCACGGTCTCCCAGTGGCTGACGGTGGTCGACAACCGGGGCCGCATCGGCTTCATCCCCTGGTATCTCTACACCGCGCCTTGATAGCTCGGCGAGCAGAGCGAACAGGACGAGCCACATGGCCCAGGAGGCCGACAGGAACAATCCCGCGGTCCCCCAACACGCGAGGATTGCCCTGTCGTCCCGGCTCGCAAGCCGCCAGCACGATACGCACAGCCAGATGGCGGCGGCAAGCCCGAGCGCGCCGGTAGCGACGAACCAGTCGAGCGGGACGGAGTAGAAATGGCCGACCGCGACCAGCCGGCCCTCGAGTGGCGCGATATGCGAGACGCCGCCCAGGCCCCAGCCGGTCAGCGGGCGCTGAAGACCGACTGCCAGGCCGAGTTCCCATACCTGGCGGCGGGCCTCCGAGCGCTGGAGGAGTACCGCGCCGAGCAACGCGCAGCCGATAGCGCCCACCGCGATCCAGCGCGACCGTCGCCACAGGAGGGCGGCGGCACCGGCCCCGACCGCGAGCAGCGCGCCCCGGCTCTGACTGAGGACGACCGCCAGCGCGTTCGCGCCGAGCGCCGCGTTCCCCGCTATGGTGCCGCGTCCGCGCCACGCGACGAACAGCATGACGGCGGCGAAGGCCCCGAGGTAGTTCGGGCTGCCGAATGGCCCAGGTGGCCGGGCCTGCCAGGGCAGTTGTACCAGGGCGATCCCACCGCACCCCACGCTGGCCCACAAGAGGACGGTCCAAATGCGGCTCGCGCGCCCCTCGGGGAGGAGCCGCAGAACCAGGAACCAGCAGACGAGCAGGAGACACCCGACGTATCCGTCGCCGGAACCGCCGAGGCTGGAGATCCCGGCGACCGCCGCGAGGCATAGGACGGCGAGGGTTATGCGCATCGCGGGCCGGGTGGCCTTCGTGGTGGGGTTTCTGGGGTTCCTAGTGTACTGCTTATGGCCGCAGCCATGAACTCGAGCGGCCCGCTGGCGGGCGCAATCGGAGGGCGGCGCATGAAGGGCAAAACCAAGGTCGCGAAGGTGATGGGCGAGTTCAAGCGCGGCACGCTGAACTCGGGCTCGTCGTCTGGCCCTAAGGTGAAGAAACGCAAGCAGGCAATCGCAATTGCGTTGAACGAAGCGCGCCGGGGGAAGAAATGATGGGCTTCGACGACCGCGAAACGTTCGACGACGACCTCGGGCCGTCGAAGGGCATCTTGGCCGGGATCGCGATAGTGGGCGTCTGCCTGCTGATCGCGGCGACCGTGCTGTTTCTGTCGTTCTCGAATGCGCGGGCGCAGAACCAGCCGACGAGTTGCTCTGGCACGGCCGAGACAACGGCGGCCAATATCACCTTCAGGCACCCGCCCGCGTCCTTCATCACTATCGTCAACCCGTCGGCTTCGGCGACCCTCTGGGTCTCGGCGACCGGTACGGCGGCGGCAAACTCTGCTGAGAGCTTTCCGCTGGTCGCTACCGGCAACAGCGCGACGCTGCCGCCGCAGCCGACAGTCAGCATCATCGCCTCAGCCGCGTCCACCCCGTACACTTGCTTCTTCCGATGAGATGGTTTCTCGCGGCGGCGCTCACGCTCCTGCTGGCCGGCCCAGCGGCGGCGCAGATCGGCGGGCAGCCGCCATATATCGACAACGCCATGACGGGTGGCGCGGCCGGCAGCGGCATGGCGCGGGATGGGTCAAACGCGGAGGCCGGGACCACCAAGGACAACCTTGGCCTAGTCCGCGACCTGGTGGTGGATTTCGCCGCCGTCTGCGATGGAACGACGGACGACGCTGCCGCCTTCGCCGCCGCGACGGCGTGGCTGGCGACTGCGCCGAACCAGCGCCTCGTCACGATCCCGGCCAAGACATGCGCCACCTCGGCCACGGTCACGCTTGGCGATGGCCGGCAACAATCGACAACAACGACTGCGCTGGTGACCGGCACGCCGAGCACGGTGGCAGTGGCGAGTTGCTCGGGTGTTGTCGCCGGTGATGCGGTTGGGATCAAGCGGGATGTTGGAACGGTCTTTACAACAAGCGTGACGTCTTGCGTCGGCACGACCCTAACCTTGGCGTCACCCTACAGCGGCGGCAATGCGGCGAGCGGCAATGCGGTTTTTACCGGCAAGATCAGCACCTATAACGGCGGCGGGTTTGTCGGATATGGCGCGGGAGGGACCAGCGCCGAATGGCCCGCCGGCAGAGACACCAGCACGATAAAATACATCGGCGCGACCGCTCCAACGACCACATTGGGCGCTACGGCATCGGCCACCAACCTAACCCTGACCGTAGCCTCGATTGCCAATATCGCACTCGGTACGCCGGTTGGCGTAACCTTAGACAACGGGCGCATCTGGTGGACCTGGGCGAGCGAGACGCCGACCGGAGTCACCGTCAAGATAGCCAACGAGATACCCTCGACCGCAACCCTCGGCAATGCCGTGCTGATTGCGTCCAACCCGGTTCTCCGGGTCAATGGGCCAATTCTTAACCCCGTGATCCAGAGCGTCATGCTCGACGCTAACGGTCTGGCCGCGATCGGCATGGATGTGATCCATCCTAACGGAGGTGAGTTTCAAGGTGCCAATGGCGTCCGCACTAAGGGTTACCTTGGCATCGGGCACAACATCCGTAGCGCCGAGTTTCATCCGCAGACCGCCGTGGGCGTCGGGGACAACTACTTTAAACTTTCGGCGGTGCAGCCGAACAACACCAAGACAATCGGCTGCTGGTATCGCGGCACGTCAGGGCAGACCGTGGCGTTCAGCCGCAATCACTTCATCGGCGGCAACTGCACGATGGGCGGCAATGACGTAACCGCCGCTGCGATCCGGGTAGAATTTATCGACAACAACACGTTCGAGAAGCCGTATACATCGGTCAACGGAGCCAGCACGTCGGGGGCTGGTCTTTACCGTCAACCGAGCGTCAACAGGACACTATTCCCCAACGAGAACGAATACGTCGCTCCCGCTTTTATCGGCGGTATAACGACTGGCTCGGCAACCGGCTCGACGCTAGGCGTTGAGCACATCACTGGGTACTCGATCTATGATGGTGCGGGAGTGCCCTCCAGCACAACGTTGAGCGGCTCGCTAATGACCGGGTTGCCGTTTGGACTAGCTACGCCGCAGGAACACTTCGCGGGGCTCGTGATGACCCGGGCCAGCGCGGCGCAGATCACCATTGCGACCGGAATGGCAGCTGACTCGACGGGCAATACGATACTGGCCCTGCAAACTTCTTGCACGGCGTCACTCAATACCTCGGGCAATCAAGGCATAGACTCTGGCGCAAAGGCCGCCAACACATGGTACGCGGTCTTTTTGATTGGCCCAACGTCGGCGGGTGTGGGTTCCTGCATTTTTTCAGCCACGACATCTGCGGTGGTGCCGACGCCAACTCTGCCAGCCGGCTATCTTTATTATGCCTATGTCGGCCGGTTCAAAACCGACGCCGCGTCCGACATCAGCGCCTTCACCTTGCTGCCGCGTGGGCAGTTCTACATCGACGCGACTGGGGCCAGCACCTATACGCCGGGAGCGTCCGGGTTTAGGCCAAGAGCAGTTCGCCTCCTTGCCTGCGGCGGTGGGGGAGGCGGCGGTTCGGGTGGCGTGCAGGTCAGCGGCACGGCTGTCTCCGGCGGCACGGGAGGCTCCGGCGGCGGCTGCATGGACGTGACTTATTCGCGTGAACAATTAGCGTCGACGATTGCGGTAACGGTCGGGGCAGGCGGCGCGGCGGTAAACCCCCCGGCTGGACCGAATGCTGCGGGGACGGTAGGTAATTCGGGCGCGCCCACATTCTTCGGGGCCAGCGCGGGGGCGGCCATCGCTTATGGCGGTGCGGGGTGCGCTGGCGACGGCGGCCGGCTGAACGCGGCATCGGCGTCTGGCGGGGCCGGGGCCGGGGCCATCAACACGACGAATGTTTCAGCCTGCACCAATGGCGCTTTAGGGGTGGCGGGTGCTGGCCAAACCGGCGGCGTGGCTGGATCGTCTGGCGTGTTCGGCACATTTTCTGTGACCCCGGGGGCAGGCAGTGCGGGCGGCGGCGGCGCCGCTGCCGGTGGCGTTGGGACTAGTGGCGGCACCGCGCAGGGGCGTTTCGGTTGCGCTGGTGGCGGTTCGGGTGGCGGTCAAGCGACGGGGCCGGCGGGGGCCAATGGAACGACTGGCGGCGCGGCGGTGGATGCTACGATTACAAGAGGCGCGGGCGGAAGCTCTGGAACGCCGGCCGGCGGCTCTCCTGCCGCGCCGCTGGCGCCGTGGCTGCCTGGATCATCTGCTGGCGGCGGCTACTCCGATAACGATGCTTCTCCCGGCTCGGGTGCCGGCGGTACTGGCGCGCAATGCGCAGGCGGGGGCGGGGGCGGCTCTACCCTAAACACCTTTGTTGCTGGTGCCGGCGGCAAGGGCGGCGACGGCTACGCCTTTGTGTGGGAACTGCGCTGACGGGCGATGGCCGAGGGCAACGGTCGCTGGCCGGGGGGGCTTAGCGTCGGCAACGCCGTCGCGCTGGTCGCCATCCTCGGAGGCGTGATCGCGGTTTATACTGAGATGCGCAGCACGGAGGCTGTGGTGAACGACAAGCTCGCGGCGCTGGCGCGCGAGATGACCGCTAATCGGGCCGGTCAGGAGGTGTTCGCTGAACAGATGCGCGGGCAGCTGAACCAGCTATCAAAAGATGTCGCCTATCTTCAGGCCCTGATGAGTATGCAGGGGCAGACCGGCGGATCGCGGCAGCGCGGGAAATGATCGCGTGGCCCATCCTCTTGCTGCTGTTGTCGGCTTGCGCGCCACAAGTCCCGGTGTGGCCGGCATCTTTGCAACTGGTGCCGCCTGACTTCTACTCGCGTACACTACGCTTTACCGTTGAGGAACACCGGCGCGGCAGGGCCGTCAAGCGGACCTACTACGTCCCGGTGCAGGTCGATCGGCGCACCGGCGACGTGCGTGTCACGCGTGAGGCGCGGCCGGGGGCAAATGGCATAGAGAGACAGTTGCGGGTCATCCAGGAGCGGATTGAGCGGCTTCAGGAGCGGATCACCCGGCGGCCGAGCCTGTCGGGCGGGGGAGAAATGGAATGAGCGCAGCTATTTGGTTCTGGATTTTCTACGTCATCAGTATCGTCTTCGGCGGCGGCTGGTATTGGCGCAACCAGGGGGCGCTGATCGCGTTCGGCCCCTTCGGTCTGATGTTCTACATCCTGATCGGCCTCTTGGGGTGGGGTGTCTTCGGCGCGCCCATCCGGTGATCTGTCGATGGAACCCTCAACCGAAACGCGGCTGGCGGTTCTGGAGGAGGCGGTAAAGCGCCTGGAGGCTCGCGTCGAGAAGATTGCTTGGACCATCGTCTCGGCGTTGGGGGTTACGACAGCGTTCTTAGCGGTGAAATATCTGTCGGATGCTGTCGGAAAATGAAGATCGTCTGCGGCTGGCAGCCCCTCGCCGAGGTGCTGGCGCATGCCGAGTCCTGACCGCGCGAGACCTCGCCGCGGCAAGGAAGCGTGCGCCGCCGGAGAGGGGGTAGATGGTGTCTTTCGACATGCCGAAGACCGGGACGTGGGAGCAGCGCGGCGGCTGGGTATTGCGCCAACTCGTCAAGGATTTGAAAGTGACGCCGGAGCAGGCGGCCGGCATTGTGGGCAACCTTGGTTTTGAGAGTGCCGGCTTTACCCAGCTGCATGAAATCGGTCAGCCGGAAGGCAAAGGCGGCTATGGCTGGGCGCAGTGGACGGCCTCGCGCCGGGTGGCCTTTTTCAGGTGGTGCGCCGAGGAAAGTCTCAACTGGTGGGACGACGAGGCCAACTACGGATTTCTTCTGCACGAGCTTCGCGGCAGCCAGGCAAAATCCCTGACGCAGCTGAAGAAAACCACCGAACCGGAGACGGCCGTTTTCACATTCGGCTACCACTTTGAAAAGCCCGGCGGCACAACCAAGACGCATTTGCCCGGCTTTGAGGGCCGGCTCGCATACGCGCAGCGCGCCCTGCAACCCGTCGAGGTTCCCGTCGCGGATCACCTCGACCAGGCGGTGCTTGTGTTCAACGCGGCGGCTTCTCTTTTGCAGTCCATGTTGCAGGAGAAGGGCTTTTACGAGGGCGAGATGGACGGGGACTTCGGGCCGGCGTCAAGGGCGGCTCTCCTTCAGTATTTAGCGACAAAGAGATGAAGCGCCTCCTCGTTGCGTGCGTTCTGCTGGGCGGGTGCACGACGGCTCAGGTGACGGCCGGGTGCGACGACGTGCACGATCTGCTGTCCAACCCGCTGGTGGACATGGCGCCTATCGAGGTGCGTGCGGCGGCAGCGGCCTTGCGCATAGGATCCTACGTTTGCGGCACGCCGGAGTATGCCGCGGCGCGGAATGGGGTGCTGTCTTGGATAAGGTCCAAGTGACCCGGAAGCAGGCGATCCTGTGCCTCGTCGTCGGGACGGTGTTCCTGGTGCTGGTGATCCTGATCTTCGGCGGGGCGTGGTAATTCGTTGCGCCTGGCAACCGCTGGCCGAGGTGCTGGCTGAGCCGAACGCCATCGACATGATCCGGGACTATGCCGAGGAGTTGTCGCCCCTTCGCGACAAGGTGCCGCTCGCCCCGGACTGGCCCCGCATGGCCGAACTGGAGAAGGCCGGCATCTACAAGCTGTGGTCCTGCCGCGTCGACGGAACTCTCGCCGGCTACATCAGCTTCCTGGTAATGCCGCACCACCACTACCGCGACACGCTGTTCGCGCTCGACCAGGGGCACTACCTCGCGCCGGCCTACCGCAGCACGCCGGGGCGGATCGGGCTGAAAATGTGGCGCTCGGTCGAGCCGGCGCTGCGCGATCTCGGGGTGAAGTGGATCATGGCCCATGACGGCCAGCGCTCGCTCCTACCGTTCTTCCTCGCATTGGATTACCATCCGCGCTCGGTATTATTCTGGAAGGAGCTGTGATGGGGCCAATGGGCGCTGGTGGATCGGGCAGCGGCGGCGGTAGCCCGTCGGTGTATCTTCCGCCCGGGCAGGACGTGGCGGCCAAGACGTGGGGTGATCTTCTCAACCCTCTGGCCGGGGTCGCGGGGAATGCCGGGGCCGGCACGCCGGGCGCATGGGCCTACCCGCAGTCGCAGTCGCTCTACCCGACCGGCTACAACCAGGTCTCGCAGTTCCTGACCGGCTCGCCCTACGGCCCGACCCTCTACGACCAGAACATGGGCACCGCCGTCGGCTCGGCGACGAACGCCTATGAGAATTTTCTGCCGACCTACGGCGCGGTGACCGGGGCGATCCCCGGCCTCGTCGGGGGCGCGACCGCCGGCATGCCGTACCTGCCGCAGACGCTGGAGAACGCCTTCTCGCCGTACTACGGGACGATGGTGCAGGCGGCGGCCGGCAACCCGCTCTACCCGCAGGCGATGACCGGCGCGTCTCAGGCGGCGGCCTACGGCGGGCAGGGCGCGCAGGACATGATGACGCAAGCCCAGGCGTTGATGATGTCGGGCTTCGACCCGCAGGCCGGGCTCTACAACCGGGGCCAGCAGCAGCTCCTCGACAAGTCGAATGCGGTCAACGCGATGTCGGGTCTGTCCGGTCCCTACGCCGCCGGGGTCACCAGCAACGCGCTCGGCAATTACGACATCAACTGGCAGAACCAGCAGCTCGGCCGTCAGGTGCAGGCGTCGCAGGCGTCGTCGCCTCTCTTCACTGGCGCGACGAACCTCGCCTACGGCTCGGCGCAGATGCCGAACCAGGTCTACATGAAACAGATCTCCGACGTGCTCGCCGCGCTCGAGGCGCAGAACCGGGCCGGGCAGAGCGGCGTCTCGAGCTACGGCGGCATGATCGACGCCATCGGCCGGGGGCTTTCCGGCGGCCTCGGCCTCGGCACCACCGGGGCGCAGGGCCTGACCTCGATCGGTGGCGCGCCCTACTCGACCGGCGCCACCATCGCCAACAATTCGCTCAGCGGCCTCGGCAACCTGAACAGCATGCTGACCAGTTCGACCGGGTTGGGAAATCAGCAGTACGCGCTGCCGATGCAGGTGATGGATCAACTCGCCAAATACATGGGGCTCGGGCAAACGGCCTCCGGCCTTAACAGCGAGATCGGTCAGCGAGGGTTCAACCAGCAGGCGTTAGGCGTCGGCGGCCTTCTCAGTGGGGCGAACATGCTGATAAACCCGACCAGCGGCTGGTTCCCGGGCGTCATCAAGGGCATTACGTCGATGGCGGGGTTATAGCCGATGCCGGAGTGGCTTATGGCGTTCCTGCGGATGGCGCAACAGCAGCAACCGCAGGGAGGCGCGTTCGATCCGCTGTACGGATTGCCCGATTCGATGGGCGCGACTCCGGCTGGGGCGGGTGGCCAGGGCGACCCGGTGCTCGGCCTGTTCAACCAGCAGATGCCGGGGTGGAACCGCTTCCACATGAACCGCTACCCAGAGATGTTCCGCGGCACCAACCGGGCGTTTCAGGGGCCTATGACGGGCGACCCGGTGCTCGCGCCTCCGCGCCTGCCGCCGGTAACCATGCCAAGCATCCTCGGCGTGGACCCGGGCACGGGGGCCGGCATCCCACCGGGCGGCTGGATGACGCGGCCGCCGCTGCCGTCCCTTGAGGAAATCCTTTACGGGCGGAGAACCTGATGTTCAATCTTGCGGCCCTCGGCGCCGGCATCGGTCAGTTCGCGCAGCAGCAGCAGCAGGAGCGCGAGAACCAGGTCCGCACCCTGATGCTGCAAATGCAGCTGCGGAAATTCCAGATGGAGATGGAGGCGGATAGGCGCGCAAACGAGGCGGCGGGATTGTCGTTCGATTTGGGCGGCGGCGGCATGGGTGCGCCCGCAGCGCCTCCGCCGATCCAGGGGCTGCCGCAGTCGGCACGCCCGGCGACAATACCGGGATCGGCATTTGAGGGTCAGTTCAGCGGCGATCCGCTCGCTTTGATCGAGAAATACGAAAGCGGCGGCCGTAACGTCATGCAGGGCATCGTGCCCCCGGGTGGTGGCTACAACCCATCGGTTGGCCGCGTCACTGGGCCGTCTACCGCACAGGGCTATTACCAGATCACCAATACGACTTGGCGCGACGCGGCACCGAAGGCGGGTGTTGACCTGGCGCAATTCCCGACTGCGATGTCAGCGCCTAAGGAGGTTCAGGCCAAAGTCGCTCAGGCGCTCTATAACGAGCGCGGGTTCCAGCCGTGGGCGCCATACAACCCCAAGTTGGCGCAGGCCATTAGTGGGCAGTCGGTATCCCCGGGGGCGCCGGATCAGGCCGCCGCGCAGCCCCCCACACAGGCCGAGCCGCCCCCGGAGATGCCGCCGTCGGTGCGAGACATCGCCCTTATCTTGCGGCAGAAGAACCCGACCGCATCGATCCGCGCGATCATGGAGCGCGCCAAGACAGAGCGCGAGGGGCTGCTGAGCGACTACAAAGTCAAGCACGACGCGTGGAAGGCGAAGACCGGATTTGCCGGCGACGCCGCAAGCCGCGCCATCCAGAGCCGCAAGGTGGACGTGGACGAGTGGCAGGGCGAGCAGAAGATCAGCCAAGAAGATACCCGTATCCAGCAGGAGTTGCGCCGGATCACGGAGGCGGAGCGGGCCGGCACCGCCACCCGTTCCGACCTGGAGTTCAAGCAGAAGCACGCCGGCCGGCAGCAGACCGAGGTCGAGCGCGCGAATGTGGCACGCGAGCAGAACGCCGGCCGGCAGCAGACCGAGGTCGAGCGCGCGAATGTGGCGCGCGAGCAGAACGCAGCGGGGCGCCTGAAGGCCACGGTCGGCAAGGCGCAAGCCAAGACCGATGTCGCGCTGACCGAGGCTGAGAATTTGGTCAAGGACGCGCGAGAGCTGGCGATGATGATAGAGGCCGATCCGACGCTGGTGGGTGGCCCCGGCATGGCTCGGCGGGCGGGTGGCGCGGCAAGCGATGTGCTGGGGGCCGTGATCGGCCGGGAAGACCCGCTGCGCATGTCGAACCCGGCCTCAGCCAACTTCAAGAGCAAATTGCAGCTGCTGCAATCCAGGCTAGGCAAGCCGCTGCTCGACGCTCGCTACTGGAGCAAGGGCGAGCAGGAACGGATGAATCAGCTGGTGCCGGCGCTAGGAGAGTGGGACAGCCCCACGGCGGCGAGGCAGTCGCTGAACAATATCGCTGACACCCTGGAAAGAACCGTTGCTGCCACCCGCGCGGCGACCGGGGCCGTTGCCGAAGACGTGAACACGATCACCGAGGATGAAATCAAGCGCGGCCTGCCGGAAATCTTTGGGACGCAATAGATGTCGGACGCGCCGCAAGCCCAGGAAACCACCCCGGAGCGAAAACTCCAGCTGCTGCACGAGGCGTACCGTCTCGGCATGCTCCCGGCCGAGAAGCGGCGGCTCTACGAGGGCGCGATCAAGCTGAAGATGATTGATCCGCCGCCCGTGCAGCCGAGCGGCGTCATGGCTGCCGGCGGCGCGCTGGGCGGCACCTCGACGCCGCCGGAGGCGGACACCGAGATCGGGATCGGCCTCGCATCTCCCGGTCCCGCTCCTCCGGTCGCGCAGATGCCGGGGCAATCCGCTCGCGGCACCGCCGGGGTGGCCGTCCAGCGCTCGCGCGACCTGCCTGGCGAGATGCGGCTGCTGCAAGGTTACGACCCGAGCGTCGATTACGACACCGGCACCGGCTGGAACGACGCGGTGGCGATGTACCGCTCCGACAATCCCAGGGAGAAGCGCGCCTATCTGGCGAAGAAATACGGCCCCGATAACGTCTTCACCGACCGCGGCGGCCGGTTCGTGGTGCGCGGCCCCGAGGGCAAGCTGATGTCGCCCGAGGGCACCGGGTTCGTTAACGACCTGATGCAGGGCGGGGCGCAGATTTACGCCGACGCGCCGATGCTCGCCGGCGGCGTTGGGGGCGCCATCCTGGGCGCGCCGGCCGGTCCTGGGGGTGCGGTTGCTGGGATGGTTGGCGGCTCGGCGCTGGGCAAGGGGTTGACCGAGGGTGTCAAGGCGGTGACCGGGGAGTTCGACAAGACCGCCGGCGAGACCGCTGAGGCGGTCGGGCTGGCAGGCCTATACGGCGGGGCCGGGGAGGCTGCGGGCCGGCTGGTGACGCAGATACCCCGCGTCGCTGGTAACGCATTCCGCAAGTACGTCTCGCGACCAACCAAAGAGTCGCGGGACTTGACGGCATCCGTAGAGCGTGCCGGCGGCGTGGCCCCGATCAGATCGGCGGCCCCTGGGCTTGGGCCGCTCGCGATCGGCCAGGATTTGGCGATGCGCCTTGGGTACAACCCGCTAGAGGGGCCGAACAGGCGCGCGGTCCACGGGAGATTGGCGGACATCGCCGATCTGACGCCGGCGCAGCGTGAGGCCCCCATCGAGGAAATCCTTAATCCGACGGCTCGTGTCTCGGCCACCGAGGCGGGGGAGAGCGTGCTGGGGGCGGTGCAGCGGCATGGCGCGCACCTGGAGGCCGATGTCGAGAACCTGACGCGCGACGCCGACCGGATGCTGAACCGGCAGCTGAGCCAGCTTGGTGCCGTTTCCCGCCGCGCCCCAGCCGGTATGGGCGGCGGCCTGGGCATGGACTTCGCCGCCGGTCTGAGCCAAGCCAGGGCTGAGTTCAGCCGCTCGATGGAGAAGGGCTACTCCCAGATTGATCGCCTCGTGGCGCCGATGGAGCGTCCCCAGCCGCAAGCGTTTTCCCCAAATCGAGAGATGACCGATGAGGCTCTGTTCGGGGTTCCGTCGGCCAATCGAGGGGCGCCCGTCCCGACGCCGCCCACAGGGATCGTGCCGACACCCACGATGAAGAAAGCTGCCGGCAGGATCCTCGACTCTCTGCCAAAGGGCGAGGCCGGGGAGCCCATCTTCGCTGACGCTCGGGTTTTGCGGGCGCTGAACCAGCTGCGCAACGCCCCGGAGAAGATGCCGCTCGGGGAAACGCAGCGCATCCGCACCATCCTCGGCGAGATGGGTGAGTTTACCGACATGATGCCGGGGGTCGCGAAGCGCGACTTCAACGACCTGCGCCACGCGGTGAACTCCTCGATCCAGGCGGCGGCGCTCGACCCAGCTGCTGGCCCAGCCATACGGTTGCTGCGGAAGATGGACGATACTTACCGCGAAGGCATCCGCAAGTTCGGCGACGCCGAGATCAACCAGATGGTGGCACAGGCCAAGACGGGGATCATGCCGGACCCCGGCGTCATCGCCGATAAGGTGCTGGCGCCCGGCAACCTCTCCCGCGCCCGCACGATGCGTGAGATGGTCGGCCCCGACGTGTGGAAGCGCGTAGCCGCCGCCGACATGGACAATATGCTCGGTCGCGGCGGATCGGCGGTCGACCCGCAGACTGGTGATATCTCGGCGAGAAAGTTCGCGGCGCTGATAGCGGACAAAGACAAGAGCGGCATGCTGGAATTGACCTACGGCCCCAGCGTTGCCCGTCAGATGCGGCTCTACGGCAAGCGCATGGACGCACGCGGCGGCAAGGTGCCGGCCGAGGTGCTGACGCCGGACAATTTCGGGCAGACCATGCGGCAGTTGGAGACGGCCCAGCAGGCCCGAGACGCCTTCCTGTCGCGGAATTTTCTATCCGAGTTGTCCGACCCGAAAAAGATGCCGGACGACGCCATCAACTTCGTCGCGAGTCCGGGGCAGCAGACCAAGCTGGCGCAGACGCAAGCCTTCTTTAGTGACGATTCCCCGCAAATGGAGGCGATCCGAAAGCAGGCGAGGGAGGAACTTCTCCACTCGGCTATCGTCGTAACCGGGAGCGGGGCGACGACCAGCATAGCCGGGGACGGTATAGAGAATGCCCTGTCGAGGTGGACGCCCCGACAGCAGGAGATACTGTTTCCTGATGGGCTCGCCGCCGACATGGGCCGACTGGCCCGAGAAATACGCTTTATGTACCCGAGAAACCCAAACGCAGTAGCCGGAGGCATGGCGGCGGGAGCAATCGGGCTATTGCCCTTTCCCACCAACATTCCGGTCGAGTTGCCGTTCAAGGTTTGGGCATATTTTCTATCGAAGCCCAGCGTCGTGCGCGCCCTGTCGGAGGGGCTGAAGCCCGGCCCCCGCAAGGCCGCGACCCGCGAGACGATCCGCATGATCTTCCGCGAGGCGGCGCTCGGCGAGTTGCCGCACCCAGACGAGGAGCCGGCGCCCGGAGTGATGTCGCGAAGGGATGCCACCGAGGCCGTCATGGGCCGCAAGCAGGCCCCGCCGCCCTCGGGGTCGCAGCTTCGCCCGTCACGCGATCTGCGCCCCAGCGCCGCCGGCCCCTAGCCCATCGCGGGAGGCTCGACCGGGGCGCACTCCGGGGAGGGGGTGTCAGACATCGGTACAACTCCCACGGAAGCGAATGCCGGACCAATCAAGCGGCTTCTTGACCCCATCGCTGGTGGCGGGAGGGCGTGGCTTCGGCATGTAGTGGGTGAATGCGCCCGCTCGGTAGCCGGGGCCGTCAGCAGTTTGCCACTCGAAATCGTCCTTGGTGTCGTCCCAGAACGCGACGACCATGAAGTCGCTCTCGGTCGTGCCGAGCAACCATTCCTCACCGGAATTTCGAGCAGCATCGTCTATCGGCCGCCACGCGTCCGCCGTCATGGCTCAGCCTTCCTCTTGAAATCTATCGCCAGCCAGATCGCCGCGCTGTCGCCCGCGTTGATCGCGCTGCGTGGGGCGAGGCGGTTGACCAGCACCAGGAGGCCGGTTGTCGGCATCATGATCTCGGGGCCGCAGAACCACGTCACCGCCGGGCTCGTCCGCAGCATCAGGATCGCGTGCTCGTCCTCGCCGCCCTGGCGCCAGTCCATGCAGGCACCGGCCGGCAGCAGCTCCAGGTCGATGCGGCCGAAGTCGATGCCGCCCATTTGGTCGCCGAGACGCTTCACCCGCTGGATCGCGTTGTTCAACTCCGCCCACTTGCCGGCGGCGGCGTAGGGCGGGATCGTGAACTTGCCGTCGTCGCGCGGGCGGCGCACCGGGCAGACCAGCGTGCCGCCGCCATCGTCCTTGAACAGCCCCAGCCGAGTGCGGAGCGAGCCGATCAGGTCGAATGGATCGAGATGCGCGGCTGCCAGGAACGATGCCACCTACGCGGCCCCGTCGAGGTTAGGTTGGCACAGCAGGCAGATGCCGTCAATTAGGCTCGTCTCCGGGTGGCGCGGGCACAGGCCGGCCTGCTGTAGCTGCTGGCTGTAGTGCGCCCAGGCCATTGGATTGCTCGCAGCCTCGGCACGCTTGTCGGCTTTGTCGAATTTTGCCTGGAGTTCCGCCACCTCCTCTTTTGAGAATGCCGTCCGCTCCCTGATCTCGGTTGCGGTCGGCCGCAGGTTGTCGCTGACCAGCGAGACGACGGCCGGCTGCTTCCCCTCGATCATCCGTAAGGAGCGCCGCAGCCAGTCCTCGCCGATCTCCATGACCACGACCGCCGCGACCTCGCCATCGGGCATCGACCGTCCGGCCACGACGCCGGAGATCGCCGCCGCCGCCTCGGCGCTCGGGGCGACCAGGAGGTTGGTGAACGGGCGGTTGCCGTCTAGGACGATCGACACGCAGTAGGCCTTGAGTTCGCCGCTCACCGCTCGCCCCCAAACGGCTCCAGAGAGCCGACGAGGTGCTCGCGGCGCTTGGCGGCACGGGTCTGAAGCAGGCTCATGCGTTCCGCATGCTGCGGCGGCGGCCCGAGTTCGCTGCTCAGCCGGTCGAGCGTCTCGAACGCCTGCCACTCGCCGAGGCGCGTCAGCATCTCCTTGTCCTCCTCGATGTCGATGTCGCGGGCGATCTCCTTCCACCGCTTCTGCACCTCAGCGGCGGCGTCCGAGAGCGCTGGGGCTGCCTGTTGGCGCTGCGGGGCGCGGGCGGCCCCGGTGCCGCGCGGGGCACCGCTGGCGGGCGCGCCCTCGCCCTGCTCGGTCTGGTCGGCGTCTTTCTCGCCGGTCGGCACCTTGAAGACCTGCCGCAGGAACTGCTTTTCGACGTAGCTCTGCGCCGCGCCATAGGTCTGCGGCCCATTGATCGGCATCGCCAGCGTGCGCGACATCGGCAGCGTCGACATCACGCCCGACTCGTGCAGGAACGTCAGCTCGTAGCTGGCGAACAGCCAGGGTGTTTTCTTCTCGCCCTCCGAGACGCGGACCTCACTTTCCGCTTCGTTGATGAGAAGCGCGAGGCCGGCATCGGCCATCAGCGGGCCGATGATCTCGTAGAACTTGTCGACGCTGACATAGTTGTATCGCGCGTGCTCGTTGCGCTCGTCGACGCCAAGGCGCCTGATCTGCTTCTTGACCGCGATAATGGCGGCGGCGATCTCCGGGGGCATGGTCATTTTATCTTTCTCGATGGCTGGTTCCGCAACCAGCGGGCCACATAGGCCCCTGGCGACGGGTCGGCGAGCAGATCCTGGTAGGCGCTCTCGCCGGCAGAGGGGTAGGA
>Ga0137317_1000020_pt1 | contig 24009 bp, 36 predicted proteins | sample EasRivERMZT266_2_FD_106651 | JGI IMG/M metagenome (GOLD analysis project Ga0137317, IMG submission 106651) | Soil microbial communities from meander-bound floodplain in the East River, Colorado, USA - East River MetaG ERMZT266_2 | ecosystem: Environmental > Terrestrial > Soil > Floodplain ...
CTCTAATTTATCGAACCTAACTAATACATAATCTTAGGTCTACGTAGATTAGATTAGCCCTGATATAAATTAGAGCATCCTACTAAACCATTAAGGTTTAGCCTTTCAATATTTCTATAGCTATAATATTTTCTAGATTTATTTCTTCTTTTTCTAATGCTTGATTAATAGCAATATGTATATTGACTGCTTCCTGATATACATAATAGTTGCTGCCATCATAACTAATGAGTAATCTGTATCTGTTCATTATTCATCTCTCCAATCATACATCTTATCTTCATTCAATTCAGCTAATTCCATTTCAATTTCACGTTTAATTGCTGGCCTGCCTGCACGTTTAGCATATCGGCGAGTTAATACGATACGATTAACTCTACCATGTGTATTTGCGTGGTCATGTGATTCAATACGGCCGAAGCGGTTACCACAGCAATCAAACGAGCAACATGCTGGAATCTTCGTTTTGTTAGACGTGTTGAAATCAGTAATCATTTACTAGCCTCTGCTTTCCTTTGAATATCAGCAAGATATTCATCAATGTTAAAATCTTTAATTACTTCATTATCCTTCTGCGTTATGCCTTTAGCGCAATTATAACACTCAGGCATTTCCATAAGCATAGCACGTTCATCTAATACAAATTCATTACCACAACCCCAACATATACTCATTTTACCTATAACCATGTTCTCGTAATGTTTAGGCATATGATGGCTACATGTAGGTAGACCACAAGACCATACCTTAACATTATTAACTTCTACTTTACGATACTTGTGTGTATGTCGTTTTGCCTTAGTGCTGCTCATATTGTTCTGCTTTCATCATATAATTGCTTTGCGGCTTTTATGAAATCACTAAATTCATATTCATTAAAGTTTGATTGCTTTTCAGCTTGTCTTATTAATTTATGCACTAACTTGTGATGGCCTTTGCATAAGTTGACTACATTTTCTTTAGTGTATTTGCCACCATATTTGAGGCCCGGTCTGATTCTATGTTTCTCAGTTATAGGCCAATTACATATAATGCATGGCCCTTCATCTAATTTATGCTTGTCTGTATATATTCCCATACATGTAAACCGCCCCAAGGCCCGGTTCAGACCCCTCTCTGAGAGGGAGGGAGTCTGACTGTCCCTAGTATAGCACGCCTAGGCCGACCTGTCAAGCCCCTCAAGACTTGTGCCAAGTCGGTTTTACATTTTATTTATTTAATTATTTATAAATATATAAAAAAAAATGTAGAACCAAAACCGAACCGAACCGAGCTATCGAGCAAATGCGATGCGCTCCGTATGCCCATATCGACTACTCACTCAGACTCTCTCACTCCCTCATCTGAACATTCATCCGAAAGTTATGTATGTATCTGCTAAGTATTCGTTTATAAGTAGACACACAAATAGGCTGTAAGATACATGATATACTCATGCTATCCTACAGCCTATCAATCTATCTACTTACTTACGCTACTTGCTTCTGCTTCAGAACTGCACTCATCATATCCTTCTGCTCTTGTGGAATGTCAAGCTTTTCAACGTCACGAATCATACGAGCCAATACAACTTTCGGATCATTCGGGTCTGGCTTGCTAATTCCAGCCGCTTCCAATGCTTCCGTCATTGCTTTCTGACGTGCATTCGCTTTCAACTGATTATTGCGGAATTGCAAAACATCGTCGTTTGATGGCACATCGTTCTTTGCCTGCATATCTTCGTATTTCTCATATGCTTCAAATGTGCCAGTAAACTTTACTGGAGTTGTTAGCTTTTCTCCATATGCATTTTCCACGACGCCTGAGAATGTTTCTGTTTTCATTGTCTTATGCTCCTACATGTTCGGCCCTTGCGGGATTGCTTAGGCCGTATCGACTCAACTAAAGATAGTATAGCAGTCAGCCGCTAATCTGTCAATAGCTAATCGACCTATTCGACTGACAAAGATTGTCCGGCCCTTGTCAGTCGATACGTCGGTTAGCTATCCTGATTATTCAACATACGTGCAATCTCTAATGCATGTGCCGAAAAGTTGTATCGTGTAGTGCCATTAACTACATGGATTAATGGTCTACTTTCGTTAGATGGGTCTACATGTATCATGTTGCGACTATCTACATAGATACGAGCAACACCACATGCAGGACACGTTCGGCGAAATGGTGAAAACCAATCTGAACAAATCTGACAACGAATCAATTTAGCTTTCATATATGTAATCCTTAATAGATAATGTGTAATTACACTATCTACAGACGATGATACAGGATGCTCGCGCATGTGTCAACTACAAGATGTAGTGACACCATATTCTTTATCACTACATATAGTGGTCGGCAACATACATGCACATGTTATTCCGTACGATATTTACTGTGGCATGAAACGTGTATTAGCAATGCGCGTGCCATAGAACTATAACGTACTCCTACGACACATACATATATCATGCCATACATAGAGTCATATAGAGTCATATAGAGTACGTGGCACGTTACTTGCTATAGCATACATCATGCCATCTTAACAATTGTATCAACATGTATTTTTTTGTATTAAATTGTATCAGCTACCCACTATATGTTGTGGTAGGTACCCCCATACCCCTATATATAGTGGTACCATATGGCACGATTATTGCGGTTGCCTTAATCGGTTGATAGGGTATATATTTTAAGAATAATCTTAATAATAAAAGGGTCCCCTATTTAATAGTAGCTACAAATATAGATTTAATTATTGGTCAGATAGAATGTTCAGATGTCTGATTTTCTTGTTGACTTCTGAACCGAAGTCTGTTAGACTTCCTTATGAGGATTAGACCCTTCTGAACGGGACCGTAGAGAATAGTATGTAAAAATTACGTAACGATATATGTCTATTAATTATTAACATAAAACATTACAATAGGGGTGTAATTCCTCTTTCGTTATGGCGAAGCGCCATGAAAAGGTGGTAATCAATGACAGAATCAAAATCAGATGCACAGGTAATAAAAGATGAAGCTGCTGCTGAAAAGGAATTCCAAAAAACTACTGCTGGCGTAAGTGAAGCTAGTAATAAGCCTGGTACAGGTGATACAGCAGCGGGTCTTAAAGCTGATGGTAAAGATGTGTCTGCAAGTGCAGCCAGTAATAGGCCAACAGATGCTAATGTTCCTGTTATAATGAAGCGTCTATTAGGTACTGAAGAAATTGAAGTTAAAGTATCTCGCCAGTCATTACGTGTAGTAGATAAGAATGGCAGGAAACTTGAGGTTGGGCAGGTTGTTAATCTTAGAGTAAGAATTCTATCATTTGGTCCTGACAATCAGATAGAAGTTGTTTATCCACCATATATTAATGAAGGTCCGAAACTGAACGATAAGAAAGATGGACTTGTTACCATTGATGACAGATATAAAGTAGTTGATGGTAAGATTGTTAATGTTGCTGATAATAAGCCTTATGTTGTTGATTCATCTGTTAAGGTTGAGACACAGCATAAACTAACTGTTAAAGCTGATAAGGTAGAAAGATTCTAATCAAAAGGATACATCATATGCCAATGCTTATTGTTGATGATGAAGATTTTGAATTAGAACTGAAAAGATGTAATGGTTCTAAGAATAATTCTACCATCATTAAGATGCCGAAAATGGGTAGACCAGATGGTTGCATTGAAACACCAGAAACATTAAGGAAACTTATTGCTGGTGATGCAATTGATGGTATAGCTACGGCTAAAGAAATAGCAAAGGAATATGGTGTATCCATGTCGTCTGTTAATGCATATAAAGGTGATTCAACTAGTACAGATAGAATGGTCAATAAGATAGTAGATTCTGACTTAAAGAAACATAACGATAATAAGCGTAAGAAATTAAATAGCCTGGCTCATAAAGTTAGTAGAAAAGCATTAGAACATATTACTGATGAAAAATTAGAGGCATCAAAAGCTACTGATTTAAGTCAGATTGCTGCGAATGCTGCACGTGTTATTGATAAGACTACTCCTAAAGATGGTGGTAATACTGTCACTAATAACATTCATTTCTATTCACCACAGCAAATACGTAAAGAAAATTTTGAAGTAGTTGAAGCAGAAGTTATCGCACAGCGATAATAGGAATTAAAATGCAAACATTATATGATGCTTTAGTAGCTTCAGGATTATCTGCATTAAATGCTGCTGGTCCTATACCACAAGCGGCTGAAGCAGATAGATTTGAAGTTGGTGTAGAATTTGGAGCAGGTACTTCTGCTGGTACTGTAGTAATAGAATCTTCACATGACCCCGCATTTGCTGGTACATGGCATGTTGAAGCTACAATAGCATGGGCAGCTTTATCTAGTTATAAACATGCGTCTATTGTTGGACCGCGCCGAGCATTACGATATAGAGTATCTGTTGCTGTAGTTGGTGGTTCAGTTTCTATATATGCTAAGGCATCTAAGGGATAGCTAATAGGTGTTAGATATGGACCATATTAGAGGTAGGATTAAATCACTCAAGAAGAACTATGGATTTATTCAGGGAGAGAATGGTGTTGACCATTTCTTTCATTGGACTTTCTTAGTTAAAGAGTCTAAAACATTTAATAAGTTACAAGTAGGTGATACAGTAGACTTTATACCTAAGCAAATGGAAGACAAGGTTCATGCAACTGAGATTAAAACATTAGATTAATAGAGATTAATCATGGCTGATTATAATAAATTTGTATTTGACGAAATTAGACGTATAGGAAAAGCCTGGGTTGATAAAAATGGTGATGGTAGTGGTGTCTATGACATTGAACAACTATTCGAGAAAATAGGTGAGATGTCATGGCGTCGATTAGTTGATAGCAAAACAGTTAAACAAATATTAAATGAGATAGGGGTTAATCCTGCTGATTATGGTGAGGATATATCTGTTATAGAGAATCCAAATTTTAAACCATTAAATCAACATCCTCGTGTTGGAATGACTATTGCCGGAATACTTACTGGCGTTAATCACGATATTGATGAAACACTTAAACGATTTATTGATTGTGGTGTTCAATACTCTAGTATTAATCTTATCAATGCTAGCCGTAGTGGTAATGGTGTATTTCCATTCAAAAAATTACCTGATGGTAAGTGGGATTTGTTTGATTGGGATAACAGGTATTTTGAAAGATTACTCGAAATTAAAGAAAAGTTTAATAAAGCTGGTATTGTAATTCCCTGGTGTTTTCTTGAATTATATTCATGGTCAGATAGAAAGCCCGGCCCTCAGCAAATTAGTACATTCTGGCGTAACAATGTCAATGGTATCTATTGGCCACCTGGTGATTCTACTTTAACTAGTATATTACCTGATAAATGGTGTAAAGAATTTATTAAGAAGATATGTCCATTACTAGACCTACATGTTAATATGTTCAGGATTGGTAATGAACTTCCTGAAAAAGGTTTACATGAACGTATTAGAGATTTAGTTAGAGCAGAAGTTCCAGGTGCGCTAATAGATGTGAATAGAAATGAAGATACTCCTGGTCAATATAAGAATATGAAGATTGGTCAGAATTATGATTTCATTTCTTTTCATGGTGCTAAACTTAAACAGCTAAGTGACCTTAATAGAAAAGATTATGAAGATGGTCCACATGATTCTTGGCAGGATTTTATTGATGATGGACCACATGATAAATGGCGTATAACTTTTTCAAGTGATGGTGCCCGAACTGATACTCGTGATAAAGATGGCAAACTACTAACTAGTAAAGATAGTGCAGATAATCCATATGATTGGACTAAGTTAAAAGAGTTTTTCAGGCATATGAAAAAGTTAGGTTACGGCATTGAACATCAGTCTAGAGCTAAGATGACTCAATCACCAAATCATCATATGATTGAGGTTGATTGGTTCAATGAGGTAATCAAATAATTATGTGGGACTCAACTGAAGTTCTTAACATGGTTGGCTCAGTAGGTATTCTAGTAACTGCATTAGGTGCGGTTATAGTGAATATTATTGTAGCTGTTAGAACTGGTAAGAAAATGGATGACTCTCTAGTTAAATCAGAAGCTATAAGTCATCAGGTTCAAGAAGTTCATACTCTAACTAATTCTAATCTATCTGCTGTTAAAGCTGAACTTAATCAAGCTGTAGCACAACTTGCTGAAATGAAAATATTAGTCAATGATTTAAAGAGTGAAAGAGATAAGTTAGCTATTACTGCAGCAGTAAATACTGATGTTAGTAAAAAACCAGGAGATAAATAATGGATTTAGTATTTCTAGTCTTTGCTTTCGTTTGTTTTGTTCTAGCTGCATTTCCATATGCTAGTCCGTATTGGAATCGTTTAATTGCAGCAGGTTTAGCATTTTGGGTTGCAACACAATTCTTAACTCGTTTGTTATAACAGGAGACAGAATGAAAAAGATTAACATTTTCCAGGTTCTTAATCTAATCAATATGGGTATGGCTTTAGTTGAATCGATTAAAGGTAAGAAATCTAAACAAGAGAAAATTGATGCTGCTGTAGAAGCAGCTTCTCCATTCGTTCAGGCTCTTGAATTAAGTTTTGGTAAAGATTTGCTTAAGGAAGAAAAAGTTAAACCATTTGCAGAGAAGTATATTAGTGCTGCTAAAGACCTGGTTAATATTATTGCTGAAGTTAAAGGTCTTAAGGCTGATAAACCTGCTGATACACCAGTTAATGATAATTAGTAATGTCTGATAAATTATGTCCTAAATGTAATATAGTTAAAAATGTACTTGAATTTGGCTTTCAAGGTATTTATGTAAAGGGATATTGTAAGCCTTGTAATAATAATTATAAGAGAAGTGAAGGCCAAATAGATAAGACTAGGCTTAATACTAAACGTAAAGATTTAAAAAGAGCGTTTGGTATTACAATTGAAGATTACGATAAGCTATATGAAGAACAAGAAGGCAAATGTAAGATTTGTCATGTAGAAGCCGAAAGATTTGAATTATGCGTAGACCATTGTCATAGCAGTAATATAGTAAGAGGATTATTGTGTAACACTTGTAACATCGGTATCGGGATGTTTAAGAATGACGTGTTAACAATACTTAAAGCTGCTGATTATTTATTGAATATTAGCGATAAGAAAGGAGAACCCCTCCATGCAGGTGGAAGTAAAATCACCTCTAGAAGCTGACATAAAAAAATGGATGCCTGAACCAAAACAAGAAAGGTTTATAAGTATTCCGTATGATATATTCGAAGCATTCTATGGAGGGGTTTGAGTAAAAGGGCCGGGCAAGAGTGAAATACTGGTTCTGTTACCTATCTTATACGGACTGCATAATAATCCTAATTATAGAGGATTGTATATGCGCCGTACATATGCTGACGTTGAGAGAGAAATATTAGATAGACAGCGTAAATATTATCCATCAACAGGTGCCGTATTAAACGAGCAGAAGAAAAGATGGAAATGGCCGAATGGCGCTATAGATAGATTAGGACATGCTGAACATGAACAAGATGTTCGAGAATATGATACTGACGAATATCATCTTTTACGCTGGGACGAACTTACTCATTTTCTTCCTTTTCAGTATAACTATTTATCTTTCACACGCGTCAGAAGTAGTGACCCATTTTTACCTGCAATTGTTAGGAGTGCTGGTAACCCTGGTAATATTGGTAATCAGTGGGTTTATAAGCGTTTTATTAAACCGGCGCCGTTTGGTTTCAAAAGAATTAGAGAAAGAATACAAGACCCACGAACAGGAAAATGGGAATACTTAGAACGTATATTTGTTCCTGCTGATATAAATGATAATAGTCACATCGACCCAACATATTATCTTAAGATTCAGCTATTACCTGAAGCTGAACGAAAAGCAGCATTAGGTGATTGGCATGCATTTGCAGGACAAGTATTTACTGAATGGCGTGTACAACCATTTGCTAATGAACCAGCTAATGCATGTCATTTAGTTGATAGATTTGAAATACCTAAATGGTGGCCGCGCATTGTATCAATAGATTGGGGTTGGGATGCTGCTACAGCAATATTATGGGCAGCTATCGCGCCGAACGGACAAATATTTATTTATAGAACCTATAATCAGCGTGAAAGATATATCAAGGATTGGACGAGAGACCTGGTTAATTTATCAGTCGATGAAGTCCAATCTATTAGAAGAATTAGTATTTGTCACTCAGCAGCTCAACAAAGAGGAGAGCCAGAAACTATTGAAGAACAAGTTAACAATGCATTACAGGCTAATAATTTTCCTGTTAAATGCACATTAGGTAAGCGTGATAGAGTAGGTGGTAAGCAATTAATTCATGAGTATCTTAGGTGGAAAGTAATACCAGCTAAGATATTACAGCAATCATATAATGAGCGATTAGCACAGGCAATATTAAGAAATTATGGGCAAGAACGGTATGAACAATATAATGAGATGTTTATACCGGAAGTTGAGGATAATCTTCCTAAGTTGCAACTATTTCGAGATGAAACACGTGACTTACAGGAAATTATACCGAACTGTCAGTATGAACAACGAGAGAATAAGAACACAGAAGATGTAGCAGAATTCAAAGGTGATGATTTATATGATGCGTTACGGGATTTGTTATGGTCAGTTAGTTCATATGTGAAAGAATCATCAAATGAATTTGAAATCCGTAAAACTATTGATGCTGTCATTTCTCAACATGCTCAAACAGGGGATACAACGGAGTTATATCGCAGTATGGAACGTATTGAACAAGCTGCTGATATTGCCATGCAGCCAGTTCGTAGGTTTCATCGTCACTTATCTAGGTAAGCCTAATAAGTATGAGCAACATCATAATGAGGTTGTAAGTATTTATAGGGAAAGAATATTTAATCTTGAGTTAGAAGTTGAATTAGCACGTAATGAACGTGATAAATATGAAAGAATGTTACATAAACAATTAGGTATAGTTGAACAGAATGAAAAAGATGCAACTGAATATCAATCAATAATGAGGCCAGTATCACCTGGTCGTATGAAGCATTCTCTTGAGCAAGCTAGTTTATCAAAATTAAAATCAGATAAGAAATGATTACAATATCTGACGAACTAAAGATTGAACTTAAGACTATCTTAAGTACACTTGAAAAACGAGACCAAAGTGTTAGAGATAGACATTTGCGTCTATTAAAGATGCTCGACCTATATTGGAAGAACATACATAATATTTTTTGGGATGCCGCAGTTAAAGATTGGCGTAATATAAATGACCAGAATATCAATACAGATTTGGATACTTATTATGCTGATAAGGTTATTAACATATATCGCGCGCATGGCGAATCGATTATCGCAGCGCTTAGTCAAGATTTGCCACAAACTATTTTTGTACCGGATGATGCTGAAAACCAAGATGACCTCAACACAGCAAGAGTATGGACACAAATAAGTGAATTAATTAATAAGGAACAGAAAGCTGTTTTACTACTAATCAGGACATTGTTCCTGATGTATAATCAAGGTACGGTCGCGGCTTACGTATATAGTAAGGCAGATGAAGATAATGGCATGTATAACGTACCTCAATATGGTAGGCGCACGCAATATACAGATAATGAAATCTGTCCTAATTGTGGTGCTGATTTAGCTAGTGCTATTAGACCTGAAGAAATGGGTATGGAACCTACCATGCCTGGTAGTGTTTTATGTGAATATTGTCAGCAGGAAGTAATACCATTTATTGAAACTGATGAAGAAGAAGTACCAGTTATATTAGGTTATAAACAGGAACCTAAACCGCGACCGTGCATTGAAATTTACGGAATGATGAATATTCGTGTTCCTCATTTCGTTAAGACACAGAAAGAATGTGGTTATCTCATACTTGAGACTGATTCTGATAAAGAATATGCTCAGGATGAAGCTGGTGAAGAAATACCTAATAATGGTAATGGATACGAAACTGGTAGATGGGCGCGTCTTGATTCAGATTTTGACTGGGAAGAATCTAATCAAATTGTTACATGGCGTCGTGTGTGGTTACGCTCATGGGAATTTAATTTAGCATCATCACCTGAACGAGCTAAAGAGTTAAAAAAGAAATTTCCTAAAGGTTGCTATTTCTTAATGATGAATGACCTTCTTGTAGAGGCTGACAATGAATCAATGGATGCGCATTGGATTATTAGCCAGTCTCCATTAAGTAATCATATTCATACAGAGCCATTAGGATTACCTGCTAAAGCTGTACAAGATATTAGAAGTGAAATTGTAATATTACAGCTTCAGGCAATGGAATATGGTATACCTGATACATTTGCTGACCCTGCTGTATTAGATTTTAAGGCATATGGTAAATCTGAAGCTGCACCGGGCCAAATATTTCCTATTAAAGCAATGCCAGCAGGTAGAGCATTAGGTGATTCATTTGCAACATTGAAAACAGCTATTTATCCTAAAGAAGCTGAAGAATTTAAGAAATCACTAGACCAGGATGGTCAATTCGTATTAGGAGATTTTCCTTCTATATATGGTGGAGTACAACAGGGTGGCTCGCGCACGCTGGGAGAATATCAATCATCGCAATCCCGAGCATTAATGCGATTATCTATTGTATGGAAAATCACATCAGTATTTTGGGCAGGAATTAATGAGAAAGCTACACGAATATTTGTTAATGAGATGCGTGAAGATGAGAAATTTGTTAAAAAGAGTGGTAGCAACTGGGTTAATATTTGGATTAGGCGTTCTAATATGCTTGGTAAAATTGGTTCAGTTGAACCAGAAACGAATACAGCATTCCCAATGTCTTTCATGCAGAAGAAAGATTCGTTGCTTAAGTTAATAGAATTTCAGAATCCTGCTATTCAGACTGTTATTACACATCCTGAGAATGCTGGACTTATTGCTAAGTATATGGGCTTTCCTGAACTATATATTCCTGGTGATGATGATAGAAATAAACAGCTTGATGAAATTCAGGAAATTATGGAAGGTATACCAGTTGAAATTGATGCAGATTTAGATGTGCATCAGACTGAATATGATGCATGTATTGCCTGGCTCAATAGTGATTATGGTATAGACGCTAAGATGAGTAATCCTGAAGGTCGGGAAATGGTTAAGGAACACGCAAGACAGCATAAAATTGCTATTTCTATGTTGCAAATGCAACAAATGGAGCAAGAGGCTCAATTTTCAGATGAGGTAGAGAATAATGAACAATTTGCTTAATTCATTCATGCTTAAATTATTTTATGCTCCAGATGGAGATGGTAGTGGCGGTGCTGCTACAGATGACATTCAAGATGATATAGCTATTCTTGAAGATTTAGATGACCCAGATAATAAAGACGATAAAGATGATTTAGATGACGATGATAATAAAGACGATTTAGATAAAGATGACGATGACGATTTTGATGACGATTCATCCGATAAAGATGAAGACAAGGACAAAAAACGCGCTGATAAAGATGATAAAGACTCTGATGATAAATCAGACGATGATGAAGATGACAAAGATAAGAAAGAAGAAACTGAAGAAGAAAAGAAAGCGCGAGAGGAAGCTGAAAAGAATAAGCCTATAGAGGCTAAAGATTTAAGTCCACGAGCACTTAAAGATTATGATAAGGACATCTATAAGCATTTTCCTGAGTTAAAAGATGTTCTGTTTCAGAATAAAGAATACAATAAGCTATTTGGTTCAGTAGAGGATGCACAAGAAGCAAGAGAAAAAGCTGAACTATTAGATGAAATTTCAGCTACTACATTACAGGGTGACCCAACAGAACTTGTTGTTGCTCTTAAGAAAACTGGTGATAATGTATTAGAGGAATTTAGTAACAACTTTCTAGTTAAATTGAAAGATGCTAGTAAAGATTTGTATTATAGAGTTACAGACCCTATTATTGGTGGAGCACTTAAAGCTGCATTTAATCATGCATCTAAGACAGGTGATAAGAATCTGAAACTGGCATCTCAATATATGAGTCAGTTTATATTTAGCGATTCTAACATTCCTGAATTTAATAATGGTAGGAAAAAAGAAGAAGACCCTGAAAAGATTAAGTTACAGGAAGATAGAAATAACGAGAATAGGAAAAGACTACAGGAACATGAATCGGCAGTATTTGAATATACCGAACGAAAGCTAAAAGAGATTATTACTGATGGACTTGACCCTGGTAATGTTTATAATACTTTCGTTAAAGAGGCATTGACTGATAAAATTATTGAAAGAGTTGGTCAGGTATTAAAAAACGATAGAGCATTTCAGGGTCAAATGGCAGCTTTGTGGAAAAAAGGTGTAAGAGAGGGATTTACACGAGAAATTAAGAGTAGAATTGCTCATACTTATTTAGCTAAAGCCAAGCGAATAGTTCCTGGTATTAGAAATAAAGTAAGGGCAGATGCACCGGCTGATAAACAAGATATTAAGAGAGATAATAAAGGCAAGAAGATTATTCCGTCAACGAATGATAGGAATAAAAATAGAAGTACTATTCCAAATGACCCGAAAAAGATTGATTGGAATAAGACAAGTGATGATGACATATTAGCTGCTGATTAATCATTATAGTTAAAAAGCCTTAAATCAGCGTGGGCTGCTGAACATAATGATAAAGCAAAACATAATGATATATAAACATATAAGGAGCTGATTAGTTAGTTAAGAAACGAGTATAAAATGCCAACAGATGAAGCAGATGTCTTATCAAACGAATTGGAGCGAACAAATCCTAAAGTTGCTCTATTGTTTGAAAGAGAAGGTACATTCTGGTCTACAGTTGTAGGTAAAAGACCTGGTGTAGAAGTATCAGCTAGAGATGCACGTGTACCACTAGAAATTAGACCCGGTGGTAAATTTGGACATTTTAATCCTGATGGTGGTGGATTAGGACGTGGTACTGGTCCGAAATTCGATAAGGGATTAATTCCTGCTGTATACAATAAGATGGGTGTTGAGTGGACTAAGAAATCTGACTGGGCTACAGATAGCGCAAGAAAAGCTATTCTTAGCACATTTAGGCATCTTGTTGCTACATCAATGGCCGAATATAGACGACATATGGATAGTTTAGCTATGACTGCTGGTGATGGTGTATTGGGCACTATTACTACAGTTGGTAGTTCAGGTGGTAAAGATACATATACATTTGCTGATACTACTGGTGATGGATTCGATATTCGTTTGCTACGTGATGCGTCATACTATTCTGTATATAATGCTGCACTTACTACACGTAGACCATTTGCAGGTTTGGGTGCAGTTGCAGGTGAAGGTCCAATTGAATTTTACGATATTGGTAACAAACAAGTAAGATTCAATTCGGCTGCTGCTGGTGCTATTGCTACAGATAAAGTTGTAGTTGGTGGTCTTACAGCTACTCCTCCTGTATCAATATTTGGCGTAATGTATCATCATTCAGATGCATCTACAGGTACATGGCTTGGACTTGATAGGGCAACATTGCCACAAGTTCGTGCTAATCGTATTAATGCTGCTGGTGCATCATTTGCTCTACCTTTTGCTAGACAAGCACTTAATAAGTCTGGTAATCGTGTAGGTAATGAACAGTTGAAAACATTACGTGCATGGATGCATCCGGCACAACAGGATGCATATGAGCGTAGTGGCCAGTTGGTATCTACTATCAATATGACTACTAAGTCTCAGGGTCTCAATATGTATTTTGACCAGAATAACATGCAATTAGCAGGCGCTCCTGTTAAGACACATTTTAGCTGGAATAAAAAGCGTATTGATTTCATTCTTGAGTCTGCATGGGGTCGTATTGAAGTACAGCCTGTTGGATATTACACGGATAAACAAGGACGTAAGTTCTTTGAAATTCGTGATACAGATGGTGGCGTTGCTGCCGCTGATATTTTCTATCTTTGTTCAGGTTTGAACATTTATGTTTCAAATCCAGCAGCAGAGACATATATTGATGGTCTTGCAATTCCAAGCGGATATTGATTTCCAGCATAGTCATTAGCGTTAATTACTTCATGTAGAGGAGTTGATAAAATGGACGTAAAAAGAATAAAGGAAATTCTTGATAAGCGAACATCAATTGACTCCTCTACAGGTTGTTGGCTATATTTAGGTACAAATTTAGATGGTTATGGTCAAATTCAAATAGATTATATGTTTCATTATGTTCATGTATTATCAGCTAAACTATTTTTAGGTTATGAAAATAGCGCTGATTTTGTAGTCTGTCATAAAACTAATATGTCCTAATAAAAATTGTTGGAATCCAGAACATATTTATATAGGTACGTATTATGAAAATTCTCAAGATATTTCAACACTTAGAAATGGCCGTGGTAGATATTCTGGTGTAACTCATTGCGTAAACGGACACGAATTTACAGAAGAAAATACTTATATTAGACCAAATGGTAATAGGTCATGTAGAATTTGTCTTAAAGATAGAGATAAAAAACATAAAGCCAGAGTAAAAGAAGCCTTCGCTATACAAAATGAAAAATTTATAAGTAAAGATGTTAATTAATGAGACTGGTTAGCTAGTATATCTCGGTCCTCCAAACGACCAGAGAGTTCATATATTAGCAACCATTATGAGGGTGGTGCCTAAAAAGCTGGGGGGAGCCTCTGGGCATCATCCTCATATAATTAAAATTTATGGAATCGTTAAAAGTAATAAACAAAAGATTAGCTGAAAAGTACGGCCTTAGTTTGGATGGTCGACCAAATTTCCGTGTTGTGTTTTCAGATACGCAATATGAAAACCGATACGAAGATTTTGTGGTTCATCTAGGCGAAATATATTTGAAAGAAACACGTGAATATAGATATTGCAAGAAATATGAATATATCAAAGGTAAACATGTACTTGAGGAATTGAAATTTTTTGATTATGGCACATTTCCTGATAGACCATTTATAAGAGATTCATATGAACCATTATGGACATTTATGGATAAAGATAAGAATCCTCTTTATCCCATATGGCAAGCAGTTGAACATGTAGTTGAATGCAAATTGAATGGTATAAGAGAAACTATTAAGCGAAATTTCAAAGCTGAGGAACAAGCTCAATTAGATGCTGATATTAAAGAGATGGACGAGATATTAGGTGTAGATGAAGGCAGCGTATTAGATATGAATAATCAATACGTTAATTTCGTTAAACCCGTTTTCTTAAATGGACCTATATTCAAAGGATAATTAAAATGGAAGAACAGTATGAAGGCCATATTTGCACAGTTGTTTCTTGTTTACCATTTGTAGTAAATAAGAATATTCCTCATTGCTATCCAGGTAATTTTAGAATACCTGAAGTTAAAGACGTATGGAAAGATATTGAACTACTGCATGTTGGTAGTACAATGTGTCAGTATTATGTAGGTGGCGAGGCTGGTGATAGAAATGATGGATGGATTAAGAAAACTATTCCATCTGAAGAACTTGCACAAGCTATTTGTATGGATGAAGTCGCTTCCTGTATAGATATTACTCTTGGTATAGCTCAGCCTGCTATTTTTTGGTTGCATAATAAGTTGACTCCAGAAGAAGTTATTCTTAAGCATTATGATAAGATAAAGGAAGTGCGCGAGCAACAGAAACGATGGTTTATTGAATTAGTTCGTCAGGCTGATATTGATTTCGGTAAAATTAAATCACCTGGTGCAGTTAGTGAGTTGCAACGAAAAGCAGCTAAATTTCTTAACCTGCGTAAAGAATGGGATATTGATGTTCAGGTTGAGAATATTATGGCATGTCCCTCATGCAACGAGATTGTTAATCCTGCAGCAATTATGTGTAAAAATTGCAAGTATATTCTCAATGAAAGTGTTTATAAAACTATGAAGGATAGATTTGCTACCCCTGAAGTAGTTAATAGGTAACAAACATGATAGTAAGTGATGTAACAGAACGAGCTAGAAAAGTATTTCTGAACGATACTGATGTTCAGTTATATACTGATGAAGTACTGTTTCCATTTGTTCAGCAAGCATATGGTGAGGCTGAAAAAGAACTGAATCTAAATGGTATAAGTACTACAGAAGAATGGTCTACCGTAATATCTGTTGCAGCAGGAGTAGAACCTGTTATAGGATTGAATGAGATAAATGATTTAGTGCTACCATTAGAATTATCAGAACGAGCTGTTGGTGAGACTTATTATACTGATATGTATAAACGTCCCTGGCTTCCTGATACTGAACGAACTGAATATTTAATTTATTGGGATTGGCGTGAGAATGAAATTAAACTATTAGGTTCAACAGCTATTAGAGAAGTGCGAGTTAAGTATATTAAAGGACTACCAGCTTTAGTAAATTCTGGTAGTACTGTTGGTATTAATTCAGCAATGGAGTTTCTTGCAGCTAAAGCATCTGCTTATGCTAGTCGTTTTATAGGTGGTAATGCTTCAAGAGCAGATAGCTTAGAGATTATTGCTAGAGAAATGCTACCTAAAATGGTAGCTGTTGAGGTAAAAGCAGAACAATCTAATCCTGTTAGACGTAAACCTTACAGGGCATTTCGTCATATAACATATTAGAAATGTAACTTAGATTTACAAGCGAGGTGATACAATGTGGGATTTTATTCAACGAGTACTTCATGTTTGGTCAGATGCTAACGTAGAACATTCACTATCTGTTTATAAGAGATTTACTATTGCAGAGGTAAATGCTGGTGCAGTATTAGTAGCTGCTATACCAGGACATAAACTTAGGCTAATTGATGCTAGAATGACAGCTATTGGTGGTGCAGTAGGTGCTACTACAACAGTTGATATTCTTGCTACATTAGCAGGTGTATCACGTAAGTTACTTGCTGTAGCTATTGCAGCTCTCACACAATCTGCTGTAGTTCGTGCTGGTGCAGCTAACGCAGTTGTATTAGCTGATGGTGCATCTTTTACTGCTAATGATGTAAATACTGCATTGACCATTAATAAAACTGGTGCTACAGCTACTACAGCAACACATGTTGACGTTCATGCTATTTATGTATTAGAAAGATTCTAATGTTTGAAAGGGATTTGGGTCTATATGAATACTAAAATTTGTAATAAATGTAAAATAGAAAAACCTATTTCAGATTTTTCAGTAAGAAATATAGGTTTGGACAATAGACCCAAATCCCAATGTAAATTATGTTATAATCAATCTTCTTCAACTAAAAGAACTCCTGAACAAAATAGAATAAAACATTTTAAAGATTATTATGGTATAGATATAGAAGTATATAACAATCTATATAAAGAACAAGAAGGTAAGTGTAAGATTTGTGGTGAATTTTTTGAAAAATTAAATTTAGACCATTGCCATAAAGAAAATATAGTTCGTGGTTTGCTGTGTTTTAATTGTAATACTGGTTTAGGATTTTTTAAAGATAATCCTATATTGTTACAAAAAGCTATTGACTATCTTTTTGAGGCATTAATTCGTGTTTGAAGAATATCAGCCATATCTCATCAGAAAGTTCAAAGGACTCTGGGATAGAGGCACAAATGATTCTTGTCCACCAGACCATTTTCAGGATTGCTTAAATATGCAATTTACTGATAATGGTGTTAAAACAAGAGATGGATTAGAACAAACACTCGCATCAGGAAATGTATTACGTACTCATAGTTATAAACGAATTGGTGAGGCATCACGAGATTTAATACTTAAAGCGGGTGGCAATTTATACGATAGTACTAATTTAGGTGTACCTATTCTTACTATCGCAGCAATGACAGATTTCAGTGCAATAAATGTTTATAACAGAATTTATATAAGTCCACATAACGGAATCAAGGGTTTACCAGGTGAAAAAGTTTATGTATGGGATGGCACTACTATAAGAGCCGCAGCAGGTATAGCTCCTACAGGTGCATTTACTGCTGTTAATAGTGCTACTACTGGTATTGTTGAGGCTGGTACTCATTTATTCGCTGTTGTATATGAAACAGCTAGTGGATTTTTAACTAAGCCCGGCCCAGTTACATTCCCATTCGTTGTTGCTGACGGTACCAAAAAAGTTGACCTATCAATACCTAATGGTCCTGCTGGTACAGTTAGAAAACACGTAATTGCCACACGTGCAATAGCCGATTATAATGGTAATCAATTTGGTCAAGAATGGTTTTTTGTTCCTAATGGAACTATTCATAATAATTCTGACCTACCACTTACTGTTAACTTTTATGATAGTGAATTATCAGCCGATGCATTATATCTATTTTACATTTTAACTGAATTGCCCTCTTGTTTAGTATTATTTACTTACAAGGGGCGATTAGGAATGGCTAATTTTGATGAGAATCAATTTCTAGTACGTTTATCAACTAAAAATGAACCAGAAGTATTTGATGAAGCTGATAGTGCTATGATAATTGGTCCTGAAGATGGACTAGGCATCACTAATGCTGTTGAACATAGAGATTTACTAGGATTTACTAAATCTCTAATGTCCTATGTTACATCTGATAATGGTGATAGTCCTAATACATGGGACCCAATATCATTAGACCCTGGAATTGGTACTGAAGTTCATGGCATTAGTAGTATATTAGATAAGAGTGGTACTAGCACTGATGTATTCTTTATAGCTAGTCGGGGCGGCCTTATACTATTTAACGGTTCATTTCAGGTGCCCGAACTATCATGGAAAATAGAAGCATTATGGAAAAGAATCAATCAGGCCAATTTCCATAAAGTACAAGTAGCTTATGATAGTATCAATAAGTATATATATGTTCTCGTTCCATTAGATGCAGCAACAGACCCATCACATATACTTTTTGCTGATTGTAGTGATGGATTAGATTATAAGAAAATACAATGGTCACCCTGGGCATTTCCATTTGCTCCTACTAGTATCTTAATAGATACAGTAAGTAAGAGTCCAATTCTGAAGATAGCTGGTGATAACATTTATAAGCAAACAGTTGGACTTATTAATGATAATGGAACTGTAATAACGAATTATGTAAAGATGGGATTAGCTCCAGATAAGAGTAATGGGGTAATTAATCATTTTAATGCTTTCATAGTTAGAATGATTGGTAGTGGTTCTGTTGAAGTTGAATTGACTGGATTAGATAATTCAGTAATAACTCATCCACCTAATTTTAATGTTACAGCAACACCAGGTAAAGAGATACTAAGGAAAGTTAATTATGTAGCAGAAAAGATGGCTATTAAATTTTCCATGACTAGTATTAATGAAACATTTGAATTAAGTAGTTTAATCATTTACTTCAAAGCATTATGGTCACAAAGGCCGCAATAAGTGAATGAAATTGACAGAATTAGAAGTCTTATTACCGGTTTACAAAAGACTCAGCCTAAGATATATGAGGCTTTGAGTGCAGTAGCTAAAGCTTTAGATAAGCTAGATACTAATATTGAAGCAGTTGTAAGTGAATTAGCATCTGTACCTGAGAGTGGACTTGCAATAGCACCGAACGTAATAGTATTTACTTATCGATTTACACGTAGGAATGTAATATTAGAATGGGAACAGCCTGATTTAAGTATATTTCATTATGAGATTAAAGTAGGTGGTGCTGATTGGGATACTGCAACACATGTATTAACAACTAGTACATTAAGTGCTGTTCTTGACCCATTAGTAGTAGGTACTACACGTTATTGGATTAAAGGAATAGATTTTGATGGTAATGTTAGTATTGCTGCATTAGCATTAGATGTTGTAGTTCCCGCTATTGGTGCTATTAGTGTTACTAGTGCAGTAATTGATAATAACATCTTATTTAGCTGGACCGAACCAACTAGCACATTTGATATTGATTATTATACTATATATAAAGGTGCTGTATTAGTAGGTAAAACTAAGGGAACATTTGCTGTAGTATTTGAATCTGTTGGTGGTACTTTTGAATATAAATTTAAGCCTGTTGATATAGCTGGTAATGTTGGACCAGAAAGTACTATATCAGTTGAAGTAAGACAACCACCTGATTTTGATTTATTGGCTCAGTTAGTTGATGATTTATCTGGTACGAAAGTTAATACAATGATTCAAGATGGTAAACTGCTTGCTAATGTGTGTTGATAATATAAATGTCTCCTCAAAAACCGTGGATGCATAATTTCAAACCATGTGGAATGAGAGAAGCGATTGCTAGAGTTTGGTATATGACACCATCAGAAGTTAAAAAGGCATTTATACATAAAGAGACTGAGAGAAGTAAGTCTAGTAGTCTGTATCACGCTTTAAGAATGCGAATTGCTGAACCAGATGAATGGGATAAAATCGTTAAGTTCTTAAAGTTGAGGAGAAAAAATGCCCCTCAAGATAGTTAGTTATACTCCTTCAAGTTGTAGTCATGGTGTATTAACTGTCGATATTGATGGTCAACAGTTTTCTATGCCTTTAGTGAAAGATGAAGTTCAGGAATTAGCAGCAGAGGTAGCTAAAATTTCTCCTTTTACTCCTAAACAAACTCTATTATTTTTATGGATAGCGTTTAGAATGGCAAAGGGAGCAACTTTTAATAGTCTTATTGGAGTTGAATTAAATTAATGGCTGCTTCATATCCATTTACACTAAGTCCTCTTGAAATGTCAGGTTGGGCTGCTGCAAATATCAGTTCGTCTCATAATATGGATGCTGATGCTGAAATGATTGCATGGAAACATTTTCCACAGTCTGCGTCTCCTATAACTCATATTGATATTCATGCAAATATAGGCGGAACTATTACTGATACTAATTTTACTGTTGAGGTTCAATCTGATAGTGCAGATGCTCCATCAGGAACACTTTTAGGAACTGCTTCTGCTGAATGGGCTGGTATAGCTGCTGATGGTTGGATTGGTGAAAAGGCTTTAGCTACTGATACGGGAGCTTTAACTATTGGAGTTCCAGTTTGGATAGTAGTAAAGCGTAGTTCTGGTGGTTCTTTATCTGCAACAGATTTTTTTGCGTTTAGAACAACAGCAATAAGGAAAGGACTAGAAAAACTTAGGCATCATAATGGAACTAACTGGACTACATCGGCAGCACAACTTGCTACTCCAATCGCAGTTGTAAAACATTCTAATGGAGATTATGTTGGTCATCCTATAACAGCTATTAATGCTGCATCAGGAGAAGCTGATATATTTGGCACCAACAGATTAGGACTAAAAATGAGATTTGGTTGTCAAGTTAAAATACAGGCAATTAAATGTCAAATTAGTAAGACGGGCTCTCCTGCTAATTTAGAATGTGTAATTTATGAGGGTTCTACTGAAAAATACTCCACATCTATTGCAGCAGCAGTTCTAGTAAATTCAGATGAGGCGATATTTTGGTTCTCATCGGCTGTTCTATTAGCAGCTAATACAGATATATACATAATTTTGAGGCAGGCTTCTAATGGCGGAGATAACTCTAATGATTACGATTTACGCTCATTTGCTGTTAATGCTGCATATATAGATGCTATAGTTCCTAGTAATTGGAGAATGGTTGCTGGAACAGGCGATGACCCTACAGCATTTACAGTTCAGACGGATGAAGTTGCGGTTATGCTTCCTATATTAGTTGATACTGCATTAGATTTAGATGAGACTGCATCAGGTGGTGGAGGTGCCGCATTAGGTGGTGTAAAAGTTATTCATCCAGGTCATATTATAGTTCAGTAAAAAAGGAGAATAAACAATGTCAGGAGTAAGATTTCGTGCGAGTAGTGGTGAGCAAGCATTGGGTGCAGGTGTAGCAGAAACAGTATTACAAGTTGTTGCTGCTGCCAATCATCGTGTTAAAATCACTGAATTGTGCGTTACATTCAAAGGAGTATTAGCTACAGACACGCCAGTTAATTGTAAAATATTTAGACAGACCGGTGCAGGAACATCAGCGGCAGCCACAGTAGTTAAAGAAAATGATGCTGATGATGAAACATTACAAACTACAGCTAGAAATGCATTTTCGTCCGAACCTGCTACAGATGATGCATTAATTGATGAATTTTTAGTTCATCCACAAACCGGTATGAAACAGTTTTTCCCATTAAGTCAGGAAATACCTGTTAAAGGTGGTAATAGAGTTGGTGTTAAATGCACTGCTGCACAAGCACAAACTGTTGTAGTTAGTTTAGCTGGTGATGAGTAATAAAAAATGATTAAGGTGTGGTTACCAATCAGCAGGCGTAGACCTTGGTTCGGTCAAATACCTGTTATAGCTGCTGTAGTAGCAGCCACACCATTAATCCCTTCACTTAATGTTATTGCTAGTAATCAAGTTGAACCTCGACGTGGCTCAGTAATTATACAGCCTATACCACATGAAACTATTGTAGTTCCACCAGTTGTAGCGAAATACCCTAAACAGGTATTAGTTGTTAATCGCGCTATACAGTATCATAATGGTAAGGTAATTAAATTTGGTCCTAGAAATGTAGCTGTAGCAGGACCAGTAATACCACGACCTAAAACTATACAAGTAGTTAATGGTAATACTAGAAATGTAGTTAATAGGTTTAGGAATGTTAAAGGTAATATATGGCTACCTAGACTATTAAAAGAAACAATAGCACCAATTTATCCAGTATGTTCGTGGGGTGCTCATTTTGTTGATAATGGCTGGGCAACTATACAAGACCAAATTAATGCTGGTTATCCAATATATTTACAGCCCGCACCATTAGTAGGAACATATGAACGAATATTTGATTTTGGTGCGATATTTGATGATGTAATTGTTACATTAATATGGAACCAAAATCAAATAGCAGGTACAACAGTAGTAAGTTCTGAAATAGCTTATAGTACTGATGGAATTGGTTATACTGCATATGTAAGTGGCAGAAACCTATTTGTTGCAAGTGCTAGATATGTTAAGGTTAAATTTACTTTTACTGGCTCTACTCCACACGCATTACTTGAGTTTTATGAATTAGAAGTAAATCTTAATGTTAAGGTAGAAACAGATAGCGGACAAGTTAATGCTGATAAAGATGATGTGGGTGGTACTATAGTACTATTTAACAAGGTATTTAAGGATGTTAATAGTATTACGATTACTGCGGATAGTATCGAGCCTATTTATCCCATTTATGATTTTGTTGATATTCCTAATCCTACTCAGTTCAAAGTGCTGATATATGATAGTAGTGGACAAAGAGTTGATTATTTGATTAGCTGGAAAGCACGTGGAATTACGTAATGGCTGGTAGACACATTAGATATAACGTAGCTAGTAGTTATTTTGAATATTCCACTACAGGATTAGAGGCCGGGCCATTTGCCAAACTTGATTTAAGTGGACATACTGAAGTAGCACCGGAAGCATTTAAAGTAGGTAGTATATATACTAATGTTACTGGTGTTAATCCCGCTACTGAATTAGGTTATGGAACTTGGGTTGCATTAGCAGCAGGTAGAGTATTAGTAGGATTTGATTCTGGTCAAGTAGAATTTGATACTGTTAGAGAAACTGGTGGTGCTAAAACTCATGCTTTAACTACTGCTGAGTTAGCAGCACATAATCATGGAGTTACTGACCCCGGACATACTCATACTACTAATGTTTTTACTCAATCAGGTGGTGGTGCATCAGACGCATTAACAGTAGCTAATAATGTTACTGAAAAAGTTACAGATTCTGCTGTTACTGGCATAAGTATTCAGAATGCAGGTAGTGGTAATGCTCATAATAACTTGCAACCTTATTATACAGTTTATTTTTGGGAACGAACGGCATGATTACTATTATTAAATCATCAAATAATAAATTCGAGCTAGACGGTAATAATAGTGAACGAGATACTATTGAGTATCTTCAGGAAGAATTTCCACGTAAACTAGAAAGATTTATAGAGATTTATTTAGCCGAACGAAAACGAAATCGTGAAGCCGCTGAGGATATGGAAATTGTTGCTACTATGTCTCCTGGTGAACTAAATGTTAAAAGATTAGCATTAAGAGCAGATAAAAATGAGAAAAGACGAATAGAGAAAGAAAAATCTAATGCCTGAAAACTGGTCATTACCTACAAATACATCTAATTATGCTACTGGTGTATTACAAGTAATTAACAATAAGTTAGTTGATGCTGTAAGTCTGTTTGCTACAGATGGTAGTAA
>Ga0137317_1000021_pt1 | contig 23661 bp, 29 predicted proteins | sample EasRivERMZT266_2_FD_106651 | JGI IMG/M metagenome (GOLD analysis project Ga0137317, IMG submission 106651) | Soil microbial communities from meander-bound floodplain in the East River, Colorado, USA - East River MetaG ERMZT266_2 | ecosystem: Environmental > Terrestrial > Soil > Floodplain ...
AGCTGATTGTGGTTTGTACAGCACTTCGATATTGAACGCTACATAGCGACGAACACAGCACGTGGACTCACGGGTGATTCGAATCACTTCATGGTTGCCGGAGCCGCAGATCGTGGGTTATTGTGTGCTCGATGCCCACCTACCCCAAGCACTCGTCCACCAGGCGTAGGCGCAACAAGGCTGCAGGGTTCCGCACGCTGGTGGTGGATGATGCGCCGGACCTGTCCGTGCCCCCGCTCCCGGATCGTCCCGAAGGATGGCTGCCGGAGACTGTGCGTCGGTGGGACATTGTAATGAACTCCCCTATGCGCTCGGAGTGGACGGACTCGGACGTTGAGGCGATGGTGGACTTGGCGAAGCTCTGGGACCGTCTATATGCAGAGCATGACACAATGCGGTACCTAAAGCTGATGGCGGAGATTCGAATGCAGGATCAACGCTACGGGTTGTCCCCGATGGACCGTCGCCGGTTGCAGTGGGAGATACAGCGGGGAGAGGCGGCGGAGATGCGGTCGGACGCTATGCGCCGGGCCAAGGATCGGGCACCGATCGAGGTTGATGTGGTGGGAGAGGCACCCCAACCGGCGATCGAGCCTGCAGCGGTTGACCCACGTGACTTGCTAGCGGGATAGGACGCTCCTTGTCGGTCCTATTGGTCCCGGAGATTGAACCGGTTGAACTACGGTTCCCCACGATAGGCGATCAGGTATCGGACTTCATTGAGGCATTCCTGGTGTATGGGCCGGGGGTGTTGAAGGGGGAGCCGTACCGGATCGAACCGTGGCTACGGGCGCTGATCCTACGCATGTACGAAGTGTTTCCACAGGGTGATCCACTGGCGGGGAGAAGGCGGTTCAAACTGTGCTGTCTGTCGTTGAAGAAGGGTTCTTCCAAGACAGAGATTCAGGCGATCCTGGCAATCTGTGAGGCACACCCGGACGCTCCGGTGCGATGTGACGGCTTCGATGCGAGCGGTGAACCGGTCGGTGTTGGGGTCACTAACCCGTTCATACCGATGTTCGCATTCTCCCTGGAACAGTCCGAGGAACTTGGGTTCTCGGTGGCCCGGACAATCATCGAGGAATCTGACCCCTCATTCTCGTCCATATTCGATACGGGTATGGAACGGATCATGGTGCTCGATGATCGAGGCCGGGAGGCGGGGAAGATCGTCCCGGTGGGTAACTCTCCTGCAGCCCGGGACGGTGCCCGGACAACGTTCGCCGCAGTGGATGAGACACACCACTTGACACTGCCCCGGATGAAGAAGGCCGTAATGATATCCCGGCAGAACCTATTCAAGAGGGCAGGGATATACGGGTCGGGGTGGCAGTTGGAGACAACGACTGCGTTCAGTCCGGGGGAAGCATCGGTCGCTGAGGATACACACACCTACGCACAGCGCATCGCCGCCGGGGAAGTCGATGATCCGGCGCTGCTCTACTACCACCGGCAGGCAGACGACGACATGGCCATGGACACTCCGGATCAGGTGCGGGCAGCCCTGGTTCAAGCCGCCGGGCCAACAGCGAAGTGGTCAAGCGACATAGACGGCCTGGTGACTCACTGGTTCGAACCCAACGTGGACCGTCCCTGGTTCAGACGGGTGTGGCTCAATCAACCGATAGCGGGTGGTGGTCGTGCCTTCTTGAAGGCAGAGTGGGATGAGTGCATGGAGCCACAGAACCCACCGGAGAGCGATGCAGTGATCGTGCTTGGGTTCGATGGAGCACGACGCAGGGACGCAACGGCGCTCATAGCGTGTGACGTGGAGCGGCGCTATATATGGCCGATAGGTATCTGGACCCGGCCCGACCACGCCGACGATGATTGGGAGATGCCCCACGAGGAAGTCGATGCAGCGGTGGCCATGGCGTTCGAGGAATGGGACGTGTGGCGGTTGTACGCAGACCCTCCATACTGGCAGGACAAAGTTGACCAGTGGGCGGGGCAATACGGGGAGAAACGGGTGGTGTCCTGGTGGACAAACCGACCACGACCGATGGCCTATGCGTTGCGCAACTTCAAAGAGGCAATGGCGGGCAGATTGTTTACCCACGATGGTGATCCTCAGTTGGGTTCACACGTGTCTGCAGCGATGAAGCAAACGCTCACCATAACCGACGACGAAGATAAGCCACTGTGGGTCATACGCAAAGAACGACCGGACTCACCGTTGAAGATTGACGGGGCAATGGCGGCGGTACTGGCCTGGGAAGCCACCGGGGACTGTATCGCCGCAGGCATCCCCCGTACTCGGCGCTCACGGTCACTGGTCACATTCTGATGGCTCAGGCTTCCAAGCTGTGCAGTGTTCCCGGGTGCCCCAACATCGGTCCCTGCCAGGATCACCCGGTGATTCGAATCTCCGGGTGGGCGTCCTCCACCCACACCAAGCCCCCCGGCTGGCGACGGACCTGGCGGCGGGTCATGGTCCGGGACCACCACCGCTGCCGTATATGCGGCCAGAGAGCCTTCGTGGTCGATCACTGGCTCCCCCAAGCCTGGGGAGGCGACGACACGCTGGCGAATCTGCGGGCCATGTGCCACCGCTGCCACCTATCCAAGACCACCGCCGAGAGGCTTCTGGGCAAACGACGCAAGGCACACCAGCTAGAGGGCAACTGGCCAGCCCAACTCCGGGCGTTCCTCGAACAGTGGGAGGCTTGATCCCGGGGCACAATCCGGGGTACAGTGCACTCCGTGGCCACGACCTACAAGGCGCAGACTCCCGAGTGGTGGCGCTCCCGGCTCCTAGAGCGCTACAGGGACACCGTTGAGGAACGCCGGGGTTACTGGTCGGTGTATCAGTCCCGGACACCGCTGGTGCACATTCCCGATCGACTGCAGCAGGCATATCAGCGCCTACTCCGGATGAGTTCAACGCCATGGGCACGCCTTGTGGTTGACATTGTGGCAGAGCGCATTCTCATGCAGGGCGTCAGACTCGACAACAACCCCGAGGAAGCCTTGTGGAAGATCATGCGCCAGTCGCAAGTGGATACGATCCAACGACAGGTGTACCGAGAATCATCGGCAGTGGGCACCAGCTACGTGTCCGTGTGGCCCGGTGATTCGAATCCCCAACTGCGTTACGAGTCTGCGCTGCATACTGTGCACGAGACAAAGGCCGGTGATCCCAACCAAACGGCTGCAGCATTGAAGGTCTGGGTTGACACTGTGGCTGGTGAAGTCCGGTGCAATCTCTACCTCACCGATGCTGTGTGGCGATGGAGAGCGGACAACACAAACATCGTCCAAGATGGGAGCGTAGATTCGTCACTCTGGACGAACGCAACGTGGGAGGCGATGGAGTCCTACGAGCACAACTTTGGCATGGTCATGGTGCCCTTTGTCACCAGCCCCACCGACCGTGGCTACGGAGTCTCGGACCTGTCCGGACTGTACGCCATCCTGCAAAGGCTGGAATACATCACGTCGAACGTTCTCCTGGCCACAGAGCTTGGAGCCTTTCGACAGAAGTGGGCCACTGGACTCGACATTCCCAAGGACGAGAACGGCAAGCCTATCGAACCATTCTCGGTGGCACTCGACCGACTCTGGACTTCCGCAGACCCGGAGACAAAGTTCGGGAGCTTCGAAGCCACCGATATCAACGCCTACTTGAAGGCAGTCTCCGATGCGGTGGGGCAGCTATCAGCGGTGTCCAGAATCCCCATGCACTATCTGGTACAGACCGAGCTTGCCAACCCGCCATCAGCCGAGTCACTAGAGGCCAGTGAGCTTGGCCTTATCACCAAGGCCAAGGAACGGCGGGAGCTATACAGCGACTCCTGGGAACAGATCACGGCACTGATCATGGCAATGACCGACAATGCAATGGGCGATCGTGTGGTCGAAGTCCTGTGGAAAGACCCCCGGGCACGCTCTGAAACATCGGTCATGCAAGCGGCCACCATGATGCAAAGCCTGGGCGTTCCCTGGGAGTTCATTATGGAATACATCGGGTACTCACCATCCGATATCGCTCGCATGGAGTCGATGCGAGCAACCGATATGTTCACCCGCCTCGTGGAGAACAGTCTGAACCCGGGGATTCAAATCCCCGGACAAGGCGAGCCGTTCCAACAGCGACAGTTGCCGGTGGCTCCTAATCAGTAATGGCAGCCATTGACCCACGGGTTCTCGATCAGATGGCAGGTGCTTACTACGGGGCATACCACACCGTCCTAGACAACGCAGAGCGGATGGCGATGGCAGCCTGGTTGGGTTTCGACTCATACAACGGGGACGACGAAGATGAGTGGTTCGCTATCTTCTGGCTCATTATCTCCGGGGCAGCGGACGCCATAGCGGCGTTGGTAGGGGGCTACATCTCTGCACAGTTGAACTACCTGGGAGTGGCCCAAGCACTGTCCACGCCAGACGTGTCCGGACTGCTCTCGAATCAATACGACAGCTATGCACTGTCACCGATGATCCGTGCTCGTTACCTTGTGTCTCTCGGCATTGATCCCGCTGATGCCATACAGGGGGCGCTTCCCCGCACTAACCTCCTGGTCAACTCGGCGCTTCGTGTGGCCGAACAGGAGGCCAGATATGAAGCGATGCAACAGGCATCCGCACAAGGCGTCTACTTCTACACCGATCAGCGTCCGGGGTTTCCAACGGTGGTCCCCCGTTCCGACGCCGATGCTCTGGCGACCGTGGATTCTCTCGAAGCACAAGGCTTCCGGATGGCAGCCAAGCGTAGGGGAGAGTTGAAGTGGAAGCGGGAGACAACCCCGGGTGCGTGTGGCTGGTGCACAGTCATGGCCTCTCGCCTACTCAGTGAAGCGTCACGGCAAGAGGACTCCGGTTGGCACACCAACTGTCACTGTGAGTGGCGGATGGTGAGCACAACAGAGGCGAAGGAATGGGTCGATCCGTATGCAGACGGATCGTGGAAGGCGATCATAGACCGGCGTTCAACGCCGCAGGAGGTAGCAGTCAATGCCTGACGGAGAAGGGGGCACTCCCCCGGCAGAAGGGGGCGAGCCACAAACACAGACCGGTACGCAAGAGCCAGAGGAAACGCCAGCGGTAAAGCAGGCCCGCAGGGAGAACCAAGGGCTGCGCAGGACGAACAAGGAACTGACGGAGAAACTTGCTGCGCTAGAGGAACAGCAGATGAGCGAGACAGAGAAAGCCACAGAGAAGGCCGTCGCCGCTGCTCGCAAAGAGGCCGAAGAAGCATTCAAGCGTGACCTTGTGAGAGAACGGGTCATGGCCCGGGCCACTGGCAAGCTCACCGACCCAGAGGATGCAGTCCGTTACCTCAAACTGGACGACCTATCCCTGGACAACGAGCAGATCGACACAGCGATCACAGAACTACTCACAGAGCGGGCATACCTGGCGAACACACCCGGCGGCAAGAAGGGGCCGGTGCTCATCGACCAGGGACCGCAGGGCAGCGAACCACCAGCGACGGCGAATGAGTGGTTGCGCAGGTCGATGGGCGGGCGCTAAGGTACGCACACCACCGGGCACTCTGTTCTGGTAGCGAGGAAGCCCGATCACAATCCAGAGGGCGGGCTGTTCCGGTAGCGCCCGCAGGGTGTCTGTTCTGGCAGCGACACCACCTTGAACTATCAAGGAGGGGCCGTTGCCCATCATCGACCGATCCGAACTACAGGGGCCAGTTCCCACCGGGCAATCTGGCCTCATCCCCATCGAGTACTCCATGTCGATCATCCAGCAAGCGCTGGCGTCGTCCATGGTGCTCAACACGTTCCGGCGCATCACCATGCCGACCGGTGTGCAGAACCTTCCCGTGCTCGACGTGCTCCCATCGGCGCAGTGGGTCAGCGGTGAGGTTGCCGATGCAACCCCCGACGAAGGCGTGAAGCCGACCACCGAGCAGAAGTGGAAGGGCATCGTCCTCAACGCCGAGGAACTCGCCGCCATCGTCGTGATCCCCGAAGCCGTGCTCGAAGATTCCGCCATCGACCTGTGGGCGGAAATCACCCCACGGCTGGCGGAGTCCATCGGACGGGCGCTCGACCTGGCGTGCTTCGCCGGGACGAACAAGCCCGCTTCATGGCCACAGGCAATCATCCCCGCAGCGACCGCCGCAGGGAACGTCGCAGACGCCCCCGCCGGAGACATGGACGTGTACAACGAGGCATTCGGCCTGGTCGAAGCCGACGGATACATGCCCGAACAGGTCTACGCATCGCTCGCAGAGCGTTCCGCATTCCGGGGCTGGACTGCTTCGGGAGTGCCCGTGTACCTGTCCGACCTTCGTTCCGATGGTCGAGTGGATGAGGTCATGGGCATCAACATCGCCTACGACCGGTTCGGCGCACTCGGTGCGTCACGTGCCGTTGTCGGTGATCCGTCCATGGCCATCCTGGGTGTACGCACCGACATGCAGTTCAAGGTGCTCACCGAGGCAACCATCGACACGTCGGCGGCACTCGACGGGTCCAAGCTCGTCAACCTGGCGCAGCAGGACTCCCGGGCACTGCGAGTGCGTGCTCGCTTCGCCTTCCAGGTGGCGAACCCGGTCACGTACCAACAGGCCGTCGCAGCGAACCGCTACCCGTTCGCCGTCGTCAACGTCGGCCTCTGACAAGCCGGGCCATAGGAGAGGGTACGAGTAATCGGCCACTCGTACCCTCTCCGGTGGTCATAGGGAGGAACTGTGCGAGACAGCACCATCAGGACAAAGCGGCGGACAGCCGCAGCCATTGTCGGGGCCACACCACCGGAGGAACCAGAGGGGCTTCTTCGGTCGGTGCCCACGGCAAGCTCGCTCAAGAGTGAAATCCAGGACTATCTGGATGAGCAAGGCGTGGACTACCCGTCAGACGCAACCAAGGCAGAACTGGTCGAAGTTCTCGAAGGGTACCAGGCCGAGTAGTGCCCATTGCAGATATCACCGGAGTTACCCCACACACAGGGGTCGTCGTCGCCGTCAATGACACGGTGCCGGTGATTCGAATCACTGCCATCGACCAGGACAGCCAGCCGGTCGATCTTGACGCCATAACCGTCATGTGTGTACTCCGTGACCTGGCCAACGACATACCGACGATGGAGTTGGCGGCGACCACCAACGGTCAAGTGGGGGAGGTCACTGTCCCCTGGTCGCCCGAGGTAGTGGACGCCGAACACCGGTACTCGACTTCTTTCCGTTTCACCGAAGCAGACGACGTGCGCACCGTTTCCGGCCCACCCGCCGTCGTCTATGACCCGAGCGCTCTGTGGGTTGACCCGGCTGTGATCGCCAACATGACCGGGAATGTGTACACAGAGGCTCAAGTGGTTGGGTCAATCCTCATTGCACAGGGCGTGGTGCAGGGCTACGTCGGCACTCCCATTGTCCCACCCATCCCCGCCAACATTGCGATGGCCACCACCCTGCTCGCCGCCCGGGGCTTGACCGCAGGTGGGGCCGGAACGGTTGACACCGCCCAGATCATCGCTGAGTCGATCGGTGACTACTCGGTTCGCTACGCCGCTCCAAACGCTGCGGGGTCTGCGTGGCTGATTGCACCGGGTAGCGACATTGCCGATCTGCTTGCTCCCTGGAATCCGTCCGCATTTGACGTGTTCGTGGGTCCGAAGGTTGAGGCTGGTTTGTACCCGGTTACCTACGAGCCACTGGTTGTTGCTCTGCCCGTCGAAGTGGACACCGTTGAGCAGGTGCCTTCCACCGTCAATCTCATCGGCTATGTCGGAGATACATTGACGGTGCGAGTGAACTTCTCTGACCCGGAGTTTGCCACCGGTACGTGGGCCGCTGAAATCAAGCAGGTAAAGAGTGGCCCGGCTCTCGCTGCATTCGACATTGATGTTGGGATATTCGATGCAGTGCTCACACTCGATGCGGCCACCACCGATGCTCTTGGTGCGTTCAAAGGGTATTGGGATATCCAGGTCATTCTGCCCACCCAGACCGTCACCATTGTGCAGGGCACAGTGACGTTGCAACAGGACGTGACCGATTGACCACCACGACCATTGACGTGTCCGTGGTCCCCGCTGCCGTGATCGAGGTTGAAGTGGTCGGGGCCGGACCAGCCGGTTTGCCCGGGCCAGAAGGCCCGCCAGGACCGCAGGGTGTGCCCGGTGATCCTGGTGGCCCTCCCGGGCCGCAGGGTGAGCCTGGTGAGCCGGGACCGCCCGGGCCACCAGGGGCAGACTCGACCGTGCCAGGGCCACAGGGGCCACCAGGAGCCGATTCGACCGTGCCCGGTCCCCAGGGACCACAGGGTGATCCCGGGCCACCAGGAGCCGATTCTGTGGTTCCGGGACCGCAGGGAATCCAGGGGCCACCAGGAGCCGACTCGACGGTGCCGGGACCGCAGGGCATCCAGGGAGTCGCCGGGGTAGCCGGTATCCAGGTGGTCAATCACGGCGCTGTTGGTTCAACGGCACGTCCGGCGGGAGTTCCCGTTGTGTATTGGGTTGGCACAGCAACGCCAGCTAATGCCCTCACTTATGACTTCTGGGCGGCAATCTAATGCCCACCCTAGTCAAGACACCGAGTGGCACCCCTATCAAGTGGAAGGACGCAGGGGCAGTGTGGCGGGACGTGCAGACAGTGCATCCGCCATCGGCAGTCGGGCCGCTACTCAACTTTGCTTCGGGGATTGCACCCCGTAATGGCACCCTCAGTCATACGATCAGCTTCGGGTTCACTGCCACTGCGGGATCGTTTCTCATGGTGTGTGTTCGGGGTGCTGTTTCCCACACTGCTACCGGGTGGACGAAGCAAGGTCAGGCGAGCAACAGCACCCAAGTGGCTGTGTTCACCAAGATCGCTACAGGCGGCGACACCTTCACCGTCAGTCATAACGGGTCAAACTACGCCGTCGCCTGGACTGCTTGGGAGTATGTTGCCGGGACCACCTATCACTCTGCCGCTGGCTCGACCACTACTTCCACCACTATGCCGACCCTCAGTGGCCTCCCCGGTACTCCCGTTGAAGTGTTCGCTTCCTACGGTGCTATCTGTGCTCAACCTTCCGGCGAACTAAGTGGTGCCACTTCCACGTGGACAGCCCCGTTCATTGAGTTGACCGATCAGGTAGCCCTCAAAGCCGGTTCTACTGACGGGTGCTATGACACCATTGCTCGTCAGTCGGGAGTGACCGCTACTTCTGTCACTCCGGTGGGTACGTTCGCTAACGGTAACCCGCTTGGACCGACGACTGGACGGGAACGCCTCACTTGGGCGGTGAAGCTGCCATGAAAGGGGAGCAATGAGCCAGTACTACAAGGGGCTAGCGATTCCCGAATACGTGGACGCTGCAGATGGCCCTATGGCGTTCCAGTCGTTCGTTGATTCCGGACCAGTGCCCCGCTTCGCTGACGCCACAGCTAGGGACATAGGGATTCCCACACCGGTCGAAGGTCAGGTTGCATATCGGTTGGATATCAACCGCATTGACCTATTCGATGGAACAGCGTGGACACCGACCGCCCTCCCCTTGGCGGGTGGAACCATGACCGGTGACGTGAACATGAATGGGAACAAGATCACGAACCTTCCCGACCCAGACGGGACGCAACAGCCGGTGCCTCTCGCATTCGCTGACGCTCGCTACAGGAATGTCACCGAAACCATCCCATTCAGCAGCATCAGGGAAGTCCCGCACGGCGACGATGATACGTTCGGGATCGTGAAGGTGTTCGATGCCCTGGACAGTGTGTCGAACACTGCAGCACTCTCCGCCGGTAAGGGCAAGTACTTGATGGACAACAAGCTCAAGGTGATAAACCCCGAGGTTCAGGGGACAATCACGGCGGATGAGTTCAAGATGAACAATGGGTGGCGATTCAACGACACCGCCGATTTCGTTGTGATGGACCGTCCCGGTGGTGTCAACACCTATGTGTGGGAACTGGCAGGGTTCAGGCCATCGGACGACGGTATCCGTGACCTTGGCGGGTCAACGAAGTCGTGGAGGAATCTCCACTACACCGGTTCACTCATCAAGGGGTCCAGCGCCACACTCAAGACCGACGTGGAAGTGTACCCGTTCGATGCCTTGGGGATCGTGAACAGCGTCACCCCCAAGCGGTTCAGGTGGAAGGACACAGAGGTAGAGGATATCGGGTTCATTGCAGAGGACATGCCGACGCCGATCCGTCGCACCATCGACGGAGTGAGCCACTTGGTTCCCGATCAGATGATCGTGACACTGTGGCAGGCAGTGCGTCAACTTTCCGAGAGGTTGGACAACCTTGGAATCTGACAACGATGTTACGGCCCAACCGGACTGGCAGCGCATCATCGCTGCGCAGGCGCTCACTATTCAGGCACTACAGCGGCGGCTGTGGCAGCTTGAAATGACGATCGTGGACGCTATGACGGCTTCGCTGGCAGAGGCCGAACAGGAGGGTGCACCGATCCCGTGAGCACAGTGGGGCGACTGCTCAGGCATCCCATCACCCTCATCAAGAGGGTGCCTTCTGGCGTGGACGATGCCTGGGGTCAGCCGGTGCTTGACGAGGAACGCCTGGACACAGTGTGCCACTACCAACAGCGCATCACTGGCGACCTGGACAAGAACACAGACGATACGGTGTTCGAGGACGTAATGATCTTCCTTCCCGGCGGGACACAGCTAGGCCCATACGACGCTGTTGAGTTGCAGATGGGTGAGCGAACGGAAACCATGGAAGTGATCGGCCAGCCTTCCCCGGTGAACAACGCCCGGCTCGATGCGGTGAACCACGTCAAGCTCACGGCACGGAGGGCCGGAGCATGACGGGGATTCGAATCACCAGCACAAAGCTCGTGTTCAAGCCCGACGTGTTGTCCGATGCGTTGGTGAGTGATCCGAGAGTGGCCTCCATGTTGGTCGGGCTTGCTCAGGAGATAGTTGACCAGGCAAGACAGAACCTCATCAACAGCGGACAGGTGGGGAGCTTGCAGCCCAGACGCAAGAAGGCAAGACGAGGGCAACGAAACCCGCTTCTACTGCGCCCGGACCCGTCGCTGGTGGCCGACGAAATCAGGGTCAAAGACCAGTCGAAGAAGTACCCCACACCTTCCATGGCCGATGTGGACGACACACGAGTGGCCTTGGCTGTCTCGGACAGTCCATTCTCATTGCTCTACGAGTTTGGTGGACAAGGCGTCCCGGCCACAGCATTCTTCCGACATGCCATTGCACAGGTGGCCAGTCGCCACGGCAATACCAAGCTCAGGAACATGCCAGGTGGGGCGGCAACACCATGACCACTACCGGGTACCTACTCGATATCCATGCGGTCCTGGTACGTCGCCTGCGTGCGTACACACCATTGACGGACGTGGTTGGACAGCGCATATACGCTCGTCACTATCCAGAGCGAGTGACGCTTCCTGCATGTCGAGTGGTCGTTCCCGCACACACCGGAGCCGCAATCCCGTCCCCTGCGTGGTGGTACTACACAGGACAGGTGGATTGTCACGGGAACAAACATGAGGAAGCATTCCAGGTCGCACAGCTAGTCCAAAGCGGGCTGCTGTCGCTAGAGAGCAGCGATGATCCAGATGCGGTCTTTGCTGCAGTGGACCCCTTCGGGGTACAGACCGGCTTCGATGGTGAATGGACACCGCCGAAGCCACGATGGATCGTGGCCGTCACACTGACGGCTCGAACGAGACAGGAGGAATAACGATCATGGCGATCGTAGCAGAGGAAGTCAGAGTGGCTGGTGCTGGCCACGTGTACGCCGCCCCAGAGGGGTCGGTGATCCCGGGCACACTGAGCGCTCTGGCAGCCCCATTCGTGGACTTGGGTTACGTCACGACGGATGGCGTCACCTTCACGTTCAGTCGGGAAACCGAGGACTTGGACGCCTGGCAGGCCGACAAGATCAGGGTGCTCTCGTCCCGTGAACCGGCAACGGTGGGCTTCGCTCTCATGCAGACCAACTCGGACGTGATGGTGCTCGCCATGGGTGGCGGCGAAATCACCGACGAGGGTGGGGGACTGTTCAAGTACTCACCCGTGCAGGGAGACAACGCAGTTCGGACGCTCGTGATCGAGTTCACGGACGGCGGCAAGACCTACCGGTACGGCATCCCCCGTGCACAGATCGAAGGCGACGTGGCCTACACGCTGACCAGAACCGGTGCACTCACCTACCCACTCACCTTCGGACTACTCGACGCACAGCCGAAGTACTTCATCCTCTCCGACGATCCGGCAATGGGCGATGGAAGCCTGCCCGGGACGGTCGGCGGAGGCGAAGGCGTGGCCACGGCCACCATCTCGGCGGCGGCACCTTCGGGTACGTCCTTCGGTGACGACTCGCTGTGGGTGGACACGACAGACCTCAACCAAGTGTCCATCTTCAACGGGACGGCGTGGGCGGAGGTTGCGGGTGTGCAACTCGCCGCCGCACCGGCCAGCGCTTCGATCGGCACAGTGGCCCCGACAAGCGGGGCCGGAGTGCCCGGCACAGAGAACGACGTGTACTTCCAGAACACGGGTTCGCTGTACGCCGTCTGGATCAAGGGAGCCGGTGGCGCAACCGTCTGGACCGACAGCGGAGACACAATCCCGCTCACGTGACGAACCGATGGACCGAGAGGGGGAGGGCTATCCCCTCCCTTATCCCCTGGGGGTAACCCCTCTCCCTCTCGGTTCGGACCCAAGGGGATAACCACATGCCAACACCACGCTTCACCGTCACCTACGAGGACGGAAGCACCGAAGAACTGCGTATGCGCCCACGTGCCCAAGTCGCCTACGAGGCGGACACAGACCAGGCGCTATTCCAGGACACAGACGACGTTCGTATGACGACCATCTACACGATGGCGTGGTACGCAGCGGATCGTCCAGGCACGCTTGATGAGTGGATCGCCAAGCTGGACGATGTTGAGATGCAGTCAATGCGCCCAACCAAAGATGAGGATTCGGGTGATGCAAACCACCCTCCTACAGCCGGGGACTCGTCCGACTAGCCCTGTATACCGGCCAGCCCATAGAGTCGATTCTGGCATCGGAGAAGATGCCGGACCTGTTTCGTACAGAGTTGGACAACTACTGGCCGATAGAGCGGGAACTGTTGGCGACCATAGCCGAGACACTGCATTCGCTATTGCTGGTCACAGCGAAGGTCTATGGGGGCAAGAACCTCCCCGAGCCGATGCGTATCCCCCGGCCCGGACAGGGGTTCGAGGCCGAGCGGGGATTCGAATCACCGGGCGAAGCGCTTGCAGCGCAAGGCGGGGCCACGGTGCTCTCGTTCACCGAGTTCGCCACGATGCTACGGTCCCGGCAGTGATTCGAATCACCGGAGAGTGCTGAGATGGCCACCAACGCCTCCATGGGCGGGCTGTTCGCTTCGGTCACCCTGGACATTGACGACGCCCTCCGCCAGCTTCGACGGCTGCAGGCCGAGCTACAGCGGATGCAGGGCACCCTCACCCGGTCTGGTGCGGGTGGCGTCGGTATCGGGGGCATTGCGCCGGGGCAGTTCGATGCGCTGGTGGCGGGGGCACACCGGGCGTCACAGGCCATGGCGATGTACGCCGCATCGTCGGACAAGGTGCAGCGCAAGAACCGGGAACAGGTGGCGTCCATTCAGGCGCTACAGCAGGCGCAGAACGGGCACCGACGTGAAATCCGTCAGGCGATCCAGAGCTACAACGAAGCTGGCCAGGCAGTTAAGCAGTGGCGGGACATACTGGCCACCGTTCGCCAGCAACAGACTCCCGAGGCAATCAAGCGAGCCAACCAGGCGCTCAAAGAGCAAGTTCAGGTAGCCAAGCAGCTAGCCGATGCGCAGAAGCGTGAGCAGGCGCAGGCACACCAGGCAGAGCTTGCCGAGAGGCGACTAGCCCGAGCCAGGCAGACCATGGCCTCCTTCGGGCTGGACCCGAGCCGCCGCCGGATACGTGAGTACGAGCGTGAAGCGGAGAAGCTGGACAAGCTCAGTGCAGAAGTTGAGCAGCTAGCTCAACGGTATCGAGCCAACGACGCCGTTATCAAGCAGCGCAACGCTGCTCTCGCAAAGCAGCAGCAAGTGGTGCAGGGATTGGCCGCTGCTATCAAGCAGGAGAAGGGCGCAGAGGATGCGCTAAATGCCACCCGGAATAAGGCGCTGCAGACAGAGAAGCAACTGATAGCAGAGTCGATCCGGTTGACGCAAACCCTGCAGAAGCAGGGCAGAGTAGCGTCCACAACTGCGAGCAATCTGGCGGCTGCCATGCGTCCCGCCTCCGCAGCCTTGCAGTCAATCTCGTTCATCGGTGGGAACCGTGCCTTCTTCGCTATCGGTGGTGTGATCCGTTCGGTGGCTACCGCCTTCCAGACCGCAGGCAGGGCCGCTGCGGGGTGGGCTGCAGCGATCGGAGCCGCCGCCCTAGTCGTCGCCGGGTTCGTCGCCACGTTGCACCTTCTATATACGTCGCTACGCCAGGTAATCAATATCGGCATCAAGCACGGCACAGAGATAGAGAAGATGGCTATCTCATACAAGACCCTACTCGGGTCCGCTGCAGCCGCCCGTGCCGAAATCAACTTCCTGCAGGAACAGGCGATCACAAGCCCGTTTATGACCGAATCAGTGTTGAGACTGAATCGGTTCCTACTGGCACAGGGATTCGTGGCCACAGAGATGCGGCATCAAGTGGTCGATGCCACACTCGATCTGGGGTCAGCACTTGGACTCACCGGGGACCAGCTAGAGCAGGTGGCATACGCACTCGGCCAGGTGCGGAGCGCCGGTCGTCTAACCGGTGACGAAGCCAGACAGTTGACCAACAACTTCATCAACTGGCAGGCAGTCCTACGAGAGCTTCCGGAGTTCGCTAACAAGACCGGGTTGGAGTTGAAGCGGCTCCAAGAGGAAGGCGCTATCTCTGCGGAGGCATTCTTCACCGCATACCTCAAGTACACAGAGCAGTTCGGTGATGCGTCAGACGAAATGGCCAAGTCCCTGCAGGGTGTGTGGGACAACTTGCATGACATATTCGAGTTCAATCTGGGTGAAGCGTTCGCCGGACTGGACATGGGGGACATGGCGCAGCGGTTCGCCCCGGTCAAGCTGCTTGCCGACTGGCTAGGCGACGTGCAGCGCATACTCTCCCTGATCGACTGGCGACCACTCGCCGCCTCTGTCTCCTTGCTATTCCAGGGGTTGTTCGGTCGGGCGGCACGGTGGGTGCAGACCAGGGGCACCGATCTGGTGGACTTCTTCGAAATCACACTGCCCCAAGCTATCGTGGACACAGCTAACTTCATACGTGAGCTAATGACCTTCTTCGCCAGCCTGGGCACAGTGATTAGTGCAGTGTGGAACGCAGCCGTTGAAGTGTGGAACGAGGCATTCAACGCCGTTGCGAACATCTACTCACAGAACGTTGCTAACACACAGACCTGGGCAACCAACGTGGCCAACCTCATCGGCAGTTTGGTCACTGCGTTGCAGTGGTTCCTACTCCATGTCCAGCTTGCACTCGCAGGGATAGATGCCGTCCGTCAGAGCGCCAACCTACTCCCCGGTTCCGGAGTACAGATATGGGACTTGCCCGCTGTGGCGTGGAAGTCAATCACGGACAGAGAGGGTTCTCTACAGGCGATCAAAGACTTCTTCTCAGGGTTTGGTAAAGAGGCAGGCGATACGGGTGATTCACTTGCTCGCTTCTGGGACTTGCTAAAGCAGGCAGAGTCGTTCCAACCGGACCCGGCGATCACGGAGTGGGCCGAAGGGCTTGCAGCAGACATTGCTGCGATCCCCGCCATGGAGATGCCATCGTTCGATGCAGTGGATACGTCGGCCCTAAAGGATTTGGCTAACGAAGTCGATACGTTCGGTAATGACCTGGGCAGTGCGGCAGACGAAGCCGGGGACGCTCTTGATGAGTTCATGCGGCGGCTGGCGCAGGCCATGGACACTCTGTTTGACCTAACCCGCCGCTGGTTCGGAATGCGTTCCGAGCTAGAGGCTGCCTTCCTGGGTGACAAGGGCTTCGCAGGCACGGTGGACTCCATTGCCGCAATGGGCAAGCAGTTGTTGGAGCTATTCAAGGACATAGGGGCCACCAGTGTTGCCAACCTAATCCGTGGCGTCACCATGGAACTGCTCGACGTTGCCCGGGCACAGGAGTTGCTGGCCGGTCGGTTGGAGAGGGCAGAGGCCAGGCTAGAGAGGGCGATTGAGGCACAGAAAGAGTTGAGCCGGTCGGTTCGTGAAGCCGCTATCGGCTATGCACTCGCCCTAGAGGTTGGTGAGGAAGCCTTCGAAGTGCTCGTGTCTGTGTCAGAGAAGCGTGGGTTCTTCTACGCACAGCAACAGTCCGAGACAAAGAGCTTCGCTGAACAGTTGAAGGAACGGGTGAAGGCTCTCCGGGAGTTCGCCCGGAATGTCCGTGAGCTACGCAAGCGTGGACTGGACCCGAAGCTACTCCAAGAGATTCTGACCGCTGGTCCCGAAGTGGGCGGGGAGATTGCCCGCCAGCTTACCGAGGGTGGCCCGGCACAGATACGCCAGGTCAATGCACTCAGCAGACAGGCCCGCAAGACTGCCAAGAACCTTGGCAAGTACGCAGGTAAGGAGTTCAAGCAGGCAGGGGTGAACACGGCCCGTGCACTGGTGGCTGGACTTGAGGCTCAGATGGACGAGCTAGAGGACACAGCCAAAGCACTCACCAGAGTTATCTACCAGGCAGTGCTTCCTTTCGCCAAGGAAGCGAACGACTTGGGCCAGGATATCGGTGGGGAAATGGCCAGCGGACTCGGCGGTATGGCTCCCGAAATGACGGAGAAATCCAAGGTCGTCGGTCGGGCCATTGCGGCACCGAGTGCACTCGAAATCTACCGGCGTTCCGGAGAGCAGGCCATAGACGAGAACAGAATAGCGTGGCGGGAGTGGGTGAGCGACGACGCCAACTATGCACCATTCGACACGTTGCAGGCCAAGGTGCTGCGCAAGATTCAGGACACAAAGAAGGCAGTCGAGCTAGAGTTCACCAACTGGATCATTGAAGTCAAGGGCAGCGTCAAGATCGCTGGCATAATGAAGTCCTTCTACTACCAGATGATGAAGGCATTCGAGATTTACTCGAAGCCACCCATGTCGATCATGTTCCCGGAGAACAAGGCGATATACGATCGGTTCGCCACGGAGTACTACAAGTGGTCACAGGCTGCGGCAGCCCAACCGCTAACGACTGCACCTACCGGTAGGAACACAGGGAGCAGTAGTGGTGGTGGTGGTGGTGGGGCCAGTGTCCAGATGTTCTCGCTGAGCGCTCCTAGCCCCAACGTGAACGTCTACATCGGGGACACAGAGCTACGGGGTATCGTTCAGACAGAGGTAGTCGCAGTGGACGACACTAACGTGCAGTATTTGAACGCAGGGAGAAAGATCTGATGGTTCTCGGCGTTCCCACCTTCACAGCGGTCACGGTGAATCGAATCACCAGCGCCGCCGCCAGCTATGTCGATCTGCTCGTCCAGTGCGACGGGGCGACCAGCTTCACCATCGAGCGGTCCAAGCTGATCGGTGGCGGTACCGTGATCGTCAGGGGGGCAGACGCCGCCGACCCCACCGGCCCGGACACGCTGCACACCTTCGACTACGAGGCTCCGGTGGGGGTGCCTCTCACCTACACCGCCGTGGCCACTGATGGGGTTGACAGCGCCACCATCGTCACCACGGCTGACCCGGTTGACCACGGCGGCGACTGGTTGATGCCGGTGGCCCGTCCCGAGCTTGGGATGCTCATCACCGTGGAGAAGGGCGGGGTGGGTGGCCTCAGTCGCAATCTGCAGCAGTCCACCAGTCAGGTAATCAACCGGCGTGATCCAGTGATCGTCACCTATGGGCGTGCTTCTTGGAGCGGGCCGTGGACGCTATTGACTCTCAATGAAGGGGAGCGGATTGACTTCCTCTCTATCCTGGAGTTTCCCCACCTTATGTTCACACCCCGGTACAAGTATGGGTTCGAGGAACCCATCTTCTGTGTGTTCACCGAGACTACGGAACAGCGGGTAGTGTCCTGGGGTGGCGAGGAAGCTCGCCGCTGGAATGTTGACGTTGTGCAGGTCGAACGTCCCCCTGCTTACTACAAGCCGCCACCGCCGACTCACACGTGGGGTTCCCGTCTGGGTGAGGCTTCGACGTGGCAGGAAGTAGTGTCCTCTTACTTGGATTGGTTCGATTACACCGGGTATCGAGGGGATTAGTGCTCACCGCTTCCACCGAGTACAAGCAGGCACTCCGGTTCAGTCACGAGGCTCGACTCCGGGTGACCCTGTACGATGCCGGTGGCCTTGTGGGGGTGCTCCCGGTCACAGACGTGTCCCTGGTCATTGACGGCAATGCTGCGGTTCGTCGCACGGGTACGCTCACGGTTGCCATTGACCCGTGGGGGACGACCAGTCGTGAAGTGGTTGAGCAAATCAATGTCCAGGCCGGTCATGTGGTCATTGAGCATGGGATAGCTTGGCCCGGTGATCCGGCTGATTGGGTGCAGTTGGCCCGGATGCGTATCGGGGACACAAAGAAGTCGGTACCCGGTTCCAGCCGGACCTTGGAGCTATTCGATATGGCTCTGCTAGTGCAGGAGTATGACTTCCCGACTCCCTGGGCCATGTATACGTCCGGTGATCCAGACGATCCCCGCCCCTACATCGACTTGATTGGGGATGCACTAGATCAGGCAATCACCGGGGCAGTTCTCATTGTTGACCCGACCATTGATACAACGATCAAGCCAGCCAAAGGGCAGTCTTTCTCGATGGGTCAGGATCGGCTGGATGCCATTATCACCATGGCAGAAGCGCTTGACGCCGACTTCTACAACGACACTGACGGGAACTTTGTGCTGGCCGATGCCACCCCGGATACAAGTTCAGTGTGGCAGGTTGATGTTGGCCCCAAAGGGGTGCTCATCGGCATGGACGAAACTTTCTCCCGCCAAGAGCAGTACAACGCTGTCGTTATGACGTTCAGTGCTCCGGATCAACCCGACTCCTATGCCATCCAGTGGGACGAAGATCCTGCTTCCCCCACTTGGTTCGATGGTCCGTTCGGTCGTAGGCCCATCTTTCTTGCAGAAACCTATGCACACATTCCGTCCAAGGCGAAAGCGGACGCCATTACGCAGCGTAGGTTGGAGCGGTATCTGGGCGCTACCAGGGCATTGTCGCTCAAGACCCTGTACAATCCTCTACTCCAACCGGGGGACCGTATTGACGTGACGTGGCCCGATGGTGAGGCGGAGAAGCAGGTCATTGACAAGATCGCTCTGCAGTTGGCTCCGTCGTCCACTTCGATGCAGATCGACACTCGATTGGACCGGCTGTGAGAACGTCCAGCGTCGATGTGCTGATGCGGAAGATGCCCCGCCAGGGTGCCATCCTGGGTCGGGCGTCGGTGATTCAAATCACCGGGGATTGGGTCACGGTGGAATGGCTCGGCGCAGAGCTATCCATTCCCTATGTCGGTTCTCCGGTGGTCGATGGGTTGATATGGCTACTACAGCAAGGCACGGTGATCGTCGGGATAGCCTCTGGCGGTGGTGGTGCCGGTGGCTCGGTCGCCTGGGGTGATATCACCGGCAAGCCCGCAACGTTCCCCCCCACGGAGCAACCGCTCGACTGGCTCACCGATGTGGACGCTGCAGCACCGGTCACTGGTCAAGTGCTTGGCTACGACGGTGCGGCGTGGGTGGCCCGGGGTATTGATTGGGCTGATATCGGCGGTCTACCGTCCACGTTTACGCCCACTCCGCAACCTCTCAACTGGCTCACCGATGTGTATGTTGGTTCGCCCATTGCGGGGCAAGTGCTTGGGTATGACGGTTCGTCCTGGGCACCACTCGATGTTGTGGCGAGTGCCGACTGGTCTGATATCACCGGTAAGCCTGCAGACTTCCCGCCCACACCACAGGCACTTGACTGGCTCACTGACGCATCCAGTTCGGGAGCCATTGACGGCAAGCTACTCGGTTTCAGCGCCGGGCAGTGGGTTCCGGTAGCTCCCCCGGTAGCGGTCGGCGGTGTGGCCCCTGTGGGTACCGTGATGATGTGGGGGGCCACAACGGTTCCGATCGGATGGCTCAACTGCGACGGTCAAGCGGTGAATCGAATCACCTACTCAGACCTGTTCTCGGTGATCGGCACAACGTGGGGAGTCGGGGACGGATCAACCACCTTCAACGTACCCAACCTCAGTCAACGGTTCCCTCTCGGTGCCACTACGCCGGGCGCTAGCGGTGGAGCCTGGGATCACACCCACACCCAACCGACTCATACACACACCGGACCATCTCATACCCATACAACTTCGGCTGCAGGCAATCACGATCACGGCAGTATTGGCGGAGCTACCACCAACATTGCCAACGCCAGTGGCCAACGCACCTATGTACATAATGCTTCCACTGGTGAACGTCACACCCATGAGGTACCGCTTGGTGGTTCCCACGATCACGGTAGCACCGGGGGTGCAGGAACCGGGGCAACAGGCGCATCAGGTGGTGACGATACCGGTGCTAACAACCCGCCATATCTCAGTATCGTGTTCATCATCAAGGCAACCCCTGGGGGAGCCGACAGTGGTGAAACGACGATTGATTGGGCGGACATAACCGGTAAGCCAACCTCCTTCCTGCCCATTGCGCAGGCAATCAGTTGGCTTACTGATGTGGACACAGCGGGAGTCACAGAGGATCAAGTCCTCACCATGAAGTCCGGACAGTGGGTGGGCGCAGACCCAACCAGTGTCTCCGCCGTTGATTGGGCAGCCATCACCGGTAAGCCAACCCTATTCCCGCCGGTACCGCAGGCACTCGATTGGCTCACCGACGTGGATGCCGCTGCACCAAGCCCCGGACAAGTTCTCGGGTGGGATGGGACGAAGTGGGCACCGGTAGCTGGTGGTGGTAGTGGTGGCACAGTCGATTGGGCAGATATCACCGGTAAGCCAACCACATTCCCGCCCACTGACCACGGCAATACCACACACACCACTCCATTCCTACCGCTTGCCGGTGGCCCTATGACCGGTGACATTGACATGAACAATAACCGGGTCACGTTCCTTCCTATGCCGACTGGTCTTAGCCAGCCACTCACGACTCAATATGGGTATTCAATCGAAGCAGTCGGTCTTGGCCCAACTATCCATATCGGTACCGGTACTCCTTCGGGTGGTCGGGACAATGACGTTTGGATTCAGCGCTAATGGCTACCGGACTATGGGTGAGGGCAGCCGGTTCCTGGCATGAGGCTAAGAGCTTCCATGTAAGGGCCAGTGGATCGTGGCATCCAGCCAAGGGTGCATGGGTCAAGGCAGGTGGTACCTGGCACAAGTTCTGGCCAGTCAACGATCCTCTCACCAAGTCCTACTACCCAACGTGGTCGAACGCCTATATGTACGATACCGGGGGCAAGTGCATCGGGTCCGTGCTCTCTGGGGTACGTGACGACGATCTAATCTGTGGATACTGGACGACCACACAGGGTTCAGTCCCCGGCCCTGCAGGGACATGGGATCACGTTACCAGCATCATTCGCTTCGGTGGTCTGGCCACCGACCTTGCCACACGACCCGTTATCAAGTCGGCCACACTACGGCTCACCGGCAAGGTGAACTACGGCGGTACGGGGGCAGCCCTTGGCGTCAAGCTCGGCACCAGCAATGTTACGAACACAAAGCCCACCACCAAGGCGCACACACACACCGATATAGCCTTGCAGACATTCTCGTCATTGTGGGTGGGAACCGGGGGAGAGGACGACACCAAGACGCTCACTCTCGGTGCCGCAATGCGGGACGCCCTGGAACAAGACCAGGCTATCTCGATCCATGACAGCGCCCACGGAACCTCAGAGGAAGCCAAGCGATCGTGGCGGGGTGTCCTAGAGGGAGGCAGTGCCGCAACGGCCAGCCAGCCTATGCTCACGGTGACCATGGATTACGTGTGAGAGGGGGTGAGAAATGACCCAGGAAGCCCCGGATGAGGTAAACGTCCCGGTGCCCGCACCGGACCCCGACAACCCGAACCCAGAGCCGCCCGTCCCCGACGTGCCCCTCGACCCCGACAGCCCCGACGACGAGGGGTGATTCGAATCACCAGCCCTGCCCTGGCCCCCGGCTCGTGGGGGTACACACGCCAGGCCGGGGCGGGGTCGGTGCTTCGAATCACCGAAGGAGAGAGAGTGCCCATAGTGAATCCTCGGGAGCCGGAACCGGTACCCGAACCCGACAAGCCCGATGATATCCCCGACGACGAAGGGGATGAGGGCGAGAACGAAGAAGGTGAACTGGATGAGTAGACTCAAGCGAGCCATTGCGATCGCTGCTCTGGCCCTTGGCACGGTCGCAGTGGCGGCACCGGCACTGGCCGTCCCCGAAGTGAACCACAAGGGGTTCAACTTCGTCGTCGGAACCTTCGGTAACGACGTGCTGGTTGGCACCCGACACAACGACTTCATGCTCGGGCTGGCGGGCAACGATCGAATCTTCGGACTGCGTGGCAACGATGTGCTGCGTGGTGGACGGGGCAACGATCGGCTGTTCGCAGGCAGCCTCGGCCACGGGAACGACCGTGATCTGGTCCGGGGTGGACCCGGATTCGATATCTGCCGTGGTGACGCAGGCGATGTGTTCGTCGCTTGCGAAGTCGTTATCACCGGCTGATGGGTCAACAGTACTCGACCACAGCGTTGCGTTCAGCTTGGGCAAACTACCGGTGTAAGCACGGTGGTAGCTGGACCGACGTTCAGATGTGGGGCAAAGGTGTCGGTGGGGTGCCATCAGCAACGATCGGTGCATACCTTGCGTTGCAGATAGCCCTCACCGATGCCGGGTACTGTCCGCCGGACAGAGCCAAGTCGGTGTGGTCATACAACTGCCGACTGATCGCCGGGACGACGAGCTATTCCCTGCACTCCTACGGCACTGCCATCGACATTGACCCGGTGCAGAATCCCCACGCCTACGGGGACGCATACAACGGGTGGATGCAGAAGTCACATGTCGATGCGGTAATGGGAATCAAGACCACCACTGGTAGGGGACTGTGGTATTGGGGTGGATACTGGTCGAAGCCCGACCGTATGCACTTCCAGATCGACAACCTACCCACCGACTGCACCCCGGACTGGTCAACAGTCCCCGGCTACAAGGAGGACGACGACGACATGCCAAGCGCAGCGGAGATAGCCGCAGAGGTAGTGAAGCAGTTGAACGCCGAAGGCGTGAAGCTCGCTCGCACCGACTACAACGCCCAGACCTTGTACTCCAACACCATCGGGCAGGCGGACAAGGAACCGAAGGGTGATTCCATCGGTGCCCAGGTTCGCCAGATTCTCGGGAAGGTGTCTGAGTAGGAACGTAAATGGGCAACCGGTCAGTCCTAGAGATAATGATCCTCACCTTCACCTTTGTGGTGGGGTTTATGATCGTGGGACTGTCCGTGCTCATCCTCATCGTTGAGACTCGGAACCCTGCAGCGGATACCGGGATCATAGCGAACACGCTTATGTCCCTGGTATCGGGGATACTTGGTGCCCTACTCGGTCTGATAGCGGGCAAGTCAACAGTGGGTGGGAGCTTGAACACTCGACCCGATGGCACCGAGGATGATATCAACGCATGAGGCTGTTCACCCCGCTCTACGTCCTGGCTGCGCTCTCGGTGGGTTCACTGATAACGGTCGGCGGGGTGTTCGTGACCCAGGCGGCGGAT